>OGLE01002056.1_pt1 | contig 13948 bp, 17 predicted proteins | sample 1572671 | NCBI WGS metagenome assembly OGLE01 (sample SAMEA2581923, study PRJEB24529) | metagenome | biome: Human gut stool | place: China | collected 2011 | reverse complement strand
GGAACAGCTTGTCCGTCTCCTGCGGCGTCAGAACGGCGGTAGGCTCGTCCAGAATCAGAATATCCGCGCCCCGGAACAGTACCTTGACGATCTCCACCGTCTGCTTCTGGGAAACGGACATATCGTAGATCTTCTGGTTGGGGTCGATGTCAAAGCCGTACTTATCGCAGATCTCCTTGACTTTCTTGCCGGCCTCGGCCAAGTCCAGCTTGCCCTCCAGACCCAGAACGATGTTCTCCGTGGCGGTGAACACATCCACCAGCTTGAAATGCTGATGGATCATGCCGATGCCATAGTTGAATGCGTCCTTGGGGGAGGCGATGGTCACAGGCTTGCCGTGAATATAGATCTGTCCCTCATCGGGAAAGTAGATGCCGGAAAGCATATTCATCAGCGTGGTCTTGCCGCTGCCGTTTTCACCCAGCAGAGACAGGATCTCGCCTTCGCGCAGTTCCAGATTGATGGCGTTGTTCGCCACGACCTTGCCGAACCGCTTCGTTACGTTTTCCATTTTTACCGCACACGCAGGAGCCAAGGCAGTCACCCTTTCTTCAGCGGCGGGGGAGTAAGCACAGTCCCGCGCCGGATCGTTCGATATGGATAATTATAGCATACACCCGGCAGCTTGTAAATTCAAAGTACAGGCCTGACGGGAAAAAATCCGGGAAAACCGGAACCGTGGAAAAGGAAAGCCGGACTGCCTGAGGCAGTCCGGCTGTTTGGGATCGAGAAGCGATTAGCCGCCGAAGTTGGTATCCAGCAGGTTGATGCCGTCGATCTGCAGATCGAAATAGGGAGCGGAACGGAAGGTGGACTCGGCAAAGTAGCCGTCCACGATGGCCTCGGTGTCGGGAGTGTAGTTGGGATCGGTGTCCACGTCAGCCTTGGAGGAGGTCAGAGTCTCACCCTTCACGGTGAAGGTGGAGCAGTCAAAGACGTGACGGGTGCCGTTCTCCAGCTCGGCCTTCACAGCGTCGATGGCCTCCTGAGTGCCCTCAGCGGCAGCAGTGGTGTTGACATCGGTGAGCACCACGGAACCGGTAGCCAGGGTGCCGGTCCAGTCGGCGTCGATGGCCTCGCCGTTCATAGCAGCGGTGATGGCATACTCATAGTAGGGAGCCCAGTCGATCCGGGAGGAAACGATGAAGGTGTTGGGGCAGGCAGCCTGGGTGGAGCCGTTGTAGGAGACGTTGGGAACGCCGGCGGTCTCGCAGGCAGTGGGAGCGCCCATGGAGTCAGCGTGCTGGCTGATGAGGACGCAGCCGTTGGCGATCAGCTTGTTGGCGCCTTCCTTCTCAGCGGTCTCGTCATACCAGGAACCGGTGAAGGTCACGTCCATGGTGACAGAGGGGCACACAGACTTGGCGCCCAGATAGAAGGAGGTGTAGCCGGAGATAACCTCGGCATAGGTGAAAGCGCCTACATAGCCCATCTTGGCCTGATCCTCGGTGATGTAACCGTTGGCGATCATGTCATTGAGCTTCATACCGGCGGCAACGCCAGCCAGGTAACGGCCCTCATAGATGGAGGCGAAGGCGTTGTGGTAGTTGCTCAGGCCCTCGGTGTGAGCCTTGGTGCCGGTGGAGTGGCAGAACTGCACGTTGGGGAACTCCTTGGCAGCCTGAATCATGTAGTCCTCGTGACCGAAGGAGTCGGCGAAGATGATGTTGCAGCCGTCATCGGCCAGCTCAGCAGCCTTGTCGTAGCACTCCTGGCCCTCGGGAACGTTGGTGATGATCTTGTACTCCACGCCCAGCTTTTCACAGGCTTCCTTAGCGGCGTTGATGAAGTTCAGGTCATAGGTGGAGTTCTCATCATGGAGCATGATGAAGCCGACCTTAAAGTCGGTAGCGGTCTCGGCGGGAGCATCGGTCTTGGTCTCGTCAGCTTTGGTAGTATCATCGCTCTTAGTGCCGCCGCAGGCGGAAAGGGCGAGGACCATAGAGAGACTCAGGAGCAGCGCAAGAAACTTCTTCATTTCAATAAATCCTCCTCAAATTAAATCCTTTTTTCGTCGGATTTCCACATAGGACAAAGAAACCCGTCATCCATATCATACCGAAAAAACTGGAAAATGGCAACGCCAAATAGTCATCAAATTCATCTTGAAAAGTAATACCTTTTTGGTTAAAGAGCAGACATTATAAGCGTGGGTAATACCTTGCAAAAGCTGTGCAGAAGACAGGCGGTCGCTTTTTCATGACCGACGCCATAAAAAACAAGACTGTCGATAAAACAGTAAATTCTCCGTGACGGTAAGGAAGGGTGTGTGCGGGAAACCCAAGAAGGGTGTCCTGCATCATTGAAATCCTATAAAGTTCTGAAAACTTGTTCAACGTGTCGAAAAGACTTTTTCGACACGTTGAAACGCCGCGCAAAATACGCGGCGTCTTTCGCTATGGATATTCTTCGTTAAGACTCCTCTTCGTCCTCCGGCGTGGGGGTGTTGAGCAGGAGGTCGATGATCTCACTGTACAGCTTCTCCGGGGCCTGCCGGAACCGGGCAGCCAGGATCTTTCCCATGTCCTCTCTCGGCACCATGAGCTTCAGGTCCATCACGCTGCCCATATCGTCATCCAGAGACAGGGAAACGGTGAAGGTGCCGTTGGGGCGCGGCTCCGTGGAGCTTTTCACCTGATTCTTCCGCCGCAGAGCCCGGTTGCAGGCATTCAGATTTTTGTCGCACCGCAGTCGGACGGAGTAGGGGAGGCTGGTCTCACAGATCTCACTGTTGCGCCGGCCCTTTTCCGTAATGGCATAGAGGCCGCTCTCCTCGTCCAGAGTCAGGTGTTCTGTTTTTACCAGATCCGCCAGACACTCGGAAAAATCGAAGTAGTCAACGGCATCGTCGCAGAGGGTCAGATCCAGCAGCGTGTCGAAGGGCACCGGTTCAATGACCCGGGCGGCCAGATATAAAATAAGGAACTTGATCTCCAGCTTGTCCTGGATAAATCCGCGTGCGGTCATGGAAGCTCTCCTTTGTATGTGAATCGTTCTTTCATTTCAGTATACCCCAGACGGGCATGATTGTACAGCCGGAAATTTGTCGAAGCCCGGCGAAATTTCCCTTGACGGTTCTACCACGCCTTGGTATGATGAAGTTAACATAACATGAAAGGCGGGATACCTTGAAAAAGAGAGCATGGGCGCTGGCGCTGGCGTTTCTTCTGGTCCTGACAGGCTGCGGCAAAAAGGAGGAACCGGTCCCTGATCCGGAGCCCCCTGCGGCAGAGGAACCCATTGTGACGCCGGAACCGGAAGCGGAACCGGAGCCGGAGCCTGCCGTACCTGCAGGAACGAATCCGCTGACAGGACTTCCCATGGAGCCGGAATATGAGCGGAACCGTCCGGTGGCGGTGATGCTGAACAACCTGAAAAAGGCCCAGCCGCAGCTTGGCAACGCTCAGGCCGACATCATCTATGAGGTCCCCGCCGAGGGCGGCATTACCCGGATGCTGGCAGTCTACCAGACCTTGGACGGAATCGGTACCCTTGGCAGCATCCGCTCCTCCCGCCCCTATTACATTGAACTGGCGCTGGGCCACGACGCCCTGTACGTCCATGCCGGGGGCAGCCCGGAGGCGTATCAGGATCTGAAAAGCTGGAAAGTGAACAACATCGACGGCGTCAATGGCAGTGCCAGCCAGAGCGCCGTGTTCTGGCGGGATCAGGAACGCAGAAAGACCATGGACTACGAGCACACGCTGGTGACCTCCGGCGAGAAGATCCAGAGCTTCTGGGACAGCAGCAAGTACGCCAAGACCCATGGGGACGGATATACCTATTCCCAGACCTTTACCGACGAGCCGCTGACCGGCGGCGCGACGGCGGAGCACGTCAAGCTGGCCTACACCAGCTATAAGACCGGCCTGTTTGACTACGATGCCGCCACCGGCAAGTATCTGGTGAGCCAGTATCAGGCCCCCTATGTGGATGGCAACACCGGCGAGCAAGTGAGCGCCGTGAATCTGCTGCTTTTGGAGACGAACATCTCCGTGATCTCCGGGGATAAGGAGGGCCGTCTGAAGGTCCGCACCACCGGAGAGGGAGACGGCCTCCTTTGCCGGAACGGGCAGAGTGTTCCCATCCATTGGAGCCGTGCGGACCGGAACAGCCCCTTTGCATACACCACGGCGGACGGCCAGCCGCTGGCTCTGGGCCGGGGAAACAGCTACGTCTGCATCATGGACCCCAAAACCAGCAAGGTAGATGTACTTCTGGTAAATTGAATCTGAACGCAAGCAAGCCCGGAGACACGAATGTGTCTCCGGGCTTTTCCTCATTTATGGCAGCAGGCGCAGAAGTTCTTGGCCTCCTCGTAATCCTCCGGGAGGGCCACAGTGTTGGGCGGGAAAAATTCGCCCACAGGGAAATTGATGTTGCGGAACAGGCTGCAAGGATCGTCGGTGCTGCCGCAGGAGCACTCTTTCTCCGGCATACAGTAATCGTACACCGGCACCAGGAGCTGGGAATCCCGCTCCAGACGGACGATGGAGAACTGCCCCAGAGTAATGTAGATCCGGCGGCCTTCGTCTCCGCCGCAAAGCTCCCCGCCGAAGCACTGGCTGATGGCCGGGGGCACCTCACACAGATCGCAGTCGCAGTCCCGTCGGCTGCAGCCGCTCTCCACGAGCCGGGCGTCCAGAACGATGGGGTCCACGGCCTCCACAACCGCCTCAGGCAGATTGGACCGGCGCAGCATGGGGATATCCGGCTCCCCGGAGCGGAACTTGGAGGAGAAGATCTTGGCGCTGCCCTCGCTGCCGAACAGAATGGCCCGCTTGTCAAAGACGCACAGGCCCTCCACCGTCACCGGCGCGGGGCAGCTGGTATAGGCTTGCAGGGTCACGTTGTAGAAAAACCGCATATCCACCGTGTAGAAACCCCGATTGAAATTGACCGGCTCCACATCCACATAGACATACAGCAGGTCCGCAGACCCGCCCTTGACGGAGAGAGCGTGATTGATGACGTCCACATACTGGAGCTTCGGATAGAACCGCAGGTCCTCGATGCAGTCCTTATCCCGGCAGGAATCATAGATCTTACGTGTATGGACGCAAACCGCCTCACGGATGCCGCCGGTACCCTCCACGGGGCCGGGCATGACTTTCTCAGGCATTGTGTTACCTCCTAAACGATGTAGCGAAGGGAATTTCCTTCAATCCAGTCTATGCGGAGGCTTCCATAAGGTGAAAAGCGGGGGACCCACGCTTTTTTCATCTGGCATATCCGGGCGGGGGCCGTCATACACTGGAGCAACAACAAAAGGAGGGACGACCCTTGGAACGAAGAGAATGTGAGACGCGCTATGAACTGGCGGCGGCCATCCTGCCCAGCCGCCTGCGGCGGATCGCCATGGAGATGCCGGAGACGGACAAGAGACGGGCGGAGGAATTCCGGCTGCGGGCGGGGCACTGTCTGTCGGTGCTGCTGCCGGAGGGGGAGCGGTCGCTGGAGGCCATCGTCACCACGGAGGAATTGGAGACCTTGTGCGACATCGCCGCTGAATTTTCCCGCTACGCCTCCATCGAAACACTACGGCAGGGGTTTCTTCCGGTGCGGGGTGGCTTCCGGGTGGGACTTTGCGGCTCCGCTGTGGTGAAGGACGGGGAGGTTACCAATCTGAAACAGATCTCCTCCGCTGTGATCCGCATTTCCAGGGAGCAGAAGGGCATCGCGCAGGCCGTGGCCCCCCGGCTGTTCCGGGACGGGCGGTTCGTCAGTACCCTGCTGCTGTCCCCACCGGGAGGCGGCAAGACCACGCTGCTGCGGGATCTGGTGCGGCAGCTGTCCCAAGGGGAGGGCGTCCCGCCCCAGCGGATCACCCTCATCGACGAGCGGGAGGAGATCGCCGTCATGTATCGGGGCCAGCCTCAGATGGATGTAGGCCCCCGGACGGACGTTCTCAGCGGCTGTCCCAAGGCACTGGCGATCCCCATGGCGCTGCGGGCTATGAATCCGCAGATTATCGCCGTGGACGAGATCACCATCCGGGAGGATCTGCGAGCCATCTCGCAGGCGGCGGGCTGCGGCGTGGCGCTGCTGGCCACCATCCACGCCGCCAATGTAGAGGAGCTGCAAGCAAAGCCGCTTTATCAGGAACTGCTGGCCGGGCGGGTGTTCCGTCAGGCGGTGCTGATCCGAACAGGTCCGGAGGGGCGGCTGTACGCCGTGGAGAATCTGCCGTGATAAAACTGGTGGGCAGTCTGTGCGTGTTGTTCGCGGGAGGGAGCGTCTGGTGGCTTCAGCATCAGGAGCAACGGCGCCGGCGGCAGGTCTTGGCGGAATTGGCGGCGGCGTTAGACTACATGGAAACGTCTATCCGGCTGAACCGGACGCCGCTGCTGCCGCTGTTCCGACAGACGGCGCGGGGCCGCTGCCATGAGGTGTCCCAGCTGCTCGAGGGAAGTGCAGCGGCGTTGGCAGCGGGGAGGTCCCCGGAAATCGTCTGGTGTCAGGCAGTCTCCTGCCTTCCGGTGTCGGAAACGGACAAGCGGGCCTTGTCCGAGCTGGTCAATGCCTTGCAAGGCGATGAAGCGAGCGCCTGTAAAGGTATATTGCTTGCAAGAAAAGAGCTGCAAAACAGCCTGTCACAACTGGAAAAGCAGCGCCCCGATGAGGAAAAACGCACGGCGGCCCTTTGTTTTTCCGCCGCAGCGCTGCTGGTGATCTTACTGATTTGAGGAATGAACGATGGATGTAGATCTGATTTTCAAAATTGCCGCTGTGGGGATCTTGGTCGCGGTGCTGAACCAGCTTCTGGTCCGCTCCGGCCGGGAGGAGCAGGCCATGATGACCACCTTGGCGGGTCTTGTGGTGGTCATGATGATCTTGGTGCAGGAGATCAGCGGACTGTTCCAGCTCATCAAGACCCTGTTTGATCTCTGAGATGGCGCTGGTGACCCAGGCGGCGGCGCTCTGCGTGATCGCGGCCCTGCTGGGACTTGTCCTCCGCCGGAGCAACCCGGAGATCACGCTTTTGCTGGCATTGGCAGCGGCAGCGGCGGTTTTGCTGGCCTTAGCGGAGCCACTGACGGAATTACTGCGGTTTCTGGAACGGCTGGCAGAGCAGAGCGGTGTCTCCCGGACGCTGCTGACGCCCCTCTATAAGACGGTGGGCATCGCCCTTGTGGTGAAAGTGGGCGGCGGGCTGTGCCGGGATGCCGGGGAAAGCGCGCTGGCCGCCGCACTGGAATTTGCCGGGACAGTCTGCGCCCTTTTGACGGCGCTGCCCCTGCTGCGGGCGGTGCTGGAGCTGATAACGGAGCTGAGATGATGAAACACTTGAAAATCTGCTGCTTTTTGGGACTGGCCCTCCTGTTGCTGACGCTCCCGGTCCGGGGCGCGGAGCTGCCGCCGGAGGTGGAGCGGGCGCTGCCCCGAGAGGCCGGTCAGCTTTTGAAGGATGTGGACCACTGGGACGTGAACAGCTTTCCGGAGGGGCTTTGCGCCATCTGGAACCACCTCCGAAAAGACGTAAACACCGTTTTGCGGCGTCAGACCCGTGGGGCGGTATCAGTGCTGCTGGTGGCGGTGCTATGCGGATTGGTCAGCGGCTTTCAAAAGGGTGTGGGAGACGAGAGCCGGTTTCTGCCTATGGCGGGTGGGCTGGCCGTCACCGCTCTGACGGCAGGCAGTCTGGACAGTCTGATGGGGGCGGGGACTGCGGTCATGGAGCAGATGAACACCTTTTCCAAGGCGCTCCTTCCCACGCTGGCCGCCGTTTCCGCCATCTCCGGCGGGGCCGTGGGCGCGACGCTGCGGCAGATCGCCACGGTGTTTTTCGCGGACCTGCTGCTGGGGCTGATTCACGGACTGCTGATGCCCATGGTCTATCTCTACGCCGGGGCGCTGGCGGCTGGCTGCTGCCTTGCGGACAAGCGGCTGACGGCGGTGGCGGAGCTGCTGAAAACCGTCTGCACCAAGCTGCTGACCGCCGCACTGCTGGCCTTTACCCTCTACCTCACTGTAGGCGGCATTTTCGCGGGAACGGTGGACAGCGCCAGAGTGCGGGTGACGAAAACCGCCATTTCCGGCATGATCCCCGTGGTGGGGGGCATCATCGCGGAGGCATCGGAAACCGTGCTGGCCGGGGCGGGGCTTTTGAAGGGGGCCATCGGCGTGTTCGGCCTGCTGGGGGTGCTGGCCCTGTGTGCCTATCCTTTTTTACAGCTGGGGATCCAGTACCTGCTCTACAAGCTGACGGCTTTTTTGGCCTCCGTCATTGGAGATACGGAGCTGTGCGGATTGATCGGCGGCCTTGGCGGCGCCTTCGGTCTGATCCTGGGCATGGTGGGAAGCTGCGCGCTGGTGCTGCTGGTGTCCATTCTGGCCTCCGCGGCCGTGGTGACATCATGATGGCGGCGGCCCGGGCATGGCTGACGGCGGTGGTGTCCGTAACGCTGCTGCTGTCTGTGGTACAGACGCTGATACCAAAGGGCAGTCTCCGGGAGATCACCTCCTTTGTGGGGGGACTGCTCCTGCTGGCCGTGCTTTTGCGGCCCCTTGGGAGTGTGGATCTGTCCGCCGTCTCTCTGAATCTGGACGCCTACCGGCAGACGGTGGAGCAGCGGCAGGCAGAATTGGAGCAAGAGGGGCAGAAAGAGCTGGTGGGACTCATAGAAGCCGAACTGGAATCATATATATCGGACAAGGCGGCTGATATGGGCCTGACGCTCCGGGTGCAAGTCACCGTGGAGCCGGACGGCAGCGGCGTTCCCGTCCCCGTTTCCGTGGAACTGACGGGGCCGAGGTCCGAAGTGCTGTCCCGGTGGCTGGAAACGGAGCTGGGCGTCCCGGCGGAAAGACAGGTGTGGAATGAAAACTGAAGGAGTGCGGAAGCTATGGGACCGATACAAATACGCGGCACTGATCTTGCTGATCGGCGCTGGGCTGCTGTTATGGCCCGGTGGGAGCGGGCACACGGCACAGACTGGTCAGAGCGAAGCGCCACCGGCCTATACAGCCGCGGAGACGCTGCGAAAGGACTTGGAGGAAATTTTGGGGCAGATCCAGGGCGTAGGGACCGTGCGGGTGCTGCTGACGGTGGATACCGATGGAGAACGGCAGCTGGCCCAGAATACGGAGCTGCGGTACAGCGGCAGCGCGACGGCACCGGAGGACTATTCCCGGACCTCGGAGCCGGTCCTGCTGGACGGCGGGGACCGGGAGGAGACCGTTGTGACCCGGACGGCGTATCCCACCTATCGGGGGGCGCTGGTGGTATGTCAGGGAGGCGACCGGGCCGACGTGAAGCTGGCAATCACCGAGGCGGTTTCCGCCTTGACCGGACTGTCCAGCGACCGCGTCACCGTGGCAAAATGTCAGTGATTATCTGGAGGAGGAAAGGACCTATGAGCGGAAACGCAAAGCGAAACCTTGTGGTAGGCACCATGGCGGTGCTGGTGTGCGCAGCGGTGGGACTGAACTGGAAATACTCCACGCAGGAGGCCCTCCAGCAGGCAGAGGAGACAGGAACGAAAATTCTGGGAGAGGCCACGCTGGTCTCCGGTCAGGAGGGAACAGAGCTGGCGGAGGACACCGTCTACGAGGGGGACGATTACTTCGCCTCCGCCCGGCTCACCCGGCAGCAGGCGCGGGACAGCGCCATTTCTCTCCTTGAGGATGCCGCCAAGCAGGAGGATGCGGATAAAGAGGTGGCAAATCAGGCGTCGGAGAGTATTCAGGTGCTGGCGTCCTACACGCTGAAGGAAGCCCAGATCGAAAATCTGGTGACGGCCAAGGGGTACACCGACTGCGTGGCCTTTATGGGGGATGATTCCCTGAGCATCGTTGTATCCACGGCGGACGGAACGCTGAATTCCACGGATGTAGCCAAGATCACGGACATCGCCATGACTGAGACCGGCTATGCCGCCAGCGCCATTCGGATCATGGCATCAAATTAGCTGTTGTAATTTTCGGAATTGCATGGTAGAATAACACATTAGAAATGAAGTTCGCCGCCAAGATACAAAAAGGAGAATCACAATGGCTGAAAATAAGGGTTATATGACGCTTTCCGACGAGCAGGGAAGCATCCACATTTCCGAGGAGGTCATCGCCGCCATCGCGGTGGGCGCCGTCCGGGAGGTGGAAGGCGTTTCCGGCATGATGGGGAATCTGGGTACCAGCGTTGCGGATCTGGTGACCAATAAGAAGGGTGCTCAGAAGAACGCCAAGGGCGTAAAGATCGAAATGACCGAGACCGGTCTGGTGCTGGATATCTACCTGACGGTGGCATACGGCCACGCCATCCCCGAGGTGGCAGAGAATGCCCAGAAGGCTGTGGCCTCTGCGGTCAGCGATATGACCGGCTGCACCGTGGAAACGGTGAACATCCATGTGGGCGGCGTGACCCTGGCCTGATTGCCAGACTGAACAAGAGAGAAAAGGACGAGAGAAGCTATGACACGGAATACCGCACGGGAAATTGCCGCGCATCTTTCCTACGAATTGAGCTTCACGGATAAACCCGTGGAAGAGCTGCTGCACGAGCGGCTGACCAGCGAGGCGTTTGCTGAGCTGGCGGAGGAAGACCCCCTGTATACAGAAGCGCCCAACGCCAAGCAGGTGGCGTATATCACCCGCCTGGTGACCGGTGTGAATGAACACGCCGCCGAGCTGGACGGCTATATCGCCAAGTATGCTAAGAACTGGAAGTTCTCCCGCATTCCTCTGGTGGCCTCCGCCATCATGCGGGTAGCCATGTACGAGATCCTCTACATGCAGGACATTCCCAATGGCGCCGCCATCAACGAAGCGGTGGAGATCGCCAAAAAATACGGTCAGGAGAGCTCCGGCGGATTCGTCAATGCGATCCTTGCCAAGATCATGAAATCCGGTGAGTAGGATACAGAACGTAATCAGCGTACGACAACTGAATACTTATATCAAAAATATGTTCACGCAGGATTACTTTTTACAGATGGTATCTGTAAAGGGTGAGGTAAGCAACTGTAAATACCATCCCTCTGGACATATTTATTTTACGTTAAAGGATTCTGCCAGTGCCCTGAACTGCATTATGTTCGCCGGAGACCGGAGAGGTCTGGGATTCCGGCTGACGGAAGGGCAGCAGGTAATTGCGAAGGGCAGTGTGAGTGTATTTGAGCGTGACGGCAGATATCAGCTGTATGTGAAGGAAGTGACGCTGGACGGCGCCGGAGCCCTCTATGAAAAATACGAACAACTAAAACGGGAACTGGCGGAAGAGGGCATGTTTGCTCCGGAGTATAAGCAGCAGATTCCGAAGTATATCCATACTCTTGGGGTAGTCACGGCAGATACCGGCGCGGCAGTCCGGGATATCATACAGATCGCCTCCAGACGGAATCCCTTCGTGCAGATTATTTTGTATCCTGCGCTGGTACAGGGAGCTTCGGCGGCGCCTTCCATTGTGAACGGAATCCGTGCACTGGAGAGACAGGGCGTGGATGTCATGATCGTGGGACGTGGGGGCGGCTCCATCGAGGATCTGTGGGCATTCAACGAGAGAATGGTGGCACAGGCAGTATTCGACTGCTCTGTTCCCATTATTTCGGCGGTTGGACACGAGACGGATACCACGATCATTGATTATGTGGCGGATCTGCGGGCACCGACCCCGTCGGCAGCGGCAGAACTGGCAGTGACACAGGTCAGTGATATTGAGAATGAGATTTTGGACAGACAGGACAGGCTGTATCAGCGGATGGGACGAGTGCTTCAGCATAAGAGGCAGCAGGCGGATCAGATGGAAATGCGCCTGAAATATTTAAGCCCCGCCAGCCGGATACGGGAGAAGAGGACTTACAGCATACAGCTGGAAGACCGGCTGCAGAACCGGCTGCAGGCGATCCTGCGGGAACGCAGACATAACCTGGCATTGTATATTGAGAGAATGAAAGCGGTCTCTCCTTTGGAAAAGTTAAACAGTGGTTTTTCCTATGTGGAGGATACCGATGGGAAAAATATCCGTTCCGTGACCCAGGTAGAAGCAGGGGAGCGCCTGCGGATCCGGATGAGTGACGGCGTGATCGATACCCGGGTGGAACAGATACAGAAGGAAGAAAGACTTCCCGGATAGCATTTACCGGTATCCGGGGGATGCAGATAGATGCAGGCAGCAGACGGAGGTGCTATTTTGGCAGGAAAAAAGAAAACGGAAGCACAGGAACCACAGAGCCTGGAAGAGAATTTTTCCGCAGTGGAAGAACTGATCGGACAGCTGGAAGCAGAGGATATTTCTCTGGAGGAAGCTTTTACGGCGTACAGCAAGGGCATGAATCTGCTGAAACAGTGCAGCGAACAGATCGACCGGGTGGAAAAACAGGTCATGAAGCTGAACGAAGAGGGCGGACTGGAACCGCTGGATCCCCAGTAAGCATACAGCATACCGGCAGGTAGAGGAAGGTTGGCATCAGACATGGAAGAAACGTTATTCAGACAGGAATTGCAGAAGAGAACGGCAGCGATTGAAGAATTACTGAAGGAATATCTTCCGGCAGAGGAAGGATACCAGAAGACCGTTATTGAAGCCATGAACTATAGTCTTATGGCAGGCGGAAAGCGCCTGCGTCCCATGCTGATGCAGGAGACCTATAAAATGTTCGGTGGCAAAGATGATACGATAGAGCCTTTTATGGCGGCGATCGAGATGATCCATACATATTCTCTGGTACATGATGATCTGCCGGCCATGGACAATGACGAGTACCGCAGAGGCCGCAAGACCACCTGGTCTGTGTACGGTGACGGTATGGGAGTCCTGGCAGGAGACGGACTGCTCAATTATGCCTTTGAGACTGCATTTCGTGCTTTTCCGGCATGCACCTCGGGAGAACCGGTAGATCCGAATTACCCGAGAGTGGCGGCGGCACTGAATATTTTAGCCCGCAAGGCAGGAATCTATGGGATGATCGGCGGCCAGAACGCAGACATTGAAGCGGAGGAACAGGCAGAACCTCTGACCACAGAACAGATCCTGTTCATCCATGCCAACAAGACGGCAGCCCTGATCCAGTCGGCCATGACTATCGGAGCTACGCTGGCAGGGGCAACCGATGAAGAGATTGCGGCATTGGAACTGTGTGCCTACAATGTCGGCATTGCATTCCAGATCCAGGATGACATTCTGGATGTGATAGGGGACAGCAAGGAGCTGGGAAAAGCTACCGGAAGTGATGCACAGAATCATAAGCAGACCTATGTGACTTTACACGGACTGGAAGAATCCGGCAGAGAAGTGGAACGGCTGACCGGGGAAGCGGTAGCGATTCTGGACAGCTTTTCGGGAGAACATGAATTCCTGAAGGAGCTGTTGCTGCACCTGGTCCATAGAACGAAATAGCAGAGGAAAAGCCAATGTTACTGGATAAGATCGAGAAAGCAAACGATATCAAAAAAATAGATAAATCAGACTATGGGGAACTGGCGGAGGAGATTCGGCAGTTCCTGATCGAAAAGATCAGTGTGACCGGGGGGCATCTGGGTTCGAACCTGGGAGCGGTGGAACTGACCATGGCACTTCATCTTGCTCTGAATCTCCCGGAGGACAAGATCATCTGGGATGTAGGTCATCAGTCTTATACCCACAAAATATTAACGGGCCGCAAGGACGGTTTCGATGTCTTACGCCAGTTCCATGGCATGAGTGGGTTCCCCAAGAGAAAAGAAAGTGATTATGACGCATTTGATACCGGACACAGTTCTACCTCCATATCCGCAGGACTGGGACTGGTGAAGGCAAGAGATCTCAAAGGGGAGAAGACCACCATTGTATCCGTGATCGGAGACGGCTCTCTGACAGGAGGCATGGCTTACGAGGCCTTGAACAATGCAGCCAAACTGGAGACGAACTTTATTGTGGTATTAAACGACAACAATATGTCCATCTCCGAAAATGTGGGCGGTGTTTCCAAATATCTGAACAATATCCGTACGGCGACCGGCTATCTGGATCTGA
>OGLE01002054.1_pt1 | contig 13956 bp, 14 predicted proteins | sample 1572671 | NCBI WGS metagenome assembly OGLE01 (sample SAMEA2581923, study PRJEB24529) | metagenome | biome: Human gut stool | place: China | collected 2011 | reverse complement strand
CTGACAGCTGCGAATCATTGGCACTGCTATACTGCGCCTTATACCCGTTCTGTATACTCGGCTCCAGATTATTCTTGAGCAGATAGCTCATCATATCGCCACTGATTTCTGTTATAGAGGCTGCCTGTGCCAATGCCTCCACGGTCTCACTCACATTCGCATCCGTCGCCGGAAGATCGTTCGCCTTAAGTACCGCCTCAATCTGCGTCGCCACCGCTGCACTTCCGGTAATATTCTCCAGCTGCTCCTTCGTCAGACCATCCCCGTACGCAGAGATATCTACCCCTGCTTTGGCAAGTTCTGCCTTAATCTTATCGGTTACGGTAACAACCGTATGACTATCCGTATTATTTACGGAAAAACCTTCCTTTTGCATCTGCTGCAGATCATCCGCATTCTGCGCGACAGAGAAAACGGCTGCCCCTGGGATAAGGTGCAGACCCACACATCCATCCGCATGAATTTCCTGGAGGAAGCCTACGAGGCCGTGGACGCCATCGACCTGGACGACCCCGAACTGTTGTGCGAGGAACTGGGCGATGTGCTGATGCAGGTGCTCTTCAACATCCACATGGAAGAGGAAGCCGGCCGCTTCACGACCGACGATGTGACCGACCACGTGGTGCGAAAGCTCATCTTCCGCCACCCGCACGTGTTTTCGAACACGCGGGCGGACGACAGCGAGCAGGTGCTCGTCAACTGGGACAAGCTCAAGCGGCAGGAAAAGGGCCAGCGCACCACGGCCGACGCGATGGATTCCGTCGCCCGTTCACTCCCCGCCCTCTGGCGGGCGGACAAGCTGCAGAGCAAGGCCGCGAAGGCGGGCTTTGAATTCCCCGATGTCTCCGGCGCGCTCGACAAGCTCGACGAGGAGACGCAGGAGCTGCGCTCCGCCGTCGAAAGCGGCACGAATTTTGAAGAAGAGCTCGGCGACGTGCTGTTTGCTGCCGTCAAGGTCGGCCGCTTCTGCGGCGTCGACCCCGAGGCGGCGCTTTCAAAGACCTGCGAAAAATTCATCGCGCGCTTCCGCAAGGTGGAAGAGACGGTGAATGCGCGCGGCGAGGATATGTCCGCTCTCCCGCTCGATGAGCTGATGGCGCTGTGGAACAACGCCAAGGAACAACTCAGATGACCAAAAGCGGCAACGCTTTTTGCTCATATACACCCCGGAGGCCCCGTCTCCGGACACTATTCAGGAGGATCAAACGATGAACAAGACTGAACTCATTGCTGCCGTGGCGGAAAAAGCCAGCATTTCCAAGAAGGAGTCCGAGGTTGTGATCAACGCTGCCCTCGACACCATTATCGACTCTCTGAAGAACGACGAGAAGGTCCAGCTCGTCGGCTTCGGCTCTTTCGAGACCAAGCACCGCGCTGAGCGCACCGGCCGCAACCCCAAGACCAAGGAGAGCATCACCATCGCCGCTTCCAAGGTCCCGACCTTCAAGGCTGGTAAGGCGTTCAAGGACGCTGTTGCGGAGTAATTCCCCAGTCAAGCTCTTTCATCATCAAAACGGCGGCGCGATGCGCCGCCGTTTGAGTTGGTGGAGTCCCTTTGATCCCGCACTTTTCCGAAAAGGAGACGAATTCCATGCGTCTTGACAAATATCTCAAGGTCTCGCGCCTTATCAAGCGCCGCACCGTGGCCAACGAAGCCTGCGACGGCGGCCGCGTGACCGTCAACGGCAAGGTCGCCCGCGCGTCGTACGACGTGAAGGCCGGCGACGTGATCGCGCTGCACTTCGGCGAGCGCGTGCTCGCGGTCGAGGTGCTCGATGTATCCGAGACCGCCGGCAAGAGCGGGGCCTCGCTCCTCTACCGCGAAGTAAACGCACAGTAAACCGTACTATTTTGGGTGCGCCCTTCATACGTTATCGTATGGAGGGCGCTTTCTTTGCGCCCAAAGCGAAAGGACGGGTTCTGACTATGACTTACGACACTTCCCCCGCTTCTCCCCAGCTCATCGAATTATCCGGCCGCGAGAGCCTGACGGTCTCCGGCGTAGAGGATGTCGACCGCTTCGATGAGACCGAGATCGTGATGAACACGTCGCTCGGCGTGCTCGTTGTCACGGGCGACAGCCTGCACATCGGCAAGCTGAGCCTCGACGGCGGCGAGCTGCATGTCGACGGGCGCATTGACGCCATCGCCTTTGAGGATGCGCCGTCAAGCCGCGGCGGCCTGCTCTCGCGCCTGTTCGGGGGTTGAGGCACCGTGGGCGTGTCGCTCTCCGAGCAGGCGCGGTGCTTTCTCGCCTCGCTCCTGCTCGGCTTCATCCTTTCTCTCCTCTATGACCTGCTGCGCGCCGTGCGGCTGCGGCGGGCGACGAAGCGGCGCTTCACGAGCGCGCTCGATCTCCTCTACTGCGCGGCGTTCGCGCTGCTGACGTTTCTCTTCGCGCTGCGCATCGGCGGGGGCGAGCTGCGGCTCTATATGCTCTTCTCGGTGCTGCTCGGCGCGGTGAGCTACTTCACGCTCTGCGCACGGCTTTTCCGTCCGCTATGGGCCTTCTGGGCGGAGGTGCTGTTCTCCTTTGCGCGATTAGCGGCGGCGCCGCTGCGGTGGCTCCAAAAAGTTTATGGTAAACTTGCCAAACTTTGCAAAAGATACTTTCTTTTTTCCAGAAACCGGCTTATAATAAAGTCGTATGAGCGCCGCGCCCGTTATTCGCTGCGCCGCGCAAGGAAAAAGGAGGCTCATCGGCATGACAGAGCAGGCCAAAAAAAGCAAAAAGCGCACCAGCCTTCTCACGATGCTCGTCATCGCAATTCTGATCGCACTGGTAGGGGTGCAGCTCATTCATCTGCGGAGCCAGATCGACGATGCGCGCAGCCAGCTCACCGCGCTGCAGAGCGATCTTGACGCTGCCAAGCAGGAGAACGACGCGCTCGCCTCGGCGCTCGAAAAGGCCGACGACCCTGAGTTTTTGCAGGAGCTTGCCCGCGATCAGCTCGGCTATGTAACGCCGGGAGAAAAGACATTCTATGACGTCAGCAACTAAAAAGAGAACATTATTGAAGCGCCCGTTGAGGGCGCTTTTTTCTTGCGTGAAATAAAAAGGAGCCGCCGGCCAAGATGGCCCGCGGCTCAAATGGGTGGGATATTGGAAAGCTTCCGAGGCTTATGATACCGCCCGTCCGCCAAAACGTCAATGGGAGCTTTTGCCGCATTCTGCCGCCTTTTGTCAATTCGCGTCGTGCGCCTTATATTTTGTCAATATGTACAAGAATGCTCAATTCATATATCGTTCATTTGAAATTTTCGTTCATTTGTGCTATGATATAGAAAAGGAAACAGAAGAGCCCTTCGCCCTCTCTTTCCTTCCTCACCAACGAAAGGAGCCAACACTATGAAATTCACCTACACCTGCAAAAAAGTCTCCCTGAACGATTCCGTCAAGGCCTATGCCGAGAAAAAGGTCGGCAAGCTCGAGAAGTTTTTCAAGGAGGAGCCCGAGGCTTCTGTCACCTTCTCCGTCGAGAAGAAGAACCGCTGTGTCGCCGAGATCATGCTCCGCGGCGCCAACGGCACGCTGTTCCGCGCGGTATGTGAGGACCCGGACGGCGACATGCGCGGCGCGATCGACGAGGCCACGGCTCAGATCGAGCGCAAGATCCGCAAGAACAAGACCCGCCTTGCCAAGAACCTGCGCGCCGAGGCCGTGCTGCCGGAGCTGCCCGAGGAGTTCGAGGCCCACGAGGAGGGCGCGTTCGACATCGTGCGCACCAAGCGCTTCACCGTCAAGCCCATGAGCGTGGAGGAAGCCATTTTGCAGATGAACCTGCTGGGCCACAGCTTCTTCGTCTTCCGCAACACCGATTTCGGCGATGCGATCTGCGTCGTTTATCGCCGCAACAACGGCGGCTACGGCATCATCGAGACCGAGGACGACGAGGAGTAAGCCGTTCAGAAAGCATATAGAAGGGCTGCGCATTCGCGCAGCCCTTTTTTTGCGCGTTTTTCCGTGGTATACTGAGTCTGTATTTTTCGGAAGAGGAGAAGTCCTATGAACACGTTTTTCTGCCGCGCGTTCCAGTGCTGCTTTGCCGTCGGCGCGCGCTTTCTCCCCTGGCGCACGCCGGAGGTCTTTTCAGGCGAGGGGAGCCTTCTTCGCGCCGCAGACATTCTGCGCGAAAACGGCCTGCGCCGCCCGTTCGTCATCGCGAGCCGCCGCCAGTGCGCGGACGAGCACTTCCGCGCCTTGCAGGAAAAACTTGACGAGCAGGACATCCTGCTCTCCATCTTCTCCTCGGTCGAGCCGAATCCGTCGGTCGAAACGGTCGAAAAGATCGCCGCGCAGTACAAGATTGATAGCTGCGACTGCTTTCTCGTCATCGGCGGCGGCTCGCCGATGGACGCAGCCAAGGCCGCTGCGGCGCGCCTCGCGCGGCCGGACAAGCCGCTTTCGCAGCTTGTGGGACTCTTAAAGGTCCGCCGCCGCATTCCGCCGCTCATCGCCGTGCCCACGACGGCGGGCACGGGGTCGGAGACGACCATCGCCGCCGTTGTCACCGGCAGTGACCACCACAAGTATGCGATCTCCGACCTCTGCCTCATTCCACGCTACGCGATCTTAGACCCCGTGCTGACCGTCGGGCTGCCTCCACACATCACGGCGGAGACCGGCATGGACGCGCTGACGCACGCGGTCGAGGCGTACCTGAGCCGCTTTTACAACACGAAGCAAACGCGCCTGCTCGCGGAAAACGCCGTCGTGACCATCTTCACGCATTTGGAGCGCGCGTACCGCGACGGCACGTCGCTCCCCGACCGCGCGGCGATGCTGCAGGCCTCGTTCGACGCAGGCGCGGCGTTCACGCGCGCAAGCGTCGGTAACGTGCACGCCATCGCGCACACGCTCGGCGGGCTCTACGGCGTACCCCACGGCCTTGCAAACGCGGTGCTTCTCCCTCTCGTGCTCGAAGATTACGGCAAAGCGGCCTATCCGCGCCTTGCGCGCCTTGCCGGGCTCCTTGGCCTCAAGGGCGACACGGAGGAGGTGCGCGCCAAGGCGTTCATCGCCGAAATCCGCGCGATGAACGTCCGCATGGGCATCCCCGACCGCTTCAACTGCATCCGCAAAGAGGACATTCCCCTCATGGCCACCTGGGCCGCGCAGGAGGCAAACCCCGTCTACCCCGTGCCGGTCATCTACGACGAAGCGCGCTTTGCGCGCGTCATCGAGCGTTCACACCACAGCCAATAACCTTGTCAGCATTTTAGCGATACTTCTCCGCCGCCGTCTGGTATAATGGTGCTGCAATCCAAAAGGATCGGACGGTTTTTTATGATCGGAGTTTACGACTACACCGTGATCGCAACCTATCTCTCGCTGCTGCTGGGGCTTGGCGGCCTCTATTCCGCCGCGCAAAACGAGCCTCTCGACGCCATGCTGTGCCTGATGCTCGCGGGGCTGCTCGATGCCTTCGACGGGCGCATCGCCCGCACGAAAAAGGACCGCACCGAACAGGAAAAGCGCTTCGGTATCCAGATCGACTCGCTCAACGACCTCGTGTGCTTCGGCGTGCTGCCCGCCGCCATCGGCTGGAGCATGGACTGCGATAGACTCTGGTTCCTTGCGACGATGTCGTTTTTCGCGCTCTGCGCGCTCATCCGCCTCGCCTATTTCAACGTGACGGAGGAGGAGCGGCAGGACCGCACAAGCGAAAACCGCGCCTACTACCTCGGCGTGCCGGTCACGGCGAGCGCCGTGCTCGCGCCGCTTTTCTACCTGCTCTCGCTGCGCTTTGCCCTGAACTGCGCGGTCGTTTACGCGCTGGGGCTGTTCCTGCTTGGCGTACTGTACATCACGCCGCTCCACGTCAAAAAGCCGCAGCTGCGCGGCGTGGTGTTTCTGTCCGTGTTCGGGCTTGGCGAATTTGCTGTTTTGCTCCGCGTATTGACGCGTTAGCGCTCCCATCTCTCTCCTCCGGGCCGTCCGAAAGGTTTTCTTTTGGGTGGCCCCTCTCTTTTTGCTTTCCCGATTGACGGTGGGAAGTCCGCGTGCTATGATAGTCGGCAACTACCGTTTGCATGTTCTGTCAGATCGCGAGGAATTTTTATGAAAAAGGCCGACCCCCGTCTCGTGCTCATTATGTCGATGACCGTCTTCGGCACGCTGGGGCCTTTTGTGCGCAATATTCCCGTCTCGTCCGGCGAGCTGGCGCTGTACCGCGCCGTGCTGGCCGCGCTGCTGATCGGCGTATACTTACTTGTCAGCAGGCAGAAGATCCCCTTCGCGCGCATCAAAAAGGAGGTGCCGCTGCTGCTTCTCTCCGGTGCGGCGATGGGCGTCAACTGGATCCTACTCTTTGAGGCCTACCGCTATACGAGCGTTTCCGTCGCCACACTGAGCTATTACTTCGCGCCCGTCATCGTCACGCTCGTCTGCCCCATCCTCTTCCATGAAAAGCTGACAGGGAAGAAATTTCTCTGCTTTGTCATGTCCACGCTCGGCCTTGTGCTCATCACCGGCATTGGCGACACGCGCGGGTCGGATGACCTCAAGGGCATTCTCTTCGGCCTCGGCGCGGCGGTGTTTTACGCGACCGTCATCCTGCTCAACAAGTCCATCCATCAGGTCGAGGGCATCCACCGCACGTTTTTGCAGTTTTTGTCCGCCATCGTCGTGCTCATCCCCTACGTGCTCTCGACAAATGGCATCACACTCAGCTCGCTGAACGCCGTTGGCTGGGGGAATCTTCTCATCGTCGGCCTTGTCCACACGGGCATCACGTATTGCCTGTACTTCTCGTCGCTCAAGGAGCTGCCCGGACAGGAGGCCGCGATTTTAAGCTACATCGACCCCCTCGTCTCCGTCCTCGTCTCCGTCACCCTGCTCGGCGAGAGCATGACCGCAATGCAAGTCATCGGCGGCGCCCTGATCTTAGGCTTCACCCTGCTCAACGAGCTCTCTCCCGTCCCCAAGGCGAAAAAGGAGTAACTCCCGCAAATCACGCCAAAACGCGTCGCAGACTTTCGCGCCGCGCACGGCGCGAAATAAATTGAAATCGTTTTTTGTCGCGACATGTGCGTGACAAAAAACACCTCTCAGCCCGCAAGTGTGGAAATCGCCCGCCGTTGGCGGGCGATTTATGCGCGCAGCGGGCTGTGATCTCCCTAAAAATAGAGGCCGCTCAGCCATGACTGAGCGGCCTCTATTTTTAATTTAGAAATTCTGCTGGGTCGCAGGGTACCCCATCTTTGCTGACCGAAAAGTGCAGATGCGCCGGCATCGAGAACTCGGCGATCGAGCTGCTGCCCACCGCGCCGATGACCTCGCCCGCGGAGACATACTGCCCCTCGCCGACGCCCGGCGAGCTGCGGAGATTGGCGTACGTCGTCTCGTACCCGTCGTCGTGCGCGATGGTCACGAGCGTGCCCATCATGTCGTCGTCGCGCACCGCCGTCACAACGCCGCTGCACGCGGCGATCACCTGCGTGCCGACCTCGGCGGCGATGTCGATGCCGTCGTGCGTGCGCCAGTCGCCAAGCGTCTCGTTATACGTAAGCTCGTCGACCGAAAACGCCGCGACCTCCTCCCCCACGAGCGGCACGACCACGAGCCGCGGGGCGACGGGCTGCGCGTCCGTCTCGCTCTCCATCGCGGGGACGGTGTCCTCCACGCCCGTGGTCTCATCCATCACGATGAGGTCCTCGGGCGGCTCCTCCACCGGCTCTGCCGGCTTTGCCGCCTCCTGCGGCAGCTCCGCCTCCGGCATCTGCGGCGTTTCGTCCTGCACGGGGAGTTCTACCTGTGAGGAGACGTTCTCCGCGTCCTTGTCCGTCGTATTTTTCGGCAGCAGCGTCCAATAGCCCGCGACGGCCAGCGCCGTCACACCGAGGAACAGGGCTATGTATAAGCCCGTCCCGCCGAAGAAGTGCCGCTTTGCGCGGCCGTTCGATCCTGCCATGTTTCATCCTTTCCGCCGCTTTGCGGCTCGTGCGAAAATTGCGAGCAAAAAAGCTCTGACGGTAGTGTGTACCGTCAGAGCTTTTTCTAAACATGGCAGATTCGATTTTTTAGCGGACGATCAGCGTCTTGCCGTCCATTTCCGCGGGCTGCTCAAGGCCCATCACGTCGAGGATCGTCGGCGCGATGTCGGCGAGACGGCCGGGGCGCAGCTCGGTGCCCGCGCCGCAGAGGATGAAGGGCACCACATTCGTCGTGTGCGCGGTCATCGGGCTCTTGCCGTCGGCTTGCAGCATCTGCTCGGCGTTGCCGTGGTCGGCGGTGATCATCGCGATGCCGCCCATCTTGAGCGTCGCCTCCACGACCTGACCGACGCACTCGTCAACGGTCTCGACGGCCTTGACGGCCGCGTCGAAGACGCCGGTGTGGCCGACCATGTCGCAGTTGGCAAAGTTCAGAATGATGACGTCGTACTTGCCGGACTCGATGCGCTCGACGCACTTGCTCGCGACCTCGTAGGCGCTCATCTCGGGCTGGAGGTCGTAGGTCGCGACCTTCGGGGACGCGACGAGTACGCGGTCCTCGCCGGGATACGGGTCCTCGACGCCGCCGTTGAAGAAGAACGTGACATGTGCGTACTTCTCGGTCTCGGCGATGCGCAGCTGGGTCATGCCCATCTTGCTCAGATACTCGCCAAGGCCGTTTTTCACGCTGATGCGCGGGAAGGCGACGAGCACGTTCGGCATGGTCGCGTCATACTCGGTGTTGCAGACGTAGGTGAGCGGGAAGAACTCGCGCTTGAAGCCGTCGAACGCGGGGTCGACGAACGCGCGCGTGATCTCGCGGGCGCGGTCGGGGCGGTAGTTGAAGAAGATGACCGAGTCGTTGTCGGAGATCATGCCGTCCTTGTCGCAGACGATGGGCTCGACGAATTCATCCGTCACGCCGTTTTTATAGCTCTCCTCGATGGCGTGAATGGGGTCGCTGTCCTGCACGCCCTCGCCGTAGACGAGCGCGTCATAGGCGTTCTCGAGGCGGTCCCAGCGCTTGTCGCGGTCCATCGCGTAATAGCGGCCCATAACGGTCGCGATCTTGCCGACGCCGAGCTCACGGCACTTTTCCATGGTCTTTGCGACAAAGTCGCGGCCGGAGGTCGGGGGCGTGTCGCGCCCGTCGAGGAAGGCGTGGATATACACGCGCTTTAAGCCCTTGATGTGCGCCATCTTTAAAAGCGCGTAGAGGTGGTCGAGCGTGGAGTGCACGCCGCCGGTGGAGTGCAGACCGTAAAGGTGCAGCGCAGAGCCCTTTTCAATGCAGTCGTCCATCGCCTTGTTGTAGGCGGGATTTTCAAAGAACGTACCGTCCTCGATCGAGCGGGTGATGCGCGGCAGGTCCTGGAACACGACGCGGCCGCCGCCGATGTTGGTATGGCCGACCTCGCTGTTGCCCATCTGGCCCGCGGGCAGGCCCACGTCAAGACCGGAGGCCTGGAGCGTCGTGTGGGCATACTCGGCAAAAAGGCCGTCGAGCACGGGGGTGTTGGCCGCGCGCACCGCGTTGCCGACGGTATCGTTGGACAGGCCGAAGCCGTCCATGATGATCAGCGTGGTGGGAGTCTTATTCATCGATTTTCCTCCTTACTCCTGGTTGGCAGCGTGGACGATCTCCATCAGCGCCTTGGGGTCGAGCGAAGCGCCGCCGATCAGGCCGCCGTCGATGTCCTCGTGCGAGAGCAGCTCGTGGGCGTTCGAGCCCTTCATCGAGCCGCCGTACTGAATGGTCACGCTGCGGGCGATGCGCGCGCCGTACTGCGCGCGGATGAGTGAGCGGATATAGGTGCAGACCTCGGCCGCCTGCTCGCCCGTGGCGGTCTTGCCGGTGCCGATGGCCCAGATGGGCTCATAGGCGATGACGCAGCGGCGCATCTGCTCGGCGCTCACGCCCGCGAGGGCGGACTTGACCTGCAGCGCGATGAGCTCCATCGTCACGCCCATCTCGCGCTGGGCAAGGCTCTCGCCCACGCAGATGATGGGGTTCAGCCCCGCCTCGAGCGCGGCGAGGACCTTTTTGTTGACAATCTCGTCCGTCTCGCCGAAGAGCGCGCGGCGCTCGCTGTGGCCGACGATGACATAGCGCACGCCGAGGTCGGCGAGCATGTCGGCGGAAATCTCGCCGGTGTAGGCGCCGCTCTTTTCAAAGTAGACGTTCTCCGCGCCGACGGCGATGCGGCTGTCCTTGAACGCGCGCACGGCGGCAGAAAGGTCGACCGTGGGCGCGCACACGACGATGTCGCACCATTTGGTTTTGGGAAGGATGGCCTTGAACTGTTCGGCAAAGGCCTTGGTCTCGCTGGGGGTCTTGTTCATTTTCCAGTTGCCTGCGATGATGGTTTTACGGTATCTGCGATTCATATTGGGTCTTTTCTCCTGTTACTGTCTAAATCTAAGATCTATGCGAATATATGAAAATCAATAGAGATTTTTCTCACTTGTCTAAAAGGCACGCAACGCCCGGTAATTCCTTGCCTTCCAGGAACTCGAGCGACGCGCCGCCGCCGGTGGAGATGTGCGTGATCTTGTCGGCAAAGCCGAGCTGCTCGGCTGCCGCCGCGCTGTCGCCGCCGCCGATGATCGTGACCGCGCCGCTCTCGGCGAGCGCCTTGGCCATGGCCTTCGTGCCGGTCGCAAAGGTTGGGAACTCAAAAACGCCCATGGGGCCGTTCCACACGATCGTGCCCGCGCCCTTGGTCGCCGCGCAGAAGAGCTCGACGGTCTTGGGGCCGATGTCCATGCCCATCATATCCGCGGGGATGTGCATCGCGTCGACGACGTGGGGCTCTGCGTCGGCGGCAAACTCCGTCGCCGCGACGGTATCGACCGGCAGCAGGAGCTTGACGCCCTTCTGCTTGGCCTTTTCGATCATCTCGAGCGCGTAGGCGCACTTGTCTTCCTCGAGCAGGGACTTGCCGATCTCGCCGCCCTGCGCCTTGGCGAACGTGTAGGCCATGCCGCCGCCGATGATGACGGTGTCGGCCTTGTCTAAAAGGTTGTTGATGACGGCGATCTTGTCGCTGACCTTTGCGCCGCCGAGCACGGCGACGAACGGGCGCTTGGGATCGTCGAGCGCCTTGCCCATGACCTCAAGTTCCTTGGCAACGAGCAGGCCCGACACGGCGGGAAGATAGGCGGCCACGCCCGCGGTGGACGCGTGCGCGCGGTGCACCGTGCCGAACGCGTCGGAGACGTACAGCTCCGCCATCGAGGCAAGGGCCTTGGCGAGCTCAGGGTCGTTCTTGGTCTCACCCGCTTCAAAACGGGTGTTTTCAAGCAGCATGATCTCGCCGCCCTTGAGCGCCGCGGCCTTGGCCTTGGCGTCCTCGCCGACGACGTCGTGCGCGAAGATGACATCCTTGCCCAAAAGCTCGGACAGGCGCTTGGCGACGGGCGCAAGCGTCAGCTTGTCGAGGGACTTTTTCCACTTCTCCTCGGTCAGCGTTGCGGGGTCTTTGCCCTTTTCGGTCTGCTTTTTCACCCACTTGTCAAACTTGGCCTCGGGCTTGCCGAGGTGGGAGCAGGCGATGACCGCCGCGCCGTGGTCGAGCAGATACCGGATGGTCGGCAGCGCGGCCACGATGCGCTTATCCGAGGTGATCTCGCCGGTCTCCTTGTCCTGGGGCACGTTGAAATCGCAGCGCAGCAGCACCTTCTTGCCGCTCACGTCCACATCGAGAACAGTCTTCTTGTTATAATTCATGTTGTTTCCTCCTCATAATATACACATACGATTTGGTTACGCAGTTAAAACGAATTTGGGATCTTACGTTTTTTCGAGCATTTCCCCCTCGTGCTTGAGACCGGGAAAGCCCGTCTGCCGCAGCGCTTCATACGTCAGGATCGCCACGGAGTTTGATAGATTCAGGCTGCGCGCCTCCTTCCGCATCGGAAGGCGGATGCAGCGCTCATAGTGCGCCACGCGGAAAGGCTCCGGCAGGCCCGCGGTCTCCTTTCCGAAAAAGAGCCAGCAGCCGTCCTTGAATTCCGCCTGGCAGTAGTCCTGCGGAGCTTTGGTCGTGGCGAGCCAGCAGTCGCGTTCCGCCTCGGGATGCTTTGCAAAAAGGTCGGCTAAATTTTCGTACACGCTGATATCCACAAGGTACCAGTAGTCCAGCCCCGCGCGCTTGACGGCGCGGTCGGAAATATCGAACCCGAGGGGCTTGATGAGATGCAGATGCGCCCCCGTCGCCGCGCAGGTGCGCGCGATATTGCCGCAGTTTTGCGGGATCTCCGGCTCGACGAGCACGATATTCAGCATGACAGCACCTCCTCCACGCGAAAGTTTTATCATTGTACCGCAAAAATATTGCGAATTCAACCTAAAATGCAGTCTTTTGAAACGAAATTTTGAAAATGCAAAAGTAAAGCCGCCAAATCAAAAATTTTTTGTTTTTTTTGTGAGAAACGGTGGATTTTTCGGGCATCTTTGCTATAATGTCGTTAATAGAGAGTAGAATTGAAAGGAGATGAGCTCCGATGGATCAGAAGTTGGCAGTTCTCTTTATGCCGGACGATATGACCCTGACAAAAGAAAAAACGCCGCTGATGCTGAGGCCCATTTTGTTCTGCCCCATTCTCACGTGGATGGTCGAAGAACTGATGGGGCGGGGCATTGAGCGGTTTTTTATTGTGTCTGACAAACGGGCGCACGACATGATGCGCCCCTACGTCCCCGAAAACGCCGATGTTGTCTACGTCGACGGTGCCAGACACGGGGAAGAGCTTTTAACGCTCCTCAAGGATGAAAAGGGCAGCGTGCTCATCGTCAACGGCGCGGTGCTGCCCGTGGGCGTGTTCTCCGGCGGCGCGGTCTACTCCGCGGACGCGAAGGAGTGCTGCAAGGTGCTCAAGGAACACGGCGCCTTCGCCGCCTTCCCCAAGGGGGCGGAGATCACGAAGGGCTTTTTGCCCGTCGGCGACGACGAGGAGCTCAGATCCGCACAGGACATGTGCCGCCGCAAGATCGCCGACAAGCACTTTGCCGCGGGCGTTTCCATCATGGACCCCAACAATACCTACATTGACCCCCGCGTCAAGATCGGCAGCGGCACGGTCATCCTGCCGGGAACGATCCTGCGCGGCCGGACCGTCATCGGCAAGAACTGCACCATCGGCCCGAACGCCATGATCCGCGACTGCACGGTCGGCGACGAGACCGAGGTGAACGCCTCGCAGCTCAATGAGAGCACCGTCGGCGCGCACACGACCGTCGGCCCCTTTGCCTATGTCCGCCCGAACTCGAAGATCGGCGATCATGTCAAAGTCGGCGACTTTGTCGAGATCAAAAACAGCGTCATCGGCAACGGCACGAAAATCTCGCACCTCACCTACGTCGGCGACAGCGATTGCGGCGAGCGCATCAACTTCGGCTGCGGCACGGTCACGACGAACTACGACGGCTTTAAAAAGTTCCGCTGCACGATCGGCGACGACGCTTTCATCGGCTGCAACACAAACCTCATCGCCCCCGTCACGGTCGGAAACGGCAGCTACATCGCCGCCGGCTCCACCATCACCGACGAGGTGCCCGCCGATTCCCTCGCCATCGCGCGCGAGCGTCAGGTCAACAAGCCCGGCTGGGCGGAACAGTGGCGCGCGGCGCACGAGAAAAAGTAACTTCAGAAAAATTTTTATAAACAGAGGAGTACATCAACATGATCTCTCACGGTAAGGACATCAAGATTTTCACCGGCAACGCAAACCCCAAACTGGCAGCGGACATCTGCAAGATCATCGGCACCAAGCTCGGCGAGAGCGAGGTCAAGAGCTTCGCAGACGGCGAGGCCTCCGTCTCCCTGTACGAGACCGTGCGCGGCAGCGACGTGTTCCTCGTTCAGTCCACCTGCAAGCCCGTCAACGACAATTTGATGGAGCTTCTCATCATGGTCGACGCCTGCCGCCGCGCTTCCGCCGGCCGCATCACCGCCGTCATGCCCTACTTCGGCTATGCCCGTCAGGACCGCAAGGCCAAGAGCCGAAGTAGGGCATGAC
>OGLE01002046.1_pt1 | contig 13994 bp, 15 predicted proteins | sample 1572671 | NCBI WGS metagenome assembly OGLE01 (sample SAMEA2581923, study PRJEB24529) | metagenome | biome: Human gut stool | place: China | collected 2011 | reverse complement strand
CCTACATCCGCGCCCGCGGCGCGGACCGCCTCTGCTCCTACGGCGACTGGGCGGCACTCTCCGACGAGTGCGATGCCGCCACCGCCGAGTATCTGAAAAACGAGGTTTCCGACGGCATCATCGCCCCTGCTTACAGCGACGAGGCGCTTGCCATCTTAAAGACGAAAAAGGGCGGCAAATACAACATCGTGCAGATCGACCCCGCCTACACTCCCGCGCCGCTGGAGCAGAAGGATGTTTTCGGCATCACCTTTGAGCAGGGGCACAACGACTGCAAAATCGATGAGAGCCTGCTCACGAACATCGTCACCGAAAATAAAGACCTGCCCGAGGGCGCAAAGCGCGATATGCTCCTTGCCCTCATCACGCTCAAATACACCCAGTCCAACTCCGTCTGCTATGTGAAAGACGGTCAAGCCATCGGCGTGGGCGCGGGCCAGCAAAGCCGCATCCACTGCACCCGACTTGCGGGACAGAAGGCGGACAACTGGTATCTCCGCCGCCATCCGAGGGTGCTCGCCCTCTCGTTCGTGGATGACATCCGCCGTCCCGACCGCGACAACGCTATCGATGTCTACCTCTCCGACGAGTGCGACGATGTGCTTGCCGACGGCGCGTGGCAGCGCGTCTTTCAGGAGCGCCCCGAGGCGCTCACGGGCGAGGAAAAGCGCGCTTGGCTCGCGCAGCAGCGCGGCGTGACCGTCGGCTCGGATGCCTTTTTCCCCTTCGGCGACAATGTCGAGCGCGCGCGCAAGAGCGGCGCTTCCTACATCGTCGAGCCGGGCGGCTCGATCCGCGACGACAATGTCATCGAGACGGCAAACAGATACGGCATCACTATGACGTTCACGGGTATGCGCCTGTTCCATCATTAAGCAAGGAGGAATTTCTCCATGAAGCTCATGGTCATCGGCGGCGGCGGCCGCGAACACGCCATCATTAAAAAGCTGAAGGAAAACCCCGCGGTCGAGAAAATTTACTGTCTGCCCGGCAACGGCGGCATCGCCGCCGATGCGGTCTGCGTCAGTGAGATCGGCGCGAAGGACATCCCCGCGCAGGTCGAATTTGCCAAGGCGCACGGCATTGATTATGCCGTCGTCGCACCCGATGACCCCCTCGCCCTCGGCGCGGTCGACGCGCTGAGCGAGGCGGGCATCCCCTGCTTCGGCCCTGACAAAAAGGCCGCTGTCATCGAGGCGAGCAAGGCGTTTGCAAAGGACTTGATGCAAAAATACAACATTCCCACCGCAAAATACCGCGTCTTTACCGACGCGCCCTCTGCCTGTGCCTACATCGACGCCGAGGGTGCGCCCATCGTCGTCAAGGCGGACGGCCTCGCGCTCGGCAAGGGCGTCGTCGTCGCGCAGACAGTTGAGGAGGCGAAGGCCGCCGTGCGCGCGATGATCGAGGATAAGACCTTCGGTCAGAGCGGCGCGCGCGTCGTCATCGAGGAATATATGGAGGGTCCCGAAGTCTCGGTGCTGAGCTTCACCGACGGCGAAACACTCGTGCCGATGGTCTCCTCCATGGACCACAAGCGCGCGCTCGACGGTGACAAAGGCCCCAATACCGGCGGCATGGGCGCGGTCGCGCCGAACGCGTACTATACAAAGGAAATTGCGGCGGAGTGCATGGAGAATATTTTCCTGCCGACGATCCGCGCGATGCGCGCCGAGGGCCGCCCCTTCCGCGGCTGCCTCTATTTCGGGCTGATGCTCACCAAGAGCGGCCCGAAGGTCGTGGAGTACAACTGCCGCTTCGGCGACCCCGAAACGCAGGCGGTGCTGCCGCTGCTCAAAAGCGACCTGCTCACCGTCATGCAGGCGACGACGAACGGTACGCTCGCGGATGTGAGCGTGGAATTTTCGACTGATTCTGCTTGCTGTGTCGTGCTTGCGTCCGAGGGCTACCCTCAAAAGTATGAGAGCGGCTTCCCCATCACAATGAGCGAAGAGGCCGCCGCGCACTGCTATGTCGCGGGCGCGAAAAAGGACAGCGATACGCTCCTGACCGCGGGCGGACGCGTGCTCGGCGTCACCGCCGTCGCCCCCACACTGAGGGCCGCCGTCGAGGACGCGTACCATCTGGCGGAGGGCGTAGATTTTGCCAACAAATACTGCCGCGGCGACATCGGCAGCGCCGCGCTCGCGGCGCGGGAGGAGAGAGGATAAAATGGTATTTCGGACCTATGTGGAAAAGCGGCAAGGTCTCGCGCCCGAGTGCGAGGCGCTGCTGACGGACTGCCGCGATTTTCTCGGCGTGCAGGGCCTGCGCGCCGCGCTGATCACCCTGGTGCTGATTTGGGGTCTGGGATGGGCGCTGAAGCGAACCCTCGGCGGGCAGACCGGGGATACCCTCGGGGCGGCGATTGAGCTGGGCGAATTACTCTTTTTACTGGCGCTGCTGTAAGGCCTGACGCCAACGGTGAGGAACAGAATGGAAACACTTTCGGCGTTACTGGCTGCCATTCCGCAGCCCGATGTGGCGGCCATGGCGCGCGCTCAGCAGCATATTGATGGCCTGTTAAAGCCGCCCGGCAGCCTTGGCCGTCTGGAGACGCTGGCGGTGCAGCTGGCCGGTCTGCCTGGCTTGCAGGGGCAGCTGGCGCTGGCGGAGAAAGCGATTGTGGTCATGTGCGCCGACCATGGCGTCTGGCATGAAGGTGTGACCCCTTCGCCGCAGGTGGTGACGGCCATTCATGCCGGCAATATGGTGCGGGGCAACACCGGCGTCTGCGTGCTGGCGGCGCAGGCCGGGGCCAGGGTGCAGGTGGTGGATGTCGGCATCGATGCCGACCCGCTGCCGGGCCTGATTAACCTCAAGGTGGCCCGCGGTAGCGGGAATATCGCCCGGACGGCGGCCATGAGCCGCCAGCAGGCGGAGACGGTGCTGCTGGCCAGCATGCATCTCACCCGCCAGCTCGCTGCCGACGGGGTGAAAGCCTTCGGCGTCGGCGAATTGGGAATGGCCAATACCACCCCGGCCGCAGCGACGATCAGTGTCCTGACGGGCAGCGACCCTGACGCGGTGGTGGGCTGTGGGGCCAATCTGCCGCTGGCGCAGCGGGGCCATAAGGTGGCGGTGGTGCGCCAGGCGATAGCCCATAATCAGCCGAACCCGGCGGACGGGCTGGATGTCCTGGCGAAGGTGGGGGGTTACGATCTGGTGGGCATGACCGGGGTGATCCTCGGGGCGGCCTCCTGCGGCCTGCCGGTGGTGCTGGATGGCTTCCTCTCCTATGCCTCTGCCCTGGCCGCCTGCCGCATGGCCCCGTCGGCGCACCCTTATCTTATTCCTTCACACCTGTCGGCGGAGAAAGGAGCGCAGATCGCCCTCGACGCGCTGGGTCTGCGGCCGTATCTCGATATGGACATGCGCCTGGGAGAGGGCAGCGGCGCCGCGCTGGCGATGCACCTGTTGGATGCCGCCAGCGTGATGTACAACCAGATGGGAACGCTGGCGCAGAGCAATATTGTGTTGCCCGATAGCGCGCCGTCATCCTGATGGTAAAGCGCATCGTCCCGCGATGGGGGCGATGCGCCGGGTTTACAGGGCCTGCTGCCAGACCGCCTGGGGCAGGAGATAAACCTTCGCCGGGGCGCGCATGCCGTCGGTGACAATATGGCGGATGCCGCTGGCCATCACCGCGAGGGTGACGTCAAAGGCGTTCAGGCTGTCGCCGAAGCCCGCGGTCAGATTGAGCATTGAACCATTGGCCAGCAGATAGACGGTTTTGTCGGCCATGCGGTAGGCGTTGATATACGGCATCACCTCTTCCTGGGGGTACTGGCGCAGGTACTCGCCGTCGATCTCTTCCGCCACGTGGCCGACGTTAAGGATAAATACTCCCGCTTTCGCCCGGTCCAGCGCCTGGCGATTAACCACGTTTTTACCGCCTGTCGCTGTGGCCACCACGTCCGCCGAGGCGATAGCCTCCTGGAGGTCCACCACGTGCCAGCCGTCGTAGGCCGCCTGCAGACGGCGGGCAGGATCGATCTCCGCCACCATCACCTGACCGCCAAAAGCTTTTGCCGCCGCCGCGACGCCCTGGCCGACCAGGCCGTAGCCGATCACCAGCACTTTTTTCTCATGCAGGGTGAGGTGAGTGGTCTGGAAGAAGGTGTGCCAGGCGGTGAGACCGACCATATGGCGGTTGTGCAGCCCCTCTTTGACCGGCAGATCGTCCCAGTTAAAGATCGGATAGCCTGGCTGAATATCCCCCAGCCGATTGACGCCCGAGCCGGTGGCTTCCAGACCCGCCACGATGTTCCCAAACTCGCCGCGCTGGTGGAGCAGGGTGGTGATATCGGCGCCCATCTCGCACAGGTGAGTGGGCTGCCAGGCAATCGCTTTTTCCCATGACTGTTGCCAGTCGGCATCGCTCATATTGCGCCACGCGCAGGCCTCGGCGCCGCGCTCCACCAGCCAGGCCACCACGTCGTCCTGCACGGTGGTGGGGTTACAGGTGGTTAAAAAGACCTGAGCGCCCTTGTCGAGGATCCCCTGCACCAGCGGGATCATTTTCATGTCGAGGTGCATACAGCAGGCCAGACGCACGCCGCTGAGGTCGGGCAGCGCGGCGACCTGACGCAGGGTACGCGGCATATTCTGGCTGGCCCATGCCACTTCTTTCGCTAAAGAGATTTTATTATTCACTGGGTTATGACCTTCAATTCGCAAAAGGGGTATCCCCCTGACCGAAAAGGGATTCTATCAGCCCCCGCGAGAATTCACAGCACAATGCCGTCGGACATCGCCGCCCGCGCTATCCCCTGCGAAAGACAGGGTTGTTAATTTAAGGTTAAAAAAAGAAAATAAAATATAAGTAATTCCTATGATTTGAGCGATGAAGCGATGTTGAGTGTTATTCCTGCGGGGATATTTTCACGGCTGCGGATTTTCCTTGGCCGCCTGAAGCCGCACGCGCTGCCGGTGGCCCGCCGGCATATCGTGCTGGGATCCATTGGCGCCGGCACCGGACTGGCGGTGACCAGCATGTTCAGCCACTGGCTGCTCGGCGAAGTCAATCTGTGGTTTATTGCCCCGATGGGGGCCTCGGCGGTACTCCTGTTTGGCGTACCGAGCAGCCCGCTGGCGCAGCCGTGGTCGATTGTCGGCGGCAACGTGCTGTCGGCGCTGATCGGCGTCACGGTGGGTATGCTGGTCCCCGATGCGGCGCTGGCCTGCGGTCTGGCGGCGGCTCTGGCCATCGCCGGGATGTATTTTCTGCGCTGTCTGCATCCCCCCGGCGGCGCGGTGGCCCTGACGGCGATCCTCGGCGGCGCCGGGGTGCACAGCGAAGGCTATCACTTTGTGCTGACCCCGGTGCTCCTCAACTCGCTGATGCTGGCGCTGCTGGCTATTGTGTTTAATAACCTGGTTGGCCGCCGTTATCCGCATCCGCTGGCGGCGGAGGAGGTCAAATCCAGGGCGGTGCCGCTGGGTATTTCGGTCACCCGGGAAGATATTCACGCCGCGCTGCTGGAAGGCCAGTTCCTCGACATTGATGAAGACGATGTCCAGGAGTTGCTGGAGAATATCGAGCAGCAGGCGCGGCAGCGTATCGCGACGGCAGCCCGCCGCTAAGGGCGTACTGCGGGCTGCGGGTTACAGATCGCCGGTAAGATACTGCGCGACCCCGCGGCCAAAGCTCCAGTCGCCTTTCTGGTTACTGATAATCGACACCATCAGATCATCGCCGCTCAGGCCGCAGTGTTCCGCCAGCTCCTCCTGCAAAATGGCGAAGAAGCGCTGCTTCTGCGCCTCGCTGCGCGGGCTGGTATAGACCCGCACCACCACCAGATCCCGCGTGCGGGTCAATCCGAGGCCGGTATCTTCAATCACCATATGGTGGGCTTTGTTTTCATGAACAATCTGGTAACGGTCGCGTTCTGGTACCTCGAAGGCGCGCAGCACGGCGCGATGGGCGGCATCCAGCAGGGTTTTGACCTCCTGTTCCGTACGGCCTTCAATCAGGTCAAATGTCAGTAATGGCATGCAGGTGCTCCTTATCGTTAGGGAATAATGATGGGCTCAACAAGATGCTAGCCGATGCCGCCGCCGGCAAAAACCGCTATAGTTGAATACATTGTTTTTACTGGTGAACAATCACATGAGCGAGAGTCGTCCGGAGAGTTACTGGCCCCATCTGTACTGGCTGACGGTGCTGGAAGAACAAAAAAGCTATACCCGGGCCGCGGAAAAGCTGGGGATCAGCAAGTCGGCTATCAGCCAGAAAATCAGTGAGCTGGAGCGGGTGACCGGTAAAACCCTCGTCCATCGCACCACCCGCAGCGTGAGCCTCAGCGACGACGGACTGCGGCTGGTGGCGGAGCTCAACGAGCCGTTTGGTCAGCTGCGGGATATTTTCACCGGCGCCTGCGATGAGGGCGGGCCGCTGCGGGGAACGCTGCGCCTGACCGCGCCGGTGGCCTTTTCCCGCCAGCAGCTGGTCCCGGCAATCGCGCCTTTTTTGCATCAGCATCCCCAGCTGCATCTGCAGCTTGAGGTCACCGACCGGCTGGTCTCTCTGGCCAGCGAAGGGTTCGATCTCGCCATCCGCCACTGTCGGCGCGAGGCGCTCCCGGATACCCATGTCGCCTGGCCGCTGTGTCACACCGCGACGCTTACCGTCGCGTCCGCCGACTATATTCGCCGCCATGGCCGCCCGGAGACCCCCGAAGATCTGCGCCACCACCAGTGCCTGACCTATCCCCGTGGTCCACAGCGCCCGCAGTGGACGTTCGCCTCCCGTCAGTCGCCCGATGCTCGGGTGACCATCAACGTGCAGGGGCCATTCGCCACCAATAACAGCGAGTCGCTACGTGATGCGGTGCTGGCGGGGCTTGGGGTGGCGCTGTTGCCGGATTTCAGCGCCCGGGAGGCCATTGGCCGCGGGCTGGTGCAGGAGCTGCTGCCGGCGTGGCAGCCAGTAGAGGTGTTTGCCGATCGGCTGTACGTCATCCGGCCCTATACCCCGCGCGTGTCGCGCGCGGTGGAAACCTTCAGCCGCTACCTGAAAGCGACCTTCAGCGAGACGCGTCCAGCTCCTGCGCCAGCGCCTCGCTAAAGCGGGGCAGCAGATGGCGCTCGCCGGGAAGCAGCTGCGCGAGAGTAACGGTCTTGTCAGCGCAATAGACCCGCTCGCTGCCGAGCTGTGCTTCAAAGGCGTTCGCCGCCTGATGCGCCGCGCTCAGATCGGCGTCAATAAGGATCACCGCATGGGCCAGCACCACGTGGCCGCCGCCCGCCGCCAGCGGCCGCCAGTACTGGGCGGTACCGACAATCTTGCGCGCCTCCGCGCCTTCTCCGCAGGCAAGATTATACCGTCCATCGCAAAAGGAACCGCTCACCGCCCGGGGGTGGCTGGCAACGCCGAAGCGCGCGAGGGTGCGCTGCAGCACAGCGCACAGCGAATGATAGATCGGTTCGGCGGCTTCGCCGAGCGGCTGCTGCACCGGCCAGGCGAGGCTAAGGTTGATAATGCCCGGCCCCTGGGGCACCAGACCGCCGCCGGAGCGGCGAAGCCATACCGGCCAGCCGCGCGCGGCAAAATGCGCGCTGACCGCCGGCAGATCCGTAAACTGACGATAGCTCCCCGGCACCACCAATCCCTGCGGCGCCTGCCAGAGCTGGGCGACGGCCTCGCCGGCGCTGGCTTTAGCAAACAGCGGCTGTTCGGCCTGGGTGGGATCCTCGCAAAACTGCAGCGCCAGCGAGGAGGGGGAAAAACGGCGAGGCCAGCAGTCGGCCAGGGTTAACTGAGACATGCATTCTCCTTACCGGAGGGCGCGGGTTACGCCCTCCGCTGGTGGGTCAGTCGACGGGGTGCTTTTTCATCAGCAGCGCGGTGAGCGCTGACAGCAGGCATCCTGCGGTCAGATAGAGGGCCACGCTGTGCCACGATCCGCCGGAGAAGGTGACCAGCGCCGCGGCAATAAACGGGGTAAAGCCGCCGCCGACCACGCTCGCTACCTGGTAGCCGACGCCGGCGCCGCTATAGCGATAGCTGGCGCCGAACAGCTCGGTAAACATCGGCTGCTGGACGCAGACCACCATATCATGGGCGATATTGGCCAGCATCAGGGCGAAGAACAGGATCCAGAAAACGGACTGACTCTCCAGCGCCATAAAGAACGGGAAACCGCTCAAAGTGCCGATCAGCGCCCCGGTGATATAGATCCGCCGACGGCCAAAGCGGTCTGCCAGCCAGGCGAAGCAGGGGATGGTCAGGCAGCTGATCCCGCCAACTACCAGACCGATATTCAGGAACAGTTCACGCGGCAGGCCGAGGTTCTGCGTCGAGTAGTTGAGGGCGAAGGCGGTGACGATATACATCGTCAGCAGTTCACACAGCCGCAGGGCGATAATCAGTAAAAACGCTCCCGGATGGCGAAGCAGCGCTTCCACTACCGGTAGCCGCTTTTTCATCTGCGGCGCGTTGTCCAGGCTCTGCTGCGCTTCAAACTCCTGCGATTCCGCCATGCCGTTGCGGATCCACAGCGCAATAAGGACCAACACCACGCTGAACAGGAACGGTAAGCGCCAGCCCCAGCTGAGGAACTGCTGGTCGCTGGTCAGGCTGCTAATCAGCGATACCAGCCCGGTAGAGAGCAGGAGGCCGACGCCGTAGCCCACCTGCACCCCGCTGCTGTAAAAGGCTTTTTTCCCCTGTGGGGCATTCTCCACCGAGAGCAGCGCCGCGCCGCCCCATTCGCCGCCGACGGCGAATCCCTGAACCGCTCGCAGGAACACCAGCAGCACCGGCGCCCACCAGCCGATCTGGTTGAACGAGGGGAGCAGGCCGATGCAGGCAGTGGCGATACCCATCATCCAGACGGTCATCATCAGCATCCGTTTCCGCCCGAGGCGATCGCCGAAGTGGCCAAAAATAATTCCGCCGAGCGGGCGAAAAAGAAACCCAACGCCGAAGGTGGCAAAGGCGGCAAGCGTTCCCATCGCCGGGCCGATTTGCGGGAAAAATTCGCGGTTGAACACCAGCGCGGCGGTAATGCCATAGAGAAGAAAATCGTACCAGTCGACCACCGCGCCGGCAAAACTACCCCAGGCCGCCCGCCGGGCCCGATGTAGTGAATCTGGCGCCTCGCCGGGCTGCACGCTTATTGTTGAATCCATACCCTGTCCTGTCAGTCACGTACTTCATTGTTATTGGAATGAGACGCTTTTACCGTTGCGTCTGCTCTGAGACTACCGCGCAGCGGCCGTGGAGGAAAGTAGTTTGCCTGCTAAGCGGGGGAGATGGCGCAAAAAAGAATCGATGGGAAAGGCGGTCGAAATCACACCCTGGACTTAACATTCTGGCAATTTGCCATCCAGCTTATACTTTTAATTAAATCAACGGATAACAAAGATGGACACCTTTTAAGAATCGACGTAAATGGTTTACACTTAACGTGTCTCCCTCTCTGGAATGGTGAGTAAAATGCGTCTACTTCTTGCAGTTTTATTTTGTTCTGTCATGTTGCCTTCTGCTTATGCTGAAAAACTGCCTGCGCCGACAGGAAAACCTGTACTGACCATTTCCGGAAAAATCGGAAATATGAATGTCGGCGACAAGGCCGTTTTTGATCTCGCAATGCTGGAAAAACTGGGGATGAAGACGGTAGAAACCACCACCCCCTGGTACACCGGCAAGGTTCGTTTTGACGGCATTCCCCTTAATAAACTCATGGATTTAGTCGGCGCGAAAGGCACATCGGCCCGTGTGCTGGCGCTGAACGACTACACCACCATTATCCCGATTGATGATTTTTATAAATTCCCGGTCATTATGGCGTTAAAAATGAACGGTCAATATATGCGCATTCGTGATAAAGGCCCGTTATTTATTGTCTACCCTTACGACAGCAGTGCTGAATTACAGAACCAGATCTATTATTCCCGATCGGCCTGGCAAGTTTCAAAGATGATTATAGAATAAGGGTTGGATCTTGAATCGAATACTCACGGCTATTATTTTGTCGTTATTTGTTGTCACCGGATATATTACTTATCTGGTGCATGAGCGACAAAGTGAGTTGCAAAAATTTACCCGCTATACGGACTCGTGGTCAATGTCGCAAATGGTGTCGGAATATATGCGGCTGGAGTCTCGTCTGGCGGGAATGGCGATTGGGGCCGAAGGGGCGGACCACGATGAGGTGCGCCTGCGTCTTGAGATCATGATGAGCCAGATCGAGCTTCTGCAAGAGGGCGATCTGGGTCAGACAGATCCTGCCGGTGTTAAGCGAGCTGGATGGTCCGCTGACCTCAATGGCCGCCGCCACCCTGACGCAAGATATCAATATCGTTAATATCACCCATGATAAAATCCAGCATCTCTATTATATCTACTCGGTGATCTCCATTCTGCTGATCGCCATGTGTATTACCCTCGGCCTGTTGATGCTCCGGCAGAATAATAACCTGCGTCGCGCCCATGTGCGCATGAAGACGCTGGCCAACGATCTGCAGGCCTCGAAAGAGAAGCTGCAGGTGCAGAACCGCCGGCTGCAGTACGATGCCTACCATGATTCGCTGACCGGTATGCCCAACCGTCTCTCTTTCTGGCAGCGGCTGCAGGAGATCGTCAACCAGGTGCGTCCGTATAAGGGATGCGCCGTGGTGATGCTTTTCGACCTCGACAGCTTTAAGGATGTGAACGATACCCTTGGCCATGATGCTGGCGATAAGCTGCTGCAGGATCTGGCCAGTCGCCTCTCTTTTTTCCGCAAAACCTCCGAGACGCTGTATCGCCTTGGCGGTGATGAGTTTGCGATGCTCTCCTACGATCTCACTGAGGAGATGGCCCTTGAGCGGGCCAATGTTATCCGGGAGAAGATCAGCCAGCCCTATCAGATCTACGATGCGCAGATTAATATCGACGCCTGCATTGGGATCGTGATCTCTGACGGTGAAAGTCGTACCGATTATCTGTACAAGTGCGCCGACCTCGCGCTGTATGAGGCGAAAAAAGAGGGTAGCGGCCATGTGCAAATCTTCCGGCCGGGGATGCTGCAGCGCCTGCAGGAGAACAAATCGTTTGAAGACGATCTGCTGCAGGCCCTGGCCCATGACGAGTTCAAAGTCTACTATCAGCCGATCGCCGATACCGTCACGCGCGAAATCTACGGCTATGAAGCGCTGGTTCGCTGGTTCCATCCGGTGCGCGGCGCCGTGCCGCCGACGGTGTTTATTCCGGTGGCAGAGAAAATCGGTCTTATTAATGCCCTTGGCGAATGGGTGCTGAAAACCGCCTGTGCCGAAGCGGCCAGCTGGGCGACGCCGCTGAAGGTCTCGGTCAACGTTTCACCAATTCAGTTGATGAATACATCGCTGACCGACACCATTATCGAGGTGCTGCATCAGACCGGCCTCGATCCGCGACGTCTTGATCTGGAGATCACCGAGTCGGACGTATTCAATGAGAACACCCGTTCGCTGGAAATTCTCAGCCAGCTGCGCGAGCTGGGCATTCAGATCTCCATCGATGACTTTGGTACCGGCTATTCTTCCCTGTCCCGTTTAAGCTACTTCCCGTTCGATAAAATTAAAATCGACCGCTCGTTTGTCATCAATATTCCGGAGCAAAAAGACGATCTGGATATCGTCCGCCTGATTATCAGCATGGGAAAGAGCCTGCATATGCGCATTGTGGCGGAAGGTGTAGAGACCGAAGAGCAGTTGGCTTCGCTGCAGGCGCTGGGCTGTGACCTGGTTCAGGGATATTTAATCGGCAAACCGAGTCCGCTGCGCTAACAAATTTTTAACGCGTTTATTTTTATTCTCCGGGCGATTTCAGGATCCTGAAATCGCCTTTTTTATTTTCTCTTAGCGCTAATCCCTGCGAGGTATAAAAAGGAGTAGGCGTAAAATTCCACAACAAAATAATATCCTTAATGTTTAAAAGGGGTATATGATATGCATCATATAGGCTATTTCTGAACGTCGCGTTTGAGACGGTAAAGTGAGGCACAATCATGCAGCGAATCATTATTCCCACCCATTACGTTCACACCCGCAGCACGCCGCTGTGGACCAAAGAGACCGCCCCGGCCTCTATCTGGCGCCGCCATCTGGATGCCGGCACCCGGCAGGGCGTCTACCCTCGTCTCTCGGTGATGCAGGGGGCGATCCGCTATCTCGGCTATGCCGATGAAACCAGCCCCGAGCCCGTTGAAACCCTGACTATTGAAGCCGGCCAGTTTGGCGTCTTTCCGCCGGAGAAGTGGCACTGTATTGAGGCCCTCTCAGAGGACACGGTTTTTAATGTCGACTTTTATGTTGATCCAAAAATTCTCATCGAGGGATAACAAGAGATGACCAATGAAAATAAAGGTTATACCTTAGCGCTAGAGAATGGCCGACTTCACCAGAAGCAGGAAAAAATATTTCTTAAACCAATGGTGTTGTATATTCCACAGCAGGCGGTGGAGGCCGTTAATGACCTGCTGAGCAAGTTGCCGGACGACAGGGAAGAGGGGGAGTTTCTGTTGACGGTCACCAATAACAATAACGGCGTCTCGGTTGATAAAACCTTTTCCTCGCTGGCGGCGCTGCGCGACCCACTCACCGCGGCTGATGCGGTGAAGGATCTGATCAATATCGTTCGCGGCTACGAGTCCGATGAAGAGACCAACGTTTGCGGCTGGTAAGGCCGCTATCCCGCTGCCGGCTGGCGACCGTCACCTAATGCCATCTGGCCGACCAGCCACTCCCGCAGATTGATAATATCCGCGCGCTGCGCCGCAGCCTCGGTGGTGACCTGGTAGTAGCGGGCGCCAGGCAATGCGTTGCTGAACGGCGCGGATAATACGCCGCGCTGCAGCAGATCCCGCGCCAGCAGTTCGCTGGCGATCACCACTCCCTGACCGGCCACCGCCGCCTGCAGGGCATGGGTCTCATCGCTAAAGGTTAACCCCGCATCAATATTCAGCGTCGGCGGTCCATAGCGCCGACGCCAGTTCTCCCAGCTCGGCGAATCAGCTGGCACGCGCCGGTTGGCAACGTGAAACAGCGTCACCCGCTGCAGATCTTCAGGCCGGCTGAGGCCCAGAGTCGGGCTGGCGACCACGATAAAGCGATCCTCATACAGCAGCGTGCAGTACAGGTCCGGCTCCGGCGTTTCACGATAGCGAATCGCGGCGTCTACCGGGCCCAGACGCAGATCCACTCGTTCGACGCTGGTGTGTAGCCGCAGGTCGATAGCCGGAAAGCGGGCGGTGAAATCCGCTAGCCGCGGCACCAGCCAGTGGGTGAGAAAATTGGAGGTGGTGGTGACGGTTAAGGATGGCGGCTGACGGGCATGAGCGATCTGGACGACGGCCTGTTCCAGGGCGCTAAAGGCGCGTTGGGTGGCGGCGTAAAGGATCTCGCCATCAGCGGTCAGACTGACGCCCTGCGCGCTGCGTTCGCAGACCCGGCACTCCAGCACCGACTCCAGCAGTTTAATCTGATGGCTGACCGCCGTCGCGCTGACGCCGAGCGCCTCGGCGGCCTGTTTAAAACTGCGGTGGCGGGCGACGGCATGAAAAGCGCGTAGCGCCCCCAGCGGCGGCAGACGGGGTGGTCTCATGGCTGAGTTTTTCTCATCTATGGCTGAAAACTATGCGTTTGTGTAAGGCAATATAGTGGCGATAGGCTACGGGCATGTAAAGACAATGACATGAATTAAATTCATGCAGCTTCGCCTGTCAGGAGTCAACTATGCACGTTGTAAGCCGCTACACCGCCGCGGAAGCCGCGGCAACGATCGACCCCCGCGGCCGCGCTATCGCCCTTAGCGTGGTCATCGCCGCCGGGGCCTTGCTGTTAATCATGCCCCCGGTTATCGGGGTGACCGGCACGCTGAGTCTGCTGACGGCGCTGATTGCGGCCTTTGGCGTCGGGTGGGGATTCACTCGCGGACAATCCTGGCTTTATCGCTCACCCCTGGCGGCGACGCGCTGGGCCTTTCTGCTGTCAGCAGCCAGCCGGCCGCTGACAGCAGAAAGGCC
>OGLE01002033.1_pt1 | contig 14061 bp, 10 predicted proteins | sample 1572671 | NCBI WGS metagenome assembly OGLE01 (sample SAMEA2581923, study PRJEB24529) | metagenome | biome: Human gut stool | place: China | collected 2011 | reverse complement strand
AGGCAAAGATTTCGACGACGCCGTTGCCTACTGGAAAACTCTGCAAACCGACGAAGGCGCAACTTTCGATACCGTTGTCACTCTGCAAGCAGAAGAAATTTCACCGCAGGTCACCTGGGGCACCAATCCCGGCCAGGTGATTTCCGTGAACGACAATATTCCCGATCCGGCTTCGTTTGCCGATCCGGTTGAACGCGCGTCGGCAGAAAAAGCGCTGGCCTATATGGGCCTGAAGCCAGGCATCCCGCTGACCGACGTGGCTATTGATAAAGTGTTTATCGGCTCCTGCACCAACTCGCGCATCGAAGATTTACGCGCCGCGGCGGAAATCGCTAAAGGGCGTAAAGTGGCGCCGGGCGTCCAGGCGCTGGTGGTGCCGGGTTCTGGTCCGGTGAAAGCGCAGGCGGAAGCGGAAGGTCTGGATAAGATCTTTATCGAAGCCGGCTTTGAGTGGCGCTTACCTGGTTGCTCTATGTGTCTGGCAATGAATAATGACCGCCTGAATCCGGGCGAACGCTGTGCCTCAACCAGCAACCGTAACTTTGAAGGCCGTCAGGGCCGCGGCGGACGCACGCACCTGGTGAGCCCGGCAATGGCCGCGGCGGCAGCCGTTACCGGCCATTTCGCCGATATCCGTAATCTGAAGTAAGGAGACCATCATGGCAGAGAAATTTACCCAACATACCGGCCTGGTGGTTCCGCTGGATGCTGCAAACGTCGATACCGACGCGATCATCCCTAAGCAATTTTTGCAGAAGGTCACCCGCACCGGCTTTGGCGCGCACCTGTTTAACGACTGGCGCTTTCTCGACGATAAAGGTCAACAGCCGAACCCGGAGTTCGTGCTGAATTTTCCTGAGTACCAGGGGGCATCGATACTGCTGGCGCGGGAAAACTTCGGCTGCGGCTCCTCGCGCGAGCACGCGCCGTGGGCGCTGACCGATTACGGCTTTAAGGTCGTTATCGCCCCGAGCTTTGCCGATATCTTTTACGGCAACAGCTTCAATAACCAGCTGCTGCCGGTGACCCTGAGCGACGAGCAGGTCGACGAGCTGTTCAAGCTGGTGCAGGCCAACCCGGGCATTACGTTTGAAGTGGATCTGGAAGCGCAGGTAGTTAAAGCCGGGGATAAAACCTACAGCTTTAAGATCGACGATTTCCGCCGCCACTGCATGCTCAACGGCCTGGATAGCATCGGCCTGACGCTGCAGCATGAAGCGGCGATCTCCGACTATGAACGCAAGCTGCCGGCGTTTATGAATTAACCTTTGGGCCCGGTCATTTGATCGGGCTTTTTATTTTATTGCGGAGAAAATTGCGATCTCACGCACAAAAACCAATTTTAATTTGCTGATTGTCAGACCTTACCGCCACCCTGCCCTACCGCCTAAAGAAGAATTATTCCGCTTTCCTCCCCTTCTCCAGCACTGTTTATGTATTTTCCCTGCACTGCAAGTAAAAATAAGGCACGAGTGTTTAATATAAAAATATAAGAATGTGAAGAAAGCGTTAATCTCATAGAGAACCCCTATGGCTATGCACAAAAAAAAGCATTATTTTTCGATTTTTCCCCTCGTTATCTTTTGCCACAGAGAAATATTAACTAAGGACACGCCTGGGCCCCGCATATCGGCCTCCCGGCCTCCTGTGGAGAGAAGAGATGAGCCACTATCCGCACCTTTTCAGTCCGTTGACCATCAACGGTATGACGTTAAAAAACCGCATTATTATGCCCCCTATGGGCACCAATATGGCCACGCTCAATGGCGAGGTGTCGCAGGAACAGCTGGAATACTACGAACTGCGGGCCAAAGGCGGCACCGGGCTTATCACCATCGAAAATATTTGTATTGATTTCCCCTTCGCCTCCAACGGCACCACCCAACTGCGCATCGATAACGATCAATATATTCCACGGCTGTTTAAATTAACCGAGACCCTGCATAAACATGGCGCCTGCGTATCCATTCAGTTAAATCATGCCGGCGCTTCCGCTTATGCCTACCGACTGGAAGGCCAGACGCCGCTCTCCTCTTCTACAACACCGTCGAAGAAGCACGGTAATATTCCGCGTCCGATGACCCATGAGGAAATATATCATGCGGTAGAAAAATTTGGTGACGCCGCGGAGCGCGTTCGGCGCGCAGGTTTTGACTGCGTCGAAATTCATGCCGGTCACTCCTATTTAATTAGCCAGTTTTTATCGCCGCTGTTTAATAAGCGCACTGATGAATTTGGCGGCAGCGTCGAAAATCGCACCCGGATATTGAGTCTGATTGTCGATAAAGTGCGCGCCTGCGTGGGGCCGCGTTTTCCGGTCAGCCTGCGCATCAGCGCCGACGACTTCCTCAAGGGCGGCAATACCCTCGAAGATTCCCTGCGTATTCTTGAGCTCTGCCAGGAGAAGGTCGATATCATCAACGTCTCTGCGGCGCAGAACGATAACCTGAATCTGCAAATCGATCAGATGTCGCTGGAGGATGGCTGGAAGCGCTATCTCTCCCGCGCGGTGCGCGATAAATTCCATAAACCCACCGTCATCGCCGGCAATATTCGCACTCCGCAGGTAGCCGAAGATATCCTCGCCAGCGGCGATGCCGATCTTATCGCCATTGGCCGCGGTCTGATTGCCGAGCCGGAGTGGGTGCAGAAAGTGCAAGGCGGAAAAGAGCGTCTGATGCGCAAATGTATCTCCTGCAACATCGGCTGCGCCGACCATCGCATCGCCCGCTCGCGCCCGCTGCGCTGTTCGATTAACCCGGATATTATTCACGGTGACGCCTATAAAATGCGGCGCGTGAATCGCGACACTAACGTGGTGGTCATCGGCGCCGGCACCGCCGGGATGGAAGCCGCCTGCACCGCGGCGGAAGTTGGTTGCCATACCTGGCTGCTGGAAGCGAAAAACCACGTCGGCGGCCTCGCCAGCGAAATCTCCCGCCTGCCGGAGAAAAAACGCATCGCTGATTTCCCGCAGTTTATGAAAAATCGTATCGCCTCGCTGGACAACCTGATGCTGCAGATCGGCAAGCGGGCCGACGTGGCTTCAGTTTCCGCCCTGCGTCCGCATCTGATCGTCAACGCCACCGGCTCAACGCCGCTGCTGCCGCCCATTGAAGGCTTGCGGGAAAACATTGACGTCGAGAACGGCAAGATCTTTTCCATTACCGGCATGATCGACAATCTGGCGAAATTTACCGATATCAAGGGCAAACGCATCGCCGTAGTCGGCGCCGGCGCCGTTGGCCTTGACGTTATCGAATACTTTACCGCTCGCGGCGCACAGGCGGTGCTAATCGAGATGCAGGACGCCGCCGGCCGCGATCTCGACATCATAACCAAAAATGCCATGTTGACCATGCTCGACGAGCACCAGGTCGAACAGCACATGAATACCCAACTGATGGCGGTCGCTGCCGACCATTTCCAGGTGAAAAATACACAGCAAACCTTCGATATTCCCTTCGACTACGGCTTTGTCTGTCTGGGGATGCGCGCCAACCGGATGGGTCTCGACGAGATCGAGCGCTGGGCCAATGCCAATAACGTCAAAATCATGAACATCGGCGACAGCGTGATGGCGCGACGCATTATCGATGGCGTCCGCGAAGGCCGCAACGTACTGGATGCACTGGAAGACATGGGTGCGCTGGGCAGCCGCGAAGCACAACGAATTCCCTTTCTAACTTATTGAGGATTTTTGTCATGGCAGAACGTATTACTGGACACACTGAGCTGATTGGCCTGATCGCCACCCCGATTCGTCACAGCATGTCGCCCACCATGCACAACGAGGCTTTCGCCCATCTCGGGCTGGACTACGTCTATCTCGCTTTTGAAGTTGGTAACCAGGAGCTAAAAGACGTGGTGCAGGGCTTCCGGGCGATGAAGCTGCGCGGCTTTAACGTCTCTATGCCGAACAAAACCGAAATTTGCCAGTATCTCGATAAACTGTCGCCGGCGGCACAGCTGGTCGGGGCGGTCAATACCGTGGTCAACGACGACGGCGTACTGACCGGACATATCACCGATGGCACCGGCTACATGCGCGCCCTTAGCGAAGCCGGTATCGATATCATCGGCAAGAAGATGACCGTACTCGGCGCCGGCGGCGCGGCAACGGCGCTCTGCGTCCAGGCAGCACTGGATGGCGTGAAGGCGATCTCCATCTTTAACCGTCGCGATAAATTCTTCGCCAACGCAGAAGAAACCGTGGCCAAGATCCGCCACAACACCGACTGCGAGATCCATCTGTTCGATCTCGACGATCATGACAAACTGCGCGCCGAAATTGACAGCAGCGTGATCCTGACCAATGCCACCGGGGTCGGCATGAAGCCGTTCGAAGGCCAGATGCTGCTACCTGACGACAGCTTCCTGCGTCCGGACCTGATCGTCTCCGACGTCGTCTACAACCCGCGCAAAACCCACCTGCTGGAAGTGGCCGAGAAAAAAGGCTGCCGCACGCTGAACGGCCTGGGAATGATGCTGTGGCAAGGCGCGCGCGCGTTCGAAATCTGGACGGGCAAACAGATGCCGGTTGATTACATCAAGAGCATTCTGTTCTAAGAGGCGAATGATGAAAAATAAATACATCCCTACTGCGGCAGGGCTGTATCTCAACTACCTGATCCACGGTATGGGGGTGCTGTTAATCACCCTCAACATGGCCCATCTTCAGGAACAGTGGGGAACAGACAAAGCCGGCGTATCGATCGTTATATCTTCGTTAGGTATTGGTAAGTTAGCGACCATCGTGACCGGATTTCTCTCGGATCGCTTCGGTCGCAAGCCCTTTATCTATCTTGGGATCCTTAGCTACCTGATCTTTTTCGTCGGCATCCTGCTGACCAAAAATATCTATCTGGCTTACGTGTTCGGCATTATGGCGGGCCTGGCGAACAGCTTCCTCGACTCCGGTACCTATCCGGCGCTGATGGAATCTTTCCCGCACTCTGCCAGCCGGGCCAACGTGCTGATCAAAGCCTTCGTCTCTGCAGGGCAGTTCCTGTTGCCGTTCATTATCAGCTTCCTGATATGGGCAAATCTGTGGTTCGGCTGGTCGTTCGTGATTGCGGCAGCACTCTTTGTACTGAGCGGGATTTATCTGCTTAAAATGCCGTTCCCTGACAGCCAGGCAGCGAAAAAAGAGGAAGCCCCTACGGCACAGGCGGAAACAGCCGTCCGGCCACAGGCTAATAAGATGGATATGGTGATCTTCACCCTGTACGGTTATATCGGCATGGCGACCTTCTATCTGGTCAGCCAATGGCTGGCGCAGTACGGCCAGTTCGTCGTCGGCCTGCCCTATGCCTCGGCGATTAAACTGCTTAGCATCTATACCGTCGGCTCGCTGGTCTGCGTCTTTGTAACTGCCGCCTTCGTCAAAGAGGTGTTTAGCTCGGCCATTGCGATGATTATTTATACTGGCCTGTCGATGATTTCGCTGCTGCTGGTGTGCCTGTTCCCGACGCCGATAATGGTGACCGGCTTTGCTTTTGTCATCGGCTTTGCCGCCGCTGGCGGAGTGCTGCAGCTGGGTGCGACAATCATGGCGATGAGCTTCCCGAACGGAAAAGGCAAAGCAACCGGCATCTTCTACACTGCCGGCAGTATCGCCAGCTTCACGATCCCGTTGATCACCGCAAAGCTTTCGCAGATCAGTATTGCCAGCATTATGTGGTTTGATTTTCTGATCGCCGTTATCGGCTTTGTGATCGCCCTGTACATCGGCTATCGTCAACTGCAGGCTCGGGCGGCGCAAAAAGTGTCACGCACCGCAGTCACCGCCTGAAGTACAACGCGAAAAATAATGGATACCTACATGACAAATGCAGTAACCGTAAAGAACATCACCTTTCAGGAAGGGGAAACCCTCATTTGTGTACCGCTGATCGGTAAAACCCTGGATGAGATACTGGGTAACGCCCACGGCCTGGTCGATGCCGGCGCTGATATTATCGAATGGCGCGTTGACCACTTTGCCCAGGTCAGAGAGATGGCCCAGGTGATGGCCGCGCTGGCGGAAATCCGTGGCGCGCTGAAAGCGCTTCCGCTGCTGTTTACCTTCCGCAGTAAGAAAGAAGGTGGCGAAACCGAGCTCAGCGACGAAGCCTATTTTGCGCTCAACCGCGAGGCCGCACGCAGTGGACTGGTTGATGTTATCGATATCGAACTGTTCAATGATGAAGCGCAGATCCGCGCGCTGGTTGACGATGCGCATGCCGCGGGCGTCAAGGTGATCATGAGTAATCATGATTTCCATAAGCCCCCCGCTCAGGAAGATATTATCTATCGCCTGCGCCGCATGCAGGATCTGGGGGCCGATCTGCCGAAGATCGCGGTGATGCCGCAGTCGCCGCAGGACGTACTCACCTTGCTCGCCGCCACGCTGACCATGAAAGAGAAGTATGCGACGCGTCCGCTGATCACCATGTCGATGGGCAAATCCGGTGGCGTTAGCCGGGTCACCGGGCGCTTGTTCGGTTCGGCGATGACCTTCGGTACCGTTGGTCAGGCCTCCGCGCCGGGGCAGATCGCCATCGCTAAGCTGCGTGAAGTGATGGATATTCTCTCCTGATATCCGGATGGCCCGGAGGTCACATCCGGGCCATCCGTTAACAGATCTTCTGGCTGTCGTGGATAACCACATTTTTAAATGACTCCAGCGCCGGAGAGAGCCCCTTGTCTTTCATGGTCGCCAGATAGATATAGCGGGGGGGGATGGTGTTTTTAATCTTCAGGATATGGACATTGTAATAGGAGAGCGCGGTGATGCGCGGCATAATCGCGATCCCGTAGTCAATACTCACCAGCCCGGCCATCGCCGTATCCTCATCCACATAGCAGGCGATCTCCGGCACCAGCTTTTGCTGCATAAATACATTATCGATAAACGGACGTAAGCCGCTATTTTCTGAAAAATAGATATACGGATAATGAATCGTCTCCACCAGATCGACTTCATGTTCATATAGCCGGGCCAGCGGATGATCCTTTGCCGTGACCACCACCAGTTCCTGCTGGATCACCGGAATAAAATCGATATCGGGTTCATCGGCAATATAAGAGCAGATCGCCAGATCGACTTTTCCGGCCTTCAGCTCCTGCAACAGCGTCAGCGATGTCCCTTGAGTAAAAGAAAAAGTCACATTGTGACATTCAGGTGAAAGAGAATATTTATTAATTAACTGTGGAACAACATACTCCCCCATCGTGTAAATAAAGGCGATGCGAATATTCTCTTTATTCTCAGCGCCATTTTTTTGCAATATCATGCGTCCGTTCTCCAGCGAGGCCAGCGCATCTTCAACATACGGCAAAAAACGCTTGCCGTTTTGGGTAATTTTTACGTTCCGCCCCTGTCTGGCGAATAGCGCGACCCCTAACTCCTTCTCCAGCTCCGATATCGCGTGGCTTAGCGAGGGCTGGGTGATGCACAGACTGGAGGCGGCTTCGGTGTAATGCTCAGTTTCAGACAGACGTTTAAAATAATAAAGTTGCTTTAGGTTCATTATTTTTACCCGTATAATATAAGAATAAATGCACTGACGCTAATATACCATGCAAGCCACCAATAATGCGCATGAACGGGTAAATATCGGCGTTACATCAAATATTATTTGACGAAGGGCATGAATGTGCCACAAGGCATTGCCATTCATAGATACTACCTATAGCTCCTGGAGATATTTTTGCATATTAGAATATATGCAAAAATATTTTAAACTTTAAAGGAACTCGCTATGAGTATGTCAAACTCTCAGGAAGTCCTCACTTCCACATCGGGGGCGAAAAAAAGAAGCCGCGTACGGATAGTTATTCTGCTGCTACTTTCCGTCGGAACGATGATCAATTATCTCGACCGTACCATCCTGGGTATTGTAGCGCCACAGTTAAGCAAAGAAATCCATATCGATCCGGCGATGATGGGCATCATCTTCTCCGCCTTCGCCTGGACTTATGCGCTGGCGCAGATCCCCGGCGGGATGTTTTTAGACCGCTTTGGCAACAAAGTGACCTATGCCCTGTCAATTTTCTTCTGGTCGCTGTTTACCCTGCTGCAAAGTTTCACCCTCGGCCTAAAATCCCTGCTGCTTCTGCGCCTGGGACTCGGCGTCAGCGAAGCGCCCTGCTTTCCGGCCAACAGCCGCATCGTCAGCACCTGGTTCCCTCAGCATGAGCGCGCGCGGGCAACGGCAACGTATACAGTTGGTGAATATATAGGGCTGGCCGCTTTCTCGCCGCTGTTATTTTTAATTCTCGAACATCATGGCTGGAGAACGCTTTTTTTCCTCACCGGCGGATTAGGTATTTTATTTACTTTAGTGTGGTGGCGTTTTTATCATGAACCGCATGAATCGCGCACGGCTAATCAAGCGGAGCTGGAGTATATCGGCGCAAACAGCATTAACAATAAAATCCAGAACGTTCCATTTAACTGGCGTGACGCCAGACGCCTGCTGGGCTGTCGCCAGATCCTCGGCGCCAGCCTGGGTCAGTTCGCCGGCAACACCACACTGGTCTTTTTCCTGACGTGGTTTCCCAGCTACCTCGCCAACGAGCGCCATCTCCCATGGCTGCACGTCGGCTTCTTCGCCACCTGGCCCTTCCTTGCCGCCGCGATTGGCATCCTCTTCGGCGGCTGGATCTCCGACCGGTTGTTGAAGCGAACCGGCTCCGTCAACATCAGTCGAAAGTTACCAATAATTTCCGGTTTATTGCTGTCCAGCTGTATTATCGCGGCGAATTGGGTAAGCGCCAATAGCACCGTAATTATTATCATGTCGGTGGCTTTTTTTGGCCAGGGGATGGTCGGTCTGGGCTGGACCTTAATTTCGGATATTGCCCCGGAAAATATGGCAGGCCTCACCGGCGGCATATTTAATTTCTGTGCCAATATGGCCTCGATTATCGCACCACTGATAATTGGTGTGATTATTTCCGCCACGGGTAATTTCTTTTACGCGCTGATCTACGTCGGCCTGACGGCGCTGATTGGGGTGATTGCCTACATTTTTATCATCGGCGACATTAAGCGTATCGAACTCAAGTAGGCCTGGTCGCCCCGGCGATGCCGGGGCGAGTAGTCAGATATCCTTCACCTTGCTGGTCAAAAACAGCGTCACCAGCGAAATGGCCGCGATCGTCCAGTAGACGCTGGCGTGACCATAGCGTAGCCCGCTGTTGCAGTAACCAGCTTGTTCTGGCTGAGAGAGAACTGCTGCGGTACCGGCGCTGCGGGGCGCTGGTAGTCCGGAGCGAGCGACAGACAGCCGTTTAAGGCAAATATCACGCTGAGGGTAAGTAGCTGTATTGAACGCATGGCGGCAGAGGGTTTCGACGATTTATCCATGGCGGCTACTTTACGTAGCGGGCTCTGTTCAGGGCGTGACGGGAAAATGACAAAGCTGTCATTTTCCTGATATTTCATTGCTATCCGGAGGCGCTCCTCTAAAATTGAATACCCGCACAAAGCGCGCGTGAAGGAGCCTGCCGTGAAGATTTTGATTGTCGAAGATGAGAAGAAAACCGGAGAGTACCTGACCAAAGGGCTCACCGAGGCCGGCTTCGTCGTCGACCTGGCCGATAACGGCCTCAACGGCTATCACCTGGCGATGACCAGCGATTACGATCTGTTGATCCTCGACATCATGCTGCCGGATGTGAACGGTTGGGATATCGTGCGCATGCTGCGCGCCGCCGGGAAAGGCATGCCGATCCTGCTGCTTACCGCGTTGGGCACCATTGAGCATCGGGTGAAGGGGCTGGAGCTGGGCGCTGACGACTATCTGGTAAAGCCGTTCGCCTTTGCGGAGCTGCTGGCGCGGGTGCGTACTCTGCTGCGCCGCGGGGCGGCGGTCATCGTCGAAAGCCAGTTTCAGGCGGCCGATCTCAGCGTCGATTTGGTCAGCCGCAAGGTGACGCGCGGCGCCACCCGCATCACCCTGACCAGTAAGGAATTCACGCTGCTGGAGTTCTTCCTGCGTCATCAGGGCGAGGTGCTGCCCCGTTCGCTGATCGCGTCGCAGGTGTGGGATATGAACTTCGACAGCGACACTAACGCCATCGACGTGGCGGTGAAGCGGCTGCGCGCTAAAATCGATAACGACTTCGAGCCAAAACTCATCCAGACCGTGCGTGGGGTCGGTTATATGCTTGAGGTGCCGGATGGCCGCTAAGCGCCCCTTTTCCCTGGCCACCCGGCTCACCTTCTTTATCAGCCTCGCCACCATCATCGCCTTCTTTGCCTTCACCTGGATCATGATCCATTCGGTGAAGGCCCACTTTGAAGAGCGCGACGTTCACGATCTCAGGCAGCTCAGCACCACGCTGGAGACGGTGCTCAACCACGCCGACTATCCGCAGGCGCGTCGGCTGGAGATCGTGAGGAATATCATTGCGGGTTACGCCAACGTTTTTATCTGTCTGGACGACGGCCAGGGCAATATTCTATTTCAGTCGCCAGACGGGCCGGATCTCAGCCATATGCTGAGTACGCCGGGGCTGGCGATGCAGCTCCGCGACGGGAATGTGATTTCATGGACCGATCCGCAGCCGCGGGCAATGGCGCACGATAATCATCCACTGGAAACCCGCGCCTGGCGGCTGATCATGCTGCCGCTGGGCAAGCAGGCGGACGGTAAACCGGCGTACCACCTGCTGATGGCCTTATCCATCGATTTTCACCTGCACTATATTAATGAGCTGAAAGCGAAGCTGATCTCCGCGGCGTCCATAATCAGCCTGCTGATCATCGCCATCGTGCTGTTTGTGGTCTACCAGGGGCATAAGCCGATCCGCCAGATCAGTCGCCAGATCCAGAATATTACCTCGCGGGATCTCGATGTGCGCCTTGACCCGCAGGCGGTGCCTGTCGAGCTGGAGCGGCTGGCGCTGTCGTTTAACCATATGCTGGAGCGCATAGAGGATGTCTTTACCCGCCAGTCCAACTTCTCCGCCGATATCGCCCATGAAATCCGCACGCCGATTACCAACCTGGTGACGCAAACCGAAATCGCCTTAAGCCAGAGCCGCAGCCCGCAGGAGCTGGAAGAGGTGTTGTATTCCAATCTCGAAGAGTTCTCGCGGATGTCGCGGATGGTCAGCGATATGCTGTTCCTCGCTCAGGCGGATAATAACCAGCTGATCCCTGAGCAACAGGCGCTGGATCTGGCCGATGAAGTGCATAAGGTGTTTGAGTTTTTCGAGGCGTGGGCGGAAGAGAAAGCGGTGGCGCTGCGCTTTGTCGGTAGCCCCTGCCGGGTGACGGGCGATCCGCTGATGCTGCGGCGGGCAATCAGCAACCTGCTGTCGAATGCGATCCGCTACACGCCGGCCGGCCAGGCGGTGACCATCCAGTTGAGCGAAAGCGCGGAGACGGTACGCCTGGTGGTGGAGAACCCCGGTACGCCGATTGCCGCCGAGCATCTGCCGCGCCTGTTTGACCGATTCTATCGCGTCGACCCCTCGCGCCAGCGCAAAGGGGAGGGCAGCGGCATCGGCCTGGCGATTGTGAAATCGATTGTCGGAGCCCACCACGGCAGCGTGGCGGCGCAGTCCGATCTGCGCTCGACGCGGTTTATTGTGGTGTTGCCGAAATAGGCGCAATCCGCGAGTGATAGTTGAGTATGTGGCTTTCTGTCGCTATATTAAATGTTGTGCAAGAACCTTACTTGGATGATTGCAACAGGCCGGAGATAACGTATGCCCGCACTTAAAAAGCAGCGTATAGATTTGAGATTAACCGATGATGATAAGAGCATCATCGAGGAAGCTGCGGCAATTTCGAATCAGACGATTACCCAGTTTGTGGTTGCCAGTGCCTCAGAACGTGCTGCGGAAGTGATTGAGCAGCACCGCAGAATGGTCCTCAATGAGCAATCATGGAGCCTGGTGATGGAGGCGATTACCCAACCGCCAGCCCCGAATGATCGACTGAAACGTGCAGCGAAGCGTCTACAAACCAGGTAAGGTAGAGCTAATGGAGCAGCAACTGACGATTGAGATGATTGCCGATGCGTTCAGCTACGATATCACTGGATTTGATTGCGGCGAGGAAGCGCTGAATACGTTTTTAAAAGAGCACCTCAAGCGGCAGCACGATGGACAAATCTTAAGGGGTTATGCGCTGGTCTCCGGGGATACCGTTCCCAGGTTGCTGGGTTATTACACCTTATCGGGGAGTTGTTTCGAGCGAGGCATGTTGCCGTCTAAAACTCAGCAAAAGAAAATCCCGTATCAAAATGCGCCAAGCGTAACCCTCGGGCGGCTGGCCATTGATAAATCTGTTCAGGGGCAGGGCTGGGGAGAGATGTTGGTTGCCCATGCGATGCGAGTGGTGTGGGGAGCGTCTAAAGCCGTTGGTATCTACGGATTGTTTGTTGAAGCCCTTAATGAGAAGGCTAAAGCATTCTATCTTCGTCTGGGGTTTATACAGCTCGTGGATGAAAATAGTAACTTACTGTTTTATCCGACCAAATCGATTGAACAGCTCTTTACTGACGATGAGTCATAAAAGAAACCGGGCAGCGCCAGGCGGCTGCCCGCAGTATCGCGACTCTCTTACTCTTCGAAGTACCAGTAGCCCTGATTAACCAGCCGCGTCAGTTCGCTCACGAACGCCGGATTCTGCAGGCCGCTGCCGAGCTCTTCCTGGCCTAATGAGGTATAGCGACACAGCGCATCCAGCGCTTCGGCATCGGTGGTGTCGAGTTGTTCGCTATGCACGAAGAAGCTGTCGCCGATATGCAGAACGCGCAGGCCGCTCAGGCGGGAAAGCTTTTCACCACCCAGCAGCGCATCGAGCACTTCCTCTTCTTCATACGGTGGTTCCGCCGGCGCAATATCCAGCTCGTGACGCGGGGTGGTGACGAAACTGCCGAACCACTGCTTGAAGTCTTCCGGCTGGCGAATCATATCGATCATCATGGTGCGCAGACGTTCGAGTTCATACTCTTCAACCCGGCCCGGATGCTCGCGGCAGGTGAGGTCCGGATCGCTGTAGTGCTCGCCGCCGAGATCGTTCTCCAGCACATAGTCGGCGAAGCTGCTGATCAGGTCGCGGCCGTTTGGCCCGCGGAAGCCGACGGAGTAGTTCAGGGCGGTTTCGTGGGTTATGCCGTCGTGCGGGAATCCCGGTGGAATATAGAGGATGTCGCCTGGCTGCAGATCTTCATCAATGATCGGTGGGAACGGATCGACGTGCAGCAGTGCCGGATGCGGACAGAACTGACGCATCGGCAGCTTGTCACCCACGCGCCAGCGGCGGCTGCCCATGCCCTGAATAATAAAGACGTCATACTGATCGATATGCGGACCGACACCGCCGCCGGGGACGGAGAAGGAGATCATCAGGTCGTCCAGGCGCCAGTCCGGCAGTACGCGGAACGGACGCACCAGCTCGGCGGCAGGCATATGCCAGTGGTTTACCGCCTGGGCCAGCAGGGACCAACCGGTTTCGCCCAGCCCGTCGAAATGTTCAAAAGGACCATTGCTGGCCTGCCATTTGCCGTTTTTCAGGCTGACCAGCCGGCTGTCGACTTCCGGCTCCATGGCTAATCCGGCCAGCTCGTCCGGAGTAATCGGGTCGACGAAGTCCGGAAACGCGTTTTTTAATACCACCGGCTGTTTCTGCCAGTATTTTTCTAAAAACTCGGGCCAGTTAATGTTGAGTTGATAAGCCATCGATTATTACCAGTAAGAAGAAACGGGCCTGATTATAGAAATGAGGGCCGGGCGGGCGCATTGTCGTGGGTCAAGAGTGGTGCTTAATTCATCATCGGCGCGATAATGGCGTTGGGTAAGAGAGAAAAATCACATTTTTGCCAAAAACCGATCTTAGCGTAAATTGCGCTGCAGGCCGCATGAACACTGGGATTGCGCCTTTAATGGTAAGAAGATGAATTAGCGAAAAGTTCAAATAATGAGCGGTCGATAAGATTTTTCTATTTTAACGCTTGCTACTTCCGGCGAACTCCCTATAATGCGCTCCCACTGACACGGCGGATGTGAATCACTTCACACAAACAGCCGGTTCGGTTGCAGAGAAAAATCCTGAAA
>OGLE01002028.1_pt1 | contig 14093 bp, 9 predicted proteins | sample 1572671 | NCBI WGS metagenome assembly OGLE01 (sample SAMEA2581923, study PRJEB24529) | metagenome | biome: Human gut stool | place: China | collected 2011 | reverse complement strand
AACGTGATGGCTTTGAGCGAAACCATGTTAACCTACACGAAGACGCTTAAGGAAGACCACACGTTTAATGTGCTTGCGGGGTTTTCCTACCAATATGATCAAGAGGAATATAATGGGGGCAGTGGCCGGAATTCTCCCAGTGATAAGATCCAGTATGTACCAAGTGGTTTCCCGACGTTAGCGGAAAAAGAAATTTACGATTATAAGGAGGTGATTCCCTTGCAGGCATACGAATCAGACATGAAAGAAAAATCCTTACTATCGTGGTTTGCCCGTTTGGAGTACGATTATCAGAAAAAGTATTTCATTTCAGCAAGTTTTCGTCGGGATGGAAGTTCAACCTTCGGGGCGAAAAATAGATGGGGAACCTTTCCTTCCATTGCCGGGGGATGGAATTTTAGCGAGGAGAGTTTTATCAAGGATAATCTGGAATGGTTGAGTTTTGGAAAGATCAGGGCCAGTTGGGGACGTTCCGGGATGCATTTCGAGGAGTGTTACTTGGCTTTGGGATCGCTGTATTCCGGACAGCCGTTTATGGGAGAGAGTACCTTGTCGTGGGGAAACGGGTTGTATAACGAGGAGTTATCGTGGGAGAAAACAGACCAGTATGATTTCGGGTTGGATATGGATATGTTCAATTATCGCTTGGGTTTGACGTTAGATTATTACTATCGTTATTCAAGTGATAAGTTATGGCAGATTGAATTACCGGGGGATTATAACGGTTTTGCTTATCAATGGAGAAATGCAGCGGCGGTATCTAACGAAGGGATTGAATTGTTGATCCGGTACGAGATATTCCGGAATGATAATTTGTATTGGAAGATTTCAGTGAACGGGGCCAAGAATTGGAATCGATTCGAGAAGTCATACACGGGGGAGGATATTCCCCGAATTGGTATTATCGGGAAGGCTTTAAATGGGATATATACTTTGGCAACCGATGGTTTTGTGAATAAACAGGATGAATTGCCTGTTACTTACAATAATGCGGGAATCAGTTCTTATTTGAATAATGGAGATAAAAGTACATTTTATAAGCCGGGAGATTATAAATTTATAGATGTAAATGGGGATGGAATTATCAGTGAAGAAGATCGGATTTACCAAGGGAGTGCTTTACCTGTCGTGACGGGAGGTATCGTGAACGAGGTACGTTGGAAGAATTTCGATCTGAATATGTCGGTTACCTTCCAAATCGGCCGACATATCGTGAATGCACAGGCAAATGCCTCACTAAAGACAAGTTATCCGAACGAAATCTTACATCCGTTTTTGCTGAATATGAATAAGCAGCATTTCTGGCAGCAACCGGGAGACACGGGAGCGAGATACACGCAATGGCAAACCGATCAAGGGGTTGGGAACTATAATACTACAGATCGGGATGTGGAAAAGGTGAATTGGTTAAAGTTAAAAACATTGTCTATCGGGTACACGTTGCCGGATAGGTGGAAGAAAAAAGTGGGCTTCGGGGTGCGGGTTTTCGTGTCGGGGGAAAATCTCTTCACGATCACGAATTATTCCGGTGCAGACCCGGAATCTGTAAATATAATGACGGGCGTGGATAATCTCGGCAATTATCCCTTGAACCGGAAATTGACACTTGGTATAACCGGAACATTTTAAAAGTATGAAAAGGATATATATATTTATATTGATGGCGTTGTCACTATCATCTTGTGATGATTTCTTGACGGTGGAATCCGACACGGGAGTGACAAGTTTAAACTACTGGAAAAACGCGAGTGATTTGGATGCGGCGAACTACGGCTTGTACGCGACATTTCGCTACAACATAGCGAATAATAGTTCTGTTGTTTACCGTGACCGGGGGTTACCTTTTGACGTGCTTGGAATTTGGACGAATCCAAGTAATAACGATTTATCACGGGGTTGGACGCAGACGCATGGTTGCATCAATTGGAACAACGAGTATAAAATTGTCAACGAGGCTAATTTGATTTTGGATAATATAGATCGAGCCGATCTCACGGGAGAACAAAATGATTTCTTCCGGGGGCAAGCTCTTGGGCTCCGGGCTTACGTGTATTTTTATATGTTACAGAACTGGGGCGATTTACCCTTGATCGTTCACGCGGAAGACGTGGGAATGAAAGCCCGGACACCTTGGCAGGAGGTCGCGGAACGCTGTATCGTTGATTTAAGGGAAGCGATCTCGTTGTTGCCCGTGGCGGACGAGTTGAAAGATATAGAGGGGAATTTGATAACGAGTAAACAAGCGGTTTCCTCCGGGACGTGTCACGCGATACTGGCACACCTCTACGCTTGGAAGGCAGCGTTGAATAAAGAGCCGGATTTGTTAAAACAGGCGATACTGGAATGTGATTCCGTGATTGCCGATAAATCATACGCCTTGGCGAACACGATTCATGAAGTGTGCGCGAGTGTGATCCCCGGTAACAGCCGGGAGGGTATTTTGGAGTGTGATTTTAAAGACACCCAATACGATGTAAAGGGATGGGGTGCTTATATGGCGGGATTTTGCCAGTGGTGGCCGATTGTTCCCTTGACAACGCCCTCCACGGCTCGCCGGGGACTTTTAATAAGTAACTCGACCGTTTACAAGATGTTCCCCGACCCGGACGATCAACGGAGAAACGAATATTTTTATAAACTTGACAGCATGGCGAAGGTTTCCACTGTAACGACAAAGGGGAATGCTTACGTGCAAAAGTATCAACGAATTATCATACACGAGTCGGGTAATCAAAAGGGACAAATAAAGTCTTATAAAGCGAATGAAATTATCATCCGGTTGGCAGATATTATCCTGCTGCGGGCAGAGTGCAAGGCACGGACGGGGGATTATGCCGGGGCGAGAATTGATTTGAACCGTATTCGTAACCGGGCGGGGGTGAAAGATTATGCCGGGACGGATGCCGATTTGCAGGACGAGATACAAGACGAGCGGGAACGGGAATTTTTCTGCGAGGGAATATCCATGAGGTATTTTGATTGCGTGCGGAACGGTAATTACCGGGAGAGGTTACGAGGGAAGTTCAAGACTTTGACCGAGCAGGACGTGGAAGATGGGGCGTTATTTATCCCGGTGGGGAAAATGGCTTTCTTCAACAACACGTTAATGTTGCAAACCCCGTACTGGAAGGCGAATGGTTATGCTTATTAATTTAAAATGCTAGAGTTATGAAAGGATATATATTTTTGATCGGGGTGTTTTGCATCCTTTGTTCTTGCGAGGACTATTATCACGATTCGGGATTGGCGAACGGGGAACATGATTGTACCATGTGGGAGTATTTCGAGAGCCAGCCGGGGGATTGGGATTCCACGATGATACTGATAGAACACGCCGGGTTGAAAGACGTGTTCGACGGGACGAACCCCGACTATAAAGAGATCACGTTTTTCGGGGTGACGAATTTATCTATTGAACAGCTTCTCGTGAAAACGATAGATGATGATTGGGAACCTGTCTATAACCGGGTAAAGGATATCCCGGTTGACTTGTGCCGGGAAATGCTTCTTTCTCATATCATTCCGGGAAAGATGATGAAAACGGGATTCGATTACGAGGTGAAAGGGACGCTCACGGGTGGAACTATGGTAACGACGTTATCAGGTGTCGAACTACGTGTTTACCGGACAAAATCATCTTATGGTGGCGTACCCGACATCGGGGCGGAAGGATTAAGAATACACGCTTCTGTTAGCGGGAACATGGCTTCGATCGCCTCCGCTGATATTGAAGTGACGAACGGGGTGGTACACGCTTTAGATTATACCTATCAATTCACACAACTTTAAAATTTAGGATTATGAAAGAAGTATTTATAATGATGGGGGTGATGCTGTTGATCGTGACGGGGTGTCAAGATATAACGGTCGGGTATTTGGAAACACGGGATGCCGTGTATGCGCCGGATTCCATGATTGTTAAATCGGTACTTGATCCTGTCGGGGATGCCCGGCAAATCGAGTTTGAAATCCCGTGGCAAAGTACCTCTATCGAGGGTATTTTGGGAACAGCTCCTATTCGGTATTCGATTAAGAATATAGCCAGTGAACACCCGGATGCGACAAGTCAGTTTTCAATGCAGGGGGCGGGTATTATAAAATTACCGTGGAATCACACGGTACCGCCCGGTCGCTACGTGTTTGACGTGGAAGTTTCCAACGAGGGGTATAACGTCGTGCTAGAGCGTATTTTTACCGTTATCGTGGAATAATTCATACTGCACGCTAGAAAGGCTGAAATTAGAATGTAAAAAAGTTGCAAACGAAATATTTTTTTAATTCCTTTGTGATTGAACAAAGGGCGTGTATTCGCTTTTTGGACGTTCTTAAAAGTATTAGCGTGCAGATTTGCATTTTGTGGTCGGAAACTAGCCATTTTCATCAGGGATCTAGGTTTAATTAGGTTTTTGCTTAATTATTTCTGGGTTCAGGAACACAGGATGATTGATGCAACGCTTGTGCTTCGATTTCGTATATATATATGCTATATATAAATACTGGTCGGGCACGGTGTTGCTCTTTCGTTTCCAAGGCTGGCTAGTCCTCCGACACGATTGAGTACCCGTGTCTGACCTTTGTGTTTTTCCGGGTACTTGAATAGCATCCGGGAATTTTTTCCGGCTTGCACAAAAAAATTGAGCCGGAACGATCTTAGGTTAAGGTTTATCTCCCCAGCCTCTGAAAGTGTATACAATCCGGCTCTTTTTTTACATGATTATTCTTTTTGATGCTTGAGATTTGAACTACATAATGCAACCAGAGAATCTCGGTATGGAAAGGGGATCACTCGATTTTCTCCCCTTTCTTCTTCGGGCAGCCGGGCTATTCCAATTCAATTACTATCAATCCGGCTGCCTTTTTTAATAACATCTGGATATGATAAATATAAAAACATATATATGGGAATAGTTATTTCTTCTTGGTGGCTGATCTTCAATATTTATTTGTAACTTTGTAGAGGAGCCGGAGAGATTTAATAGCGTCGCACCTTACACGTGACTTTTTGCAAGTATATCCGGCTCCTTTTGCATCGGGGAATGGATTATTTAGACTACTAAGAAAACGGTATATCTTTGGGGGATATACCGTTATTTACCTGTCATACTTCTTCGTTTTGGTTTTGAATATAACCGATGGGGCGTCTACCTGTATCGTTTACTTGCTGGCTTAATAATTGTGTTAAGGCTTTGTACAGTTCGCTGAATTGGGCGTCCGTGCTTTCTTCGAGTTCTTCGATGCGTTTAAGTAGTTCTTCGTACCCTACGATCATTTGCCGCATAGCGACGAAAGCTCTCATGATAGAAATGTTTACCTGTATCGCGATCTCGCTTCGTAAAATTCCGCTTAACATGGCTATGCCTTCTTGCGTGAAAGCAAATGGCTCGTATCGAGAACCTCCCCAACTTGAGGTACCAATTTGGCACCTCAAGTTGGCGAACTCTTTTTCTGTAAGAGTAAGCATAAAGTCCTCCGGGAATCGTTCGATATTTCTTTTGACGGCTCTTTTTAAGAATTTGGTTTCTACTTGGTACAATTCCGCTAAATCGAAGTCGAGCATTACCTTGTATCCTCTAATATTGTATATCTTACTTTGAATTACTTGTAAGTCCATGATTACTGATTTTTCAGGTTAAATTCATCTTCAATTCCGACCATCTTTTTATTCCATTTGCTAGCATCCTTTCGCAGTTTTTCGTTTACGATTTTTGCGTATATCTGTGTCGTGACCGTGTTCGTGTGTCCCAGCATTTTGGATATGGATTCTAGCGGTACGCCTTCCGTTAGAGTGACAGTGGTTGCGAACGTGTGTCGGGCTACGTGGCACGTTAAATTTTTGTTTACTTTACAAAGAGCGGCGATTTCTTTGAGGTAATCATTACATTTTTGATTGCTTATGATAGGAATTAGTCGGTTATTAATTCTTTGATCTTTGTATTTTTCAATGATTAGTTTCGGGATGTCGCTGAATAAGATTTCAGCTTTTACTTTCGTTTTATTCCGATCTTTGTCGATCCACTCGTTGTTATCGTTCATGAGGTTGAAGTTTTCTTCGGTAAGGGATCTAATATCTCCATAAGCCATACCCGTGAAGCAAGCGAAAACGAACATATCCCTGACTTTTTCAAGACGTTCCGAGTAGAATTTTTTTTGCATAATTCTTTTAAGCTCAGCCCATGTTAAACAAGTTCGGTTAGTATGATCGTATTTCAACTTGTGGCGTATAAGTTTGTCCGACACAAGGAAAGAATTACCCCATGCGTCAGTGATAACTGTTTTTAATTTTTGTACGTACTTTTGTGCGGTGTTATTTTTACACGGGTAGTTGGTACAAATGAATAATCTAAACCTTTGTGCGAATCGAACATCTATTTCGTCCAAGTACAGATCGTCCCTTTGGTATTTTTCTTTTATAAACTTACTTAATCTTTCACGGGTGTTGACATATCTGATGCGCGTTTCATCTGTTAAGTCTTCTGCCTTTACCCTTTCGTCTAGCTCGCTGTTGAATTGGTCGAAGTAGGTCAAAATAGAAACGTTTTCTTTGTCTTGAACGTTGCCTTGTAAATAATCGCGTAAGTAGAATGGGTCAACCTTTTTTCTGCGTTCTCGGATTTTTTCGTATGCTTCGGTGATTTCTGTTTCGAGTTTAGATAAAGCAAGGTTTATCCGTGGGATTTCTTTAGATCTTCCCTTGCCTCGTTTTGTTTCCTGATCCCAATATTTGGGTTTGATTTTTAACTTCGTGTAAAAGGGGGCTTTTACACCGCAAATAGAAATTCTACAATAAATGGATTTCTCCGCTGTGTCCTCATTTTTGAGGTAAAATAAAATTGAAAATGTGTCCCTCATAACAAAAATTTTTAGGTTGAAAAATACTTGTAATATTTTGTTTATGAGAAAATTAGCTTCGCCAATTTTTGACACCTTTTTGCCAAAGAGTAACCTATTTTTTCAAAATTAGTTAGAGGTTACTTTTTAGGTTACTCCGTTAGTAACGAGATTGGCATTTTAGAGTCGGAAGTAGTCAAAAGGATAAAAGAAAACAACCTGTAAATTAGAGATTTACAGGTTGTTTGTCATTTTCTTGTCGCCTCGTGGCGTTCAAGTGGTGGGCGCTGAGGGATTCGAACCCCCGACCCTCTGGGTGTAAACCAGATGCTCTGAACCAGCTGAGCTAAGCGCCCGTGTTGCTTGATTGCGGATGCAAATGTAGTGCATTTTTTGAATTCTGCAAAAAATGTATGCCGAATTTTTCAAGAAAAATATAAAATATGGGCGTGTTTTGAGAAAGGTTCTGTTTCTTGGAGTGGATTCGTGTAAAATAGAATCTTCGAAATTATAGCTACAAAGGATTGAAGTGTTTGATTCTGTGAAATAATATCATATATTTGTAGAGATAGAAAGATAAGATGCGGAAGAGTTTGTATGGAAATATAATGAGTCAGCTCTCATCTTTATCTGAAAATTGCTAAGACATCAGATGCTCGGTAACTAGTGTGGATTGTTATTTATTTTTGGGTGATGCCTTAGATAAGATAGACGTTGATAATCCTCGCTTTTTATTGTATAATTTTTGCTTGGAGGATTGGGCAAAATTGAAATACAATAATTTATGGATGAGCCGCCATACTGATGTGTAAAGAGAAAAGGAGTGTATTCCGAGCCTAGAAAACACAGAAGACTCATTTCTCCTGTTAAGCAATTTTATAAGTTAATCAACAATCAAAGTTTTCGAAAAATATGAGTAAATATCTAGTTATAATATTATTCTTGGTATGTAGTTGCATGGATAAGAATAAAAATAGTCATTCTGATGTTCAGAAGTTTTATGCCGCTCCATCTCCTGCACAAATCTTGGAATGTTTATCACTACCTCAAGATAAAGCGTGTCTATTGGGGAAGCGGACGGATGGAACAACTTTTTTACTGATGACAATAAAAGAAGGTGGCGTGTGGAAAATGGAGTCCATGATTGAGGATTGGGAGAAAGTGGTTTCTTGGCTTCCGGGGAAATTATTGAATGCGGATACGAAAGATTATAAAATGTTTACGCTTTATGCCATGACTTATTTCCTTTTTTATCGAGACGGAGAACCTATTTATTGTGATTTAACGGGAAAAGAGTATACACCGGATAAAGTTTGTGAGGAGTTTGTTAATGAAGTGAATCGAATGAATCTGTATCAAGAGAAAATCAAAAAGATGAAGTCGAAAATTGATATTGACTTGAAATTGTGAATATTCCGGAGGACTTGGAGTTTCAAGGGAAATTGGATGAGATCCAGGTAGTTGTCTCGGTTGAATAAAAAATAGGTGTAAATATAGCTACGAAGGAATAAAGTGTTTGATTTTATGAAATAATATCATATATTTGCAGGAGTTGAAAAATAAAGTGCGGAAGAGTCCGCATTAAAATATTGTGAATTTGTTCTAATTGCTATCTAGAAATCGCCAATTTAAGGAGCAAGATTAGGCAGTAAATTCACGCTGGCTAGCGTGGATTGTTGTCTATTTGCTCCGAGGCGTTTGGCGATGCCCTAGATAGGATAGAATGTACGATCCTCGCTTTTTTTATTGTATAATTTTTGCTTGGGGGATCGGGCAAAATTGAAATAGCGAAAATCTATGGATGAGCCGCCACATTGATTCATGAAAAAAAGGAGTGTATCCCAAGCCTAGAAAACACAGAATACTCACTCCTCCTGTTAATCAATTTTACAAATTAATCAACGATCAAAGTTATGAAAAAAACTTATGAGTGGAAAGTTTTACGCCTAAATTGTCGTTCGATAGACAGATTGCAAACAAGATTCAAGAGAATATACGTGGATGTAACACGATGAAAAACCGGGTGTTGCGCTAACAACTCCCGGTTCGGACTAGATGTTGGAAGCATCTAGTAAATGTTTAATTTTAAAATACAAATTTATGAAAAAAAGCAAGAAGTATTTTGTTTTTGGGGACCATTGTACCCGTGGAAAAACAAAATTGCAATGGAGGCACGTTTGCCTGATGTGCGTGATTTTGCTGATGTTGCCCTTTGTTGGTCGAGCCCAGCAACAAAAAGTGTCTGTTCGGGTGAATAAAGCGGGGGTACAGGAAGTTTTTCGGCAGATTAAAGAACAGGCGGGTTTGAATTTTGTTTACGACAAGGCGCAGGTGGCCACCTTGCCGCCCGTGACGCTGACCATGCAAGGGGTGACGGTGGATGCTGTCTTGAAACGAGTGTTTCAGGGGAGTCCATTCGAGTACATTTATGAAAATTCAACTGTCGTGATAAAAAAACGGGCTACTGTTCCCCAGAAACCGGGCGAAGTGGTTATCCGGGGAGTCGTGTCGGATCAAGACGGGAACACGATTCCGGGGGTATCTGTTGTGTTGAAGGGAACCACGCTGGGTACTGCGTCGGATGCGGACGGGAAGTTTGCGCTTGCCTTGCCTTCGCTGGATGGCGTGGTGCTGACATTCACGTGTATCGGGATGAAGACACGGGAAATAGCCGTGAAGGATGCGAAGACGTTGAACGTTACCTTGGAGGAGGATTCCGAGACGATTCAAGAAGTGGTGGTGACCGGAATCTATTCCCGTAATAAAGAAAGTTTCACGGGATCATTCGCTACCTACTCGAAGGAAGATTTGAAAATGATCGGGAGCCAGAATGTTATCCAGAGTCTGAAAAGTTTGGATCCTTCCATGCTGGTACTGGAGAGTAAACAATGGGGATCGGACCCGAACCGGATGCCGGACATTGAAATCCGGGGAAAGACGAGTGTGGTTGGTTTAAAGACGGAATTTGATAATGACCCGAATCAGCCTTTGTTTATTTTGGACGGTATCGAAACGACGCTGGAGACGATTGTTAATTTGAACATGGACCGGGTGGCTAGCGTGACGATTTTGAAAGATGCTGCCTCCACGGCCATTTACGGGTCAAAAGCGGCCAACGGCGTGATTGTCGTTGAGACGGTTCAACCGGAAGCGGGGAAGTTACGTCTTTCTTATAACGGTAATTACGGGATTCAATTTGCGGATCTTTCTGCCTATAATTTGATGAATGCTTCCGAGAAGTTGGAGTTTGAACGCCTAACCGGGCTTTACGGGGATTTGGAGAGTAACACGAATATAAGTAATATTGAAAAATATAATCGGCGGCTAGCCGAGGTGAAGCGGGGTGTTGATACTTATTGGATGAATGAACCGCTCCGTACGGTATTCAAGCATAGTCACAACGTTTATATTGACGGTGGCGACGATGCCATGCGTTATGGGTTGGGATTCGGTTACAATAATTCTGATGGTGTGATGCAAGGGTCTGACAGGAATATCATCAGTGCCAACGTTGATTTAACTTATCGGCGAGATAAATTATTGTTTGCCAATAAATTTAGTATGGATGTGACTCATACGGAGCGGGAACCCGTGGCTTTTTCCGAATTTTCGAAAGCGAACCCGTATTATCGGAAGAGATTGGAAAACGGATATGTTCCCATGTGGTTGGAGGATACCGGGACGGAACAAAATACGGGAACGTTAAAAAATCCGTTGTATGCGTGGGGAATAAAAAATACGAATATCGGTAATTCGATCGCCTTGCGTGATAATTTCTCGATCGAGTGGAGGATGTATCCTTTTTTGAGGGCGACGGCGAGAGTCGGGCTTACCAAGAACGTGAGCCGGGATGAGCAATTCAAATCCCCCAAACATCCTGATTATCTGGAAACGGATAAGTTGAAACAGGGTTCATTTTCGGCTTCAACCTCGGAGGCATTCTCTTATAACGGGGATTTGAATATTGCTTTCGGTAAGTTGTTCGTGGAAAAACATCAAGTGAACGTGGTGGGAGGATGGTCTTTTAGTGAGAATAAAAATAAGCGGGATGGTTATAGTGTTGTCGGTTTTAACGATGATCTGCATATGAATCCGGCTTTTTCCACGGGTTTTACAGATGGACAGAAGCCTAATTACTCTTTGGAGCGTAGCCGTTCGACCAGCTTTTTCATGAATGTCAACTATTCTTTTATGAATCGCTACCTGATGGATTTCAACGTGCGTTCGGACGGTACGTCTAAATTCGGGGCGAATAAACGTTTCTCGACAACTTGGTCTGTGGGTTTGGCTTGGAATATTCATAACGAGGAGTTTATGAAGTCGTTGGGGCTTTTCACGAATTTCAAGATCAGGGCATCCGTGGGTAACCCCGGGAATCAGAATTTTGACGCATATCAGGCGATGAAGATTTACAAGTATAACGTGGAACTGCAAAATATGTTTGGTTCAAGCGCGATAATTGACCAGTTTGGTAACAAGGATTTGGATTGGCAACGTACGTTGGATAAGAATATCGGGGTGGATATATCCATGTTGCGGAATCGAATCCGGGTGACGCTGGATTATTATTACAAGGATACCGATCCTCTTTTGATCAGTGTTCCGATGCCTCCGTCCGTGGGCGTGGGTTCCATTAATGCAAATGCCGGGCGGCAGCTTTCTTGGGGATGGAACGGGAGTATTTTCGGGACGGTGATCCAGAAACAGGATATGAGTTGGACGTTGAACATGAATTTTAGAACGTCCAAGTCCGAGTATCGGGATATTGGTGATAAATTGAACGAATTTAATGAATTGGGAAGCGCGCAGAGCTTGGTTCGTTATTATGAAGGAGCCAGTCCCGATGATATGTGGGCTGTGCCCTCGTTGGGAATTGATCCGGCAACCGGGGCGGAAATGTTCAGAAAAAAAGATGGATCCCAAACCTTTATCTATTCGACAGCCGACGAGGTAGTTGTGGGGTGTTCCCGTCCTGACGTGGAGGGAGTTATTGGCTCTTCTTTCTATTACAAAGGTTTTTCTGCTTCGGTAAATTTCCGGTATCGTTTGGGGGGAGAGGTGATGGCCTCGGCCCTGTACTCGAAAGTGGAGAATATATCGGAAGAGCAAATTTATTATAATCAGGATAAGCGGGCGTTACATGATCGTTGGCAGAAACCGGGAGATAAGGCAAAGTTCAAGTCGATAAAAGATACTTCTCCGACACCGATGTCTTCCCGTTTCGTGCGGACGGAAAACACGTTCTCCGGTGAATCCATTTCCATGGGATACGAATCTTCTGCCGCGTGGATAAAGAAAATCGGGGCGGAAGGAATTACTTTCAGGGCATATATGAATGATATTTTCCGGGTGTCTTCTTTCAAGGAAGAACGGGGAACGGATTATCCTTTTGCCCGCACTGTTTCATTTTCATTGAGTTTACGATTCTAAAAGACGAAATTATGAAATTTGCGAGTAAATTATTGAACAAGTTGAAATGCCTCACGATGATCGTGTTGGTCACCACCGTGGTGTCTTGTGACAGTTGGTTGGATTTGGGATCGGAGGACCGGATTATGGAAAATACGCTTTTCTCTTCTCAAACCGGATTTATGACCGCGTTGAATGGGGTGTATATTGAATTGCTGAATGCCAACTTGTATGGAGGCACGTTGTCTTACAAGACGTTTGATGTTCTTGCGCAATACTATGATTGTGATAAAGATGAGCAGACGTGGCAAAAGTTATCTACTTTTGACCAAACGGCTAAAAAAGGACAAGTGGCCGGGTTATGGTCGAAGGCTTACACGTTGCTTGTCAACGTGAACACGATTATAGAGGCGTGTGACGAGAGAAAGGATGTGCTGAATAGCGAATATTATCATGTCCTCAAAGGGGAAGCTTTGGCGTTGCGTGGATTGTTGCATTTTGAAGTTTTCAGGGTGTTTGGACCGATCTATTCCCTTGATCCGGAAACGGAGTGTATGCCTTATTCAGAATCTTCTGATTTGAAAGTAAGACCTTTACTGAAAGCATCGGAAGTGGCAAAGTTGATTATGGATGATTTCAAGGCGGCAGAGGAGTTGCTGAAGGATTATGATCCGGTGATTGAAAAAGGAGCGCTTTGGGGGGATGAAGGTCCGGGGTTACCCAATGATATGGTGTATCGCTCCCTGCGCTTGAATTATTACGCGGTAAAGGCCTATATCGCCCGGTTGGCATTGTACACGGGGGACAAGGAAACCGCGTTGACCTATGCCCGGCAAGTGATCAAGGAAACGCAGGAGGATAATAACTGGTTCCCTTTTGTCACTCGTGCAGCGGCCACGACTCTCTCGAAATGGGACCGGGTGTATAAAACGGAAATCTTGTTCGGGTTGTATAATTTGAAGCGGTCAGACGTGTATGAATCCACTTTTTCCAACAAATTGGGAGAGAAGGTGATTCTACGCCCGACGGATGCTAATATCGAGAGTTTGTACGAGGAGGACACGCGGGTGAATGATTGGCGTTACACGGAACAATGGATGACCTTGAAAGATCCGGATGGGAATGAAAAGAAACATTTCGTGAAGTATATGGCCGTGGATGATACGGAGGGGCCTGATGATAATAAAGTTAGTCAGGGATACACGTATCTCATGCCTGTCATGCGGATTTCCGAGATGTATCTGATCGTGGCGGAATGTTCCAACAACGAGGTGGAAGCATTTGACCATCTGAATCGATTACGGGCGGCACGGGGTGTTGCCAAGGTAAATCAAACGCTCGGGCTGATGGATCTGGTCGAAGCAGAATTTCGGAGGGAGTTCATTGGAGAGGGACAATTGTTCTGGTTTTACAAACGACAGAATAGGGCGCAAATACCTTCAAGTAAAGATCTCAATAACATGATCACGATGGAAAAGAGTTTTTATTTGTTTGATTTGCCTCAAGACGAGAAAGATAAACGAGGTGTGGAATAAAGAATTAAACGAATGAGATTATGAAACGAAGATATATAGCCATATTGATCATTGGTCTGGCAACGTGGTTGTGCGCTTGCGAGACAGAGATGATGGGATACGAGGGGGAGAGCGGTATTTATTTTATGATGCAGAAACCTCCGGCTTCCGGGTATGGTGATCCGGAACAGTATGAATACGTGGATACCACTTTGATCCCTTTCGCGATGTTCACGGCCAAGGATACCGTGTTACCGATCCGAGTGAGGATTACCGGAGACGTGGTTGATCACGACCGTTATTTCACGATTCGGGTGGTAGATACTCTCACGACGGCAAAGG
>OGLE01002026.1_pt1 | contig 14105 bp, 10 predicted proteins | sample 1572671 | NCBI WGS metagenome assembly OGLE01 (sample SAMEA2581923, study PRJEB24529) | metagenome | biome: Human gut stool | place: China | collected 2011 | reverse complement strand
GCCCCTGAGGGGGTACAAAGCAAAAGACTGATAATCAATGATTATCGGTCTTTTTTGCGTTTATACCATTCCTTTCTCTTTGGCATTTTCAGGGCAAAAACAGCCCGTTTGAGGGTGCAGGGTACACATTAGGCTCCACATAGGGAACTACACATCCAACTGCATATAACAATGTAATCAAATGACATTCAAAGTTATATGCCGCAAAGAAATTATTTATAAAAATTCCACCTCTCCATTGTGCCTTTTATTCTTTCAAGGCAAACGCAAAAAGGCAGTCGGATTGGGTGTTTCCGTTGCGCTTAAACATTGGGACGCAGAAGCACAAAAGGTAACAGACGACTGCCCCGACAGGGACAATATTCAGTTTCAGATAACAGCCAAAGTAAAAGAGTACGAGAAGAAAATCCGACGTTTAGAGATTATGGATATTCCCGTAACCTTTGAAAATCTCTTTGAACAGAACAGCAAACGACTGAATTGTTCCATAGGCGAATATCTAAAACAAACAATAGAAAGACTTGAAACGCTCGGCAAATACGGCTCGGCATCCAAACACCGTTCCCTACTCTCCCGCCTGTCTGAATTTAGGTCGCTGAACACTCGGTTCGATGAAATAGATTTAGCGTTCCTGCGTGATTTTGAACTGTTCCTGCGTAAAGAGGGTAACACAAACAACAGCATAGCCACCCAATACGCCATTTTGCAATGTTTGTATATTCGTTGTCATGGAGGCCTGTGTCCTCTTTTTCGGACCCCATCAGAATCAACGCAAAAGCAGCCTGACCATATGGTCAGGCTGCTTTTGGACTTCAACGTCATCGTATTAGAAAACCCGCAGCAACGCACCGGAAAGCGCGGAGCGCACTTCGGGAGCGTTCCGCACCTCTTCGGGAATGGCAGTTCTCGTATAGACGCTCTCCTCGGCCTTATCGGTCTGGCTGATCATCGTCAGCGTTTTTCCGTCTTCGCTCAACTCAAAGGCGTAGCTGGCGCCCCAAGGCTCACCGTCGCGGTAACGGCCCGAAAGCTGCGCACCGTTGACCGCAAAATCGCCGGAATAGCACACAAAGGTCGGAGTTTCCACCTTCTGGAAGATGTTGAACGTCCCGTCGGACAGAAACTCGACGTAGACATCGAAATCCGCATATGCCTCGTTGCTCCACTTCGTCTGGCGCCACTCGCCCACAACGCCCGAATCAATGTTTTTCGAGCCGTCGTCATCCTTCGAACAACCGGCTGAAAACAGGAACAAAACAGCCGCAAACAGGGAATAAATATATTTTTTCATTGTATTTTAACTCTATCGTTTATAACCAGCCTCCGTTTTCAGCACCCGTTTCGCGGGCAATGACGGCAAACGTCTTGGTAATTTCGATGCCGCCCATAACCGACCCCGTTCCGGGCCTGTTGCCGCCGCCCACCGCCTTCACGGTGATGTGCGCAACTCCCGGCTTCGTACATTTGATCATCAACTGACCATTGTACATCTTCGGTTCCACGGCCATGCCGAGTTTCTGCATATCTTCCGCCGAGACTTCGACACCCATATAGGTCAGATCCTTGGCCGAACCTCCGAAATGTTTCGTAAGGGTGACAAGCTCCAGTTTGCCGGTCTTGACTTTCAGACAGGGCGTTCCTTCGATCTGCATCAGCAACTGGTAGGCATCGGTCAAACCCGTACCCATTTTGCCGCGGTATTTTTCGAGATTGATCGTCCCGCCGGAGGTTTTGGACCCTTCAAACCGCGAGTCGATGTCGTTCACCGAGGTGAGCAGCATCGAAACAAACTCCTCGCGCGTGAAGTGTTTGCCCTTGGCCAGCGCATAGGAAAGCCCCAGAGCGGCCACTCCCGAAACATGCGATCCGAGCCTGCGATTTTGCTTCCGGGGGAGCGAAGGGCGGAAGGGAAATCGGAAGCCCGACAGTTGCGCCCGAACATCGCAATAAAAAGTAACTTTTTCGACGCTAAAAAGCTCCGATTGTAACAAACGAAAAGAAAAAACGGGAAAAAGCGGCATGATTGTCGCGAATTTGTATTACTTTTGAATAAAGTATATAATCCGAACCAAATACGATGAAAAACCGCTGGATCGTTGCGGCCTGCGCCGCCGTTTGCTGGACGGCCTCCGCGCAGACGACTGCGCCCTATGCCCCGGCGCCTGAAAACCTGCAAGCCCGGACGGCGTTTCAGGACGCCAAATTCGGCATTTTCCTCCACTGGGGACTTTACTCCATGCTCGGCTCGGGCGAATGGACGATGACCAACCGGGACATCAACTACCGGGAGTACGCCAAGCTGGCCAATGCGTTTTATCCACATGATTTCGATGCCGCGGAGTGGGTCTCGGCCATCAAATCCTCGGGTGCAGGATACGTCTGCTTCACGACGCGCCACCACGACGGCTTCTCGATGTGGGACACCGCGCAGACGGATTACGACATCGTGGACGCCACGCCGTATAAACAGGATATTGTAAAGGCGCTCTCCGACGAGTGCGCCCGCCAGGACATCCGGCTGCACCTCTATTATTCGCTGATCGACTGGTACCGCGACGACTGCCCGCGCGGCAGGACCGGACTGGGAACGGGCCGCCCCGGCACGGCGATCAGCTACGAGCGTTACTACGACTTTATGAAACGCCAGCTCACGGAGCTGCTGACAGACTACGGCCCGGTCGGCGCCATCTGGTTCGACGGGGTGTGGGACCAGGACCAGAACCCGGATTTCGACTGGAAACTCCGCGGGCTGTACGACCATATCCATGCCATCCGGCCGGCCTGTCTGGTGGGTAACAACCACCACCTCGTTCCGTTCGAAGGCGAGGACATCCAGATTTTCGAGCGCGACCTTCCGGGCGAGAACACCGCCGGACTTTCGGGGCAGGAGATCGGTCGCCTGCCGCTCGAAACGTGCCAGACGATGAACGGCATGTGGGGCTACAAGATCACCGACCTCGATTACAAATCGACGAAGACGCTGATCCACTACCTCGTGCGGGCTGCGGGCCGCAACGGGAACCTGCTGCTCAACATCGGTCCCCAACCCGACGGAAAACTGCCTGCGACGGCCGTCGAACGGCTGCGGGAGATGGGCGAATGGCTCGCGCGGTACGGCGAAAGCATCTACGGAACCCGCGGCGGCGACATCCCGCCCCACGACTGGGGCGTAACGACGCGCAAGGGCGACAAGCTCTATGTGCATGTGCTCGATTTGCAGGACGATGCGCTGTACCTGCCGCTTGCGGAAAAAGTCGGGGAAGCCCGGTGCCTGAACAACGGCGAGCGGGTGAAGTTCGACACGCTCCGGGGAAAAGGGATCGTCCTGAATCTGGAGCATGTTCCCGAGGATACCGACCGAATCATAGAACTCACTTTACGATGAAAAAAACGACACAGCTATTTGCCGGCCTGCTTATGCTCACGGGCGTGTTGTCGGCGTGCTCCCCAGCCGGCAACGAGGGTTTCATGCGGCGCGTGGAGACCGATTTCCGTCACAAACAGGAACTGCTTCCCCGGGGCGATCTGTTCGGGATATTCGACGAACCGATGACGCGGCAGGAGCGCGAGGCCATGATGTTCCTTTATGCCTATATGCCCGTGGGGGACATGACCGACTACCCGGGCGATTTTTATCTGGAAAACGTGCGCAGCGCGCTGGCCACCCGCCGGGAAATGCCGTGGGGAGACATCGTTTCCGACGAACTGTTCCGGCATTTCGTGCTGCCCGTGCGGGTGAACAACGAGAACCTCGACGATTCGCGCCGGGTGTTCCACGACCAGCTGGCGCCGCGCGTCGAAGGGTTGCCGATGTACGACGCCATCCTCGAAGTGAACCACTGGTGTCACGAAAAGGCCAACTACCAGCCGTCGGATGCGCGGACCAGTTCGCCGCTGGCCACCGTGCGCACGGCCCACGGCCGTTGCGGCGAGGAGTCGACGCTGCTCGTCGCTGCGCTGCGCTCGGTGGGCATTCCGGCCCGGCAGGTCTACACGCCCCGCTGGGCGCACACCGACGACAACCACGCCTGGGTCGAGGCCTGGGCCGACGGACGGTGGCATTTCCTCGGGGCCTGCGAGCCGGAACCGGTGCTCGACCTGGGGTGGTTCAACGCTCCGGCCAGCCGCGGAATGCTGATGCACACCAAGGTCTTCGGTTATTACGACGGCCCGGAGGAGGTGATGAAAACCACGGCCAACTACACCGAAATCAATGTGATTTCGAACTATGCCGCATGCGCTCCGCTCACCGTGACGGTCACCGACACGGCGGGCAGCCCCGTGGAGGGTGCGACCGTGGAGTTCAAACTTTACAATTACGCCGAGTTCTTCACCGTGTCGCGCAAAACGACCGACGGCCGGGGACAGGCGTCGCTGTCGGCAGGACTGGGCGACATGCTCGTCACGGCCGTCCGCGACGGGCGGTTCGGCATCCGGAAGGTCTCTTTCGGGCGGGAGCCGCAGGCGACGGTGGCGCTGGATCATGCGATCGGCGACGAATTCTCCTTTCCCGTCGACATCGTTCCCCCGGCCGAGAGCGCGAATTTGCCGGAGGTGACGGCCGCCCAGCGCGCGGAAAACGACCGCCGCTTCAACCGCGAAGACTCCATCCGCAACGCCTATATCGCCACGTTCCCCGCACAACCGGCCGTCGATTCGTTCGCCCGCGCCATCGGAGTGAAGCCCGGCCAGATCGCCCGGTTCATAACCGCATCGCGAGGCAATCACGGCGAGATCATGGATTTCCTGCGCGAAGCGAGCCGGAAAGGATGCACCGGGCGGGCGCTGCAACTGCTCGCCACGCTGTCGGAAAAGGACCTGCGCGACACGCCGTCGGCGGTGCTCGCAGACCATCTTTATAATACGGACAAGGATGCCGACGCCGCGACCGTGCTGGCCCCGCGTGCGGCCGATGAGATGCTCACCGCCTACCGGTCGTTTCTCCGGCGTGAAATCCCGGCGGCCGATGCCGCGGCATTCCGCAGCGATCCGCAGCTGCTCGCAGCGTGGTGCCGCGACAGCCTGACGCTGCGGCCCGAACTCTGCACCGTTTTCACAACCGTCTCTGCGGAGGGCGTATGGCGCAGCCGCGTAGCCGACAAACCCTCGCGCAAGATCTTTTTCGTTGCCGCAGCCCGCTCGCTCGGCATTCCGGCGTGGATCGACCCCGTGACCGGCAACCTCTTCTACCGCCACGCCGGAAAGGATGTGCCCGTCGATTTCGAGTCGGCGAACGACCGGCAGATGGAAACCGGCCGGCTGAAACTGCGCTACGAGCCGATTCCGCGTCTCGACGATCCGGAATATTTCAGACACTTCACGCTCTCGCGCTTCGACGGGCAGTCGTTCGCGCTGCTGAACTACCCCGATTTCGAGCCATGGAGCGCGCGCTTCGACACACCCACCGACCTGGAAACCGGCTACTACATGCTCGCAACGGGCAGCCGCCTGGCCGACGGCAGCGTGCTGGCAAACGTGTCGTTCCTCAACATCGGGCCGAACCGGACGACCGAAACCGATCTACCGATGCGCGACAACTCGGAAGCGGTCCGCGTGATCGGCAGTTTCAACTCCGAATCGAAATTCATCGACGCCCGGACCGGCCGGGAGACCTCGGTGCTGCTCACCGCGGGACGCGGCTATTTCGTGGTCGGACTGGTCGGCGTCGGGCAGGAACCCACCGATCATGCGCTGAAGGACATCGCCGCCAAGGCCGCCGAACTGGAGCAATGGGGCCGTTCGATCATCCTGCTCTTCCCCGATGAAACGGCATACGCGAAATACGCGGCGTCACCCGCTGCCTCGCTGCCGCAAACCGTCACGTTCGGCATCGACCGCGACGGCTCCGTCCGCAGACAGATCCTCGACGCGATGCATCTGCCGGGGAACGTTCCGCTTCCGGTGTTTATCGTCGGCGACACGTTCAACCGCGTCGTGTTCGAATCCCACGGTTACACGATCGGCCTGGGCGACCGTTTCCTGCACACCATACACCAATTATAACCGGATTATGACGACTGAACTCTGCACCTATACCCGCAATGCATGCGACATCGCCCGGCGGACGGGCGTTGAGCGCATCGAACTCTGCGCCGCTCCCCTCGAAGGCGGCACGACCCCTTCCGCCGGACTGATCCGCTATGCCCGGAGCCTGCCGGGCCTGCGGCTGAGCGTGATGATACGCCCCCGGGGCGGAGATTTTCTCTACACCGACGACGAGGTGGCGCTGATGGCCGAAGAGATCCGCCTCGCCCGCGAATACGGAGCCGACGGGGTGGTTTTCGGACTGCTGACACCGGCCGGAGAGGTGGACGAGACGCGCACGGCGCAGCTCGTGCGCGAGGCCGAGGGGATGGAGGTGACGTTTCACCGGGCGTTCGACATGACGCGCGATTCCCGGCAGGCGCTCGAAGCGGTCATCCGCACCGGATGCCGCCGGGTGCTCACCTCCGGAGGCCGCAACACGGCGCAGGAGGGCATCGGAACGCTGCGTGCGCTGGCGGCGCAGGCGGCCGGACGCATCGAGGTCATGGCGGGGAGCGGCGTCGGTCCGTCGAACGCCGACTGCTGGCCGCCACAGGGGTCGACGCCCTGCATTTCAGCGCCCGCCGGGAACGCGAAAGCGGCATGCGCTTCCGCAATCCGCAGGTCTCGATGGGCGGGTGCGCCGGCGTTCCCGAATACACCCTGACCGATGCCGACGAGAGCGTCGTGCGGCAGATCCTTGCCGAGCTCGGCTGACGCAGGAGATTCGGGCATCGGAGGCCGCGGCACCCCGGCAGAAAAAGAATAACAGCACGGCGGGAACGACTCCGAGGAGGTCTCCGGCGCGTTTATCCGTCCTGGGAAACCAGCGCCCTGTTCACCCACAACAAGGAATCTGCGCTGTTCAGCGGGCCGCCCCGAAGGGAGGGGCAGCGGGCGGCGTAAAATCCGACTTACCCGATAATCAGATCTTCCACACGGACTTTAGGGACATAGTGTATGCCGTCCTTGCGGAAATAACGGTGATCGTCGTTTTCGGAAATCTCCACCAATTCGATTTTCTCGATGCCTTTGCCGATGGCCAGGATCAGCAGCGGCTCGGACTCCAGATGGAATTTCTGCCGGATCCGCTCTTTGTCAAACGCGCCGATACAGATGCCGTTCAGTCCGATTTCAGCCGCCTGGAGCAGCATGCTCTGAACCGAAATACCCAAATCAATATCGACATAACGATCTTCCGGAACCGTCGAGCAGACGATGATGAAAGCATTCGGCCCGGTTCCCGGAAGCGGTAAATGAAGCTCGGGCAAGGCCCCTCCGAGGCGGATTTCGGCCAAGACCCCGGGCGCTTCGTCCGCCAGGACGGGCCGGAATCGCAGGACCTGCTGATTCCGCGCCGAGGGAATGCGGGTATTGACCCCGATAATGCGGCGAAGCTGGTCTTCGCGCACGATGAAGCGGGGATCGTAGCCGCGATGGCTGCGGTTTTTCAGCAACAGCCGGCTCAATGTTACCAGCGGCCGGCGACTGGCCTGGCCGGATGCCGAACGGGCCAGGTACTCTTCCATTTTTCGGCCTAAATAATCATCTGCCATTTTTCATCGGATATATAAACGAGGACAAAGATACGCAATCCGTTCGCATTCCCTCAATCCGGAAGAGATTTTCAACCGCCAATACGCGCCGGCAGCCAACCGGGCCTCAACCTGCCGGTATGAAACGCCGGATTCGACCGGCAAAAAAGAAATAATTTGCATTATCTTTGCGTCCGTCCGACAAACGCCCGATGCCCCAACGCAAGATTATCCATATCGACATGGATGCTTTTTACGCATCCGTAGAGCAGCGCGACCGCCCCGAATACCGGGGCCGTCCGATCGCCGTCGGATATGACGGACCGCGCGGGGTCGTCGCCACGGCAAGCTACGAAGCCCGCCCCTATGGGGTTCATTCGGCCCTCTCGTCCGTGCTGGCGAAGAGGCTGTGCCCGGAACTGATCTTCGTCCCGGCACGGTTCGATGTCTACAAAGCCGTTTCCCGACAGATCCGCGCCATCTTCGGCGAATACACCGAACTCGTGGAGCCTCTCTCGCTCGACGAAGCGTTTCTCGACGTGAGCCACGTCCGTTCGGCGACGCTGGTCGCCCGCGAAATCAAAGCCCGCATCCTCGCCGAAACCGGACTGACGGCCTCGGCCGGAATCTCGGTCAACAAGATGCTGGCAAAGATCGCCTCCGACTATCGGAAACCCGACGGACTGTTCACGATCCCGCCGGAGCGGATCGAGGAGTTCGTAGCCGGACTGCCCGTCGAACGCTTTTTCGGCATCGGCGAAGTGACGGCCGAAAAGATGCACCGCCTCGGCATCCGTACGGGAGCCGACCTGCGGCTCTGGAACGAAGCGGCACTCGTGCAGCAGTTCGGGAAGGCCGGACACAGCTATTACGGCTATGCCCGGGGCATCGACGAACGGGAGGTCACGCCGAACCGGGTCCGCAAGTCGCTCGGAGCCGAAACGACCTTTGCCGAAGACACGGACGACCGGGAACGGCTGCGGCTCGAACTGTCGGCCGTGCGCGAGGAGGTCTGGAACCGGGTGATGCGGCATGAATTTCGGGGCAAGACCGTCGTCCTGAAGCTCAAGTTCGACAACTTCCGGCAGATAACCCGGTCGAAAACCCTATTCACGCCCGTCGATTCGGCAGAGACCCTCCGGCGCGTGTCGGAAGAACTGCTGGCCGCGGCGGATTTCCACGGGCGTAAAATCCGGCTGATCGGCCTTACGGTCGGCAACTCGCCGGAGGCCTGCCCGGAGTGCGTGCAGCTGCGGTTCGACTTCGGGAACCCGGAACCGTAAAGGCGCCCGCCATCACCGGAAACGGTATGACCTTTGCAAGGCTCCCGTCCAAAAAGGGAGCCAATGAAACATACCGATAGAACAGGGGCGAAACAAACCGCCGCCCGGCAGCCGGAACCGACGCAGGAAATCACCGTAACGCAAGTCACCCCCGACGACATTCTCAACGACGGTGGTCCGATCACACCTGCAACCGGGGACGGGACGCCCACAGAACGGCAGCTGGAACAGGACGTGGTGACGGTCAACCCGTCGGTCGACAGCATGGAAAGCCGGGGATAACCCGGCAACATGCAGGCTTACCGGCAGCTCCTCATGCAGCCGACAAGAAGACGCCCGGCCGCTCGCAGGAGCGGCCGGGCGCATGGCACAACCGGAGAGGGACTATTCGACCGGCCGGAAGGGGGCATCCGCATCGCCGGTCCACCGATAGAGGCGAACGGTGCTGCTCTGCTGTTTGGTCTCCTTCGAACGGGCGTTCTGCGAAATGTAGAAATAGCCGCCGCCGAGCGGACACAGCCCCGTCGTTCCCCATTTGAAATTCCAGCCGTAGATGCCGCCGGCCGATTTCCCGGCGGGAACCAGCGAGAGCACCTCACCCTCGGTGGGCGTATCGAATCCCTGCAAAAGCTCCCTGCGAGCCGGTTTGCCGCCGTCGATCACAAAGAGCGAATAATTGGGGTACTGGGATTTTTTACCTTTGTAAACCGCGGCATAGCAGTTTCCCGACGCGGGATCATAGGCCAGGTTCTGAATTCCCCACGAGGTATTGCCCGTGCGGACGAAATACTTGTGATCGGGCGCCGCAGGGCCGCTTTTATGCAGACTTCCCTGCGAGAGCGGCTGCTCGAAACGCTTCCAGTCCTTCGTGTCGTAGGCGAGCAGCACCTGGTAATCGTTGTCCGTGCGCAGGGTGTCGCCGTAAACGCCGTAGGCCACATAGAGATAATCGCCGCCCTCCTTCGCTCCGAACCGGGGCGCGAAGGTCACGCCGTCGATGCCCGAACAGCCGAACCGGTGCTCGACCGTCCGTCCGCCGTTCTCCGCCGTTGCGAAATAGTCGTCGACGGCCTCCTTGATATAGACCGTGGTCATCACACGATCCTTTTCGGCATCCATGTCCGGGCGCGTGATGCGGTCCACGTCGAAAATGGCGACGTAGAATCCTGTCCGGTCCTTTTCGTCTTCAGGCGCCACCTGCCCGGCGTCGAGCGTCCGGCGGATGCCCTTGCCGATCGCATCGTCCTTGTATTCCAGCGAGCCGTAAACGCGGCCGTCGGCAGGATTCATCGTCAGGCAGCCCAGATGGCCCGTCATGCCGTCCACGCTGCCTATCAGATTGCCTTCGAAGTCCATCTTCAGCAGTTTGGTCGTGAAGGAGAAATAGATGTAGCCGCGTTCGAGATCGACGGCAATGCCCTGCACGTGGAACGGACCTTGTTCGCCCGAGCGGATTTCGCGCGGCAGGTTACGCAGATCGGGACCGTTTTTCGTCCGGTTGGCGCCCGACGGGCAGGCCGTCAGCAGCAGCGGAACGATCAGCAAAGGGAGCAGACGTTTGAGGTTCATCGGAAGTTTTTTTACGTTAGTATCGGATTTATTTGCTTTTTCCGCAACAAATATAAACAAAAGCAACCAAAAACACAACCGAAAACACAACAAAAGAAAGAATCCTCCGCCCGATCGGGCGGAGGATTTTCACATTCAGACGTTCGCCACGAACTCTTCGAGGGCGGCAAGATCGACCGCCAGCGGTTCGGAGCATTGCGGCCGCCGCGTCAGCCGTTCGAGCCGCTCCGGAAGCGGCACCCGCGATCCGGTCACCGATTCGATGACCTCTCCGAACTTGGCGGGATGCGCCGTGGAGAGGTAAAAACCCGGCTTGTCCACGGCCGCCGAGGCCGCATAGCCGACGGCGCTGTGCGGATCGGAGAAATAGCCGTGGCGCTCATACAGCTCGTCGATCGTGCGGCGGATCGAGGCATCGTCGCAGCGGAATCCCTCCAGTTCGGCGCGCAGCATCTCCGGATCGCCGTCGCAGAGCCACAGCATCCGTTCGAAATTGCTCGGTGCGCCGACATCCATCGCATTGGCCGGAGTCCGCACCGACGGCCTCGGGCGGTAGACGCCCGTGCGGATGAACTCGGGCACGACATCGTTGACGTTCGAGGCGGCGACGAAGCCCGCGAGGGGCAGTCCCATGCGCCGGGCCAGCATTCCGGCGGCGAGGTTTCCGTAATTGCCGCTCGGCACGACGACGACGGGACGGTCGCCGCCCGTGGCCTGCCGCCACTGGCAATAACCGTAGAAATAGTAAAACGCCTGCGGAATCCAGCGCAGCAGGTTGATCGAATTGGCCGACGTCACCCGCCGCCGCTTGCGGAACGGGGCGTCGGCGAACAGCTCCTTCACGAGCCGCTGGCAATCGTCGAACGTTCCGGCGACGCGCAGCGGATGGATGTTGCCGCCCAGGGCGGTCATCTGGCACTCCTGCAGGCGGCTGATCTTCCCTTCGGGATAGAGCACCACGACCTCGACGCCCGGCACATTGTGAAACCCGTGCGCCACGGCGCTGCCCGTATCGCCCGAGGTGGCCGTGAGAATCACCAGTTTTTCATCGGCGGCGCCCAGCAGGCCTGTCATCCGGCCCATGAACCCGGCGCCGAAATCCTTGAAGGCGCAGGTCGGACCGTGGAACAGTTCCAGCGTATAGCGTCCCCGGCCGACCACGCGCAGGGGCACGGGGAAGTCGTAAAGGCCGTCCAGTTCACGCTGCACGGCCTGCGAATCGAAATCGCCGCCGAAGAACAACCCCGCCAGATAACCCGCCAACGCGGCGTAGGATTCGCCGGCCAGACGCTCCGCAAGGGCCATGTCGGCCTGCGGAATCCGTTCGGGGACGAACAGCCCCCCGTCGGGGGCCAGCCCCATCATCGCGGCCTCGCGCAGCGAACAGCCGTGCGCCCGTTCCCAATCTCTCGTACTGTAATAATTCATCGTCCTTCGCTTTTGTTATTCGACAACCCGCGCCCCGGCATTCGACACGCGGCCCGCATAGCTATTACAACCGATTCCCAGCCCTTCGAAATGCCGCTTCATCTCCCCGGAGATCCGCACGGCAGCCTCGTAATTGGAGGCCAGCGCGAAAACCGAGGGTCCCGATCCGGCGATGTTCATGGCCAGCGCGCCTCCGGCCAGCACCTGCTCCTTCAGCGCGTCGTACCCGGGGATGAATCCCTTGCGGTACGGCTCCGCCACGACGTCGTGCATCGAACGGCCGATCAGCGCCACGTCGCGCAGCGCGAACCCGGCGACCAGTCCGCCGACGTTGCCCCACTGCGCAACGGCATCCGACAGGGGAATCCGCTTCGGAAGCGCCTCGCGCGCCTCCCGGGTGCTGACCACGATGCCGGGATGCGCCACGGCGTAGAAAAAGTTGTCGGGCACGGGCAGCCGCACGATGTCGAACGGCCGGTAGCCGCGGACCAGCACCACGCCGCCCAACAGCGCGGGGCCTACATTGTCGGCATGGGGCGTGCCGCCCAGCAACGCCTCGCCCATCATGGCGAACTCCACCAGCTGCTTGCCCGAGAACGGGCGGCCCAGCAGTTCGTTGACCCCGTAGACGGCGGCGGCCGACGAGGCGGCGCTCGACCCGATGCCGCTGCCGGGAGCGATCTTTTCGAGAATCTCCACCTCGATCCGCACCGGACGGCCGTAAGCTTCGAGCAAGGCCCGTACGGCGGGCGTGATGACGTTTTCTTCGACATTTCCGGGGAGTTCCATCCCGCTGCGGTTACGGATTTCGAATCCTTCGGCATTTTCCGCAACGCCCACTTCCAGCACGTCGCCCACGCCGTCGAGCGTAAGGCCCATCACATCGAAACCGCACCCCAGATTCGCGACCGTTCCCGGCGCGAAAACCTTAATATGTTTCATACCAATTTTTTTGATGAATTGAACTACCTTTGCCTGATTTTCTGTTTCCGCTCCGGCAGCCTTGGCCGGGATGTGCACACGCAGGTATGCAGACGGAATATTGACTACTGAACCCCCACGGGGGTCGTGGCAGTCGTCGTGGCAGTTGTGGCGGTCGTGAAGAGAGCGGTATAAACACAGCCTACGGGATTGCCGATAAATCCGCAACCTCGCCCTGTCGTCGTGTTATGCCGTTTGGTAACCATCGTCGGCAAATATAAAACAAATATTTTAATAATCCAAATCCATGTAACAATTTGTAAGTGGCCCGCCGTTGCGCAGACGGCCTTTTATTTATATAGGAGCAGCGCAAAAAGGCCGCAACAGAGATTTCGAAAATAAAAATGAAAGCCTTTCGGCCCACACCCGCCGGACCGCGGGAAGAAAACGCCCGGGAACCGCATCCGGAGGCCAAAATACCGGTTTCAAATTGTAAGCAAACACGAGCCGTCACGCACAGTTGCGAACTTCAGGAAAGAATATGCTTCCGGACTGTTACAATATTAAATTTTTTTAGGAAATTATTTGTTCAACTGATTCAATATTCATATCTTTGCCATAGTCAGACAGAAAGCATCCGGCATAACGGGGAGACCCGGCCTGCACGCGGATGCACTGTCGCAGAAAACGAACAAACACGGAAAACCGGCTATGAACGCCCTGAATCATTCGAATATTCACGTCATTACCCTGCTGCTCGTCGTCCTTCGGAGATAACGGGAGAAAGGTGGCGTGCATAGTTGATTGAAAATAAAGCCTTTCTCCCACCGGGGAAAGGTTTTTTTGTTGCAGGACCGGACCCGGCAGGAGACTGAAACGAAAACGGAAAGATGAAACACACACTCAAAAGCGCCGTCACCACGACGGGCCGCCGGATGGCGGGAGCCAGAAGCCTCTGGCGCGCCAACGGCATGCGCGAAGAACAGTTCGGCCGGCCGGTCATCGGCATCGCCAATTCGTTCACCCAACTCGTGCCGGGGCACGTACACCTGCACGAAATCGGACAATATGTCAAACAGCGCATCGAAGCCCTCGGGTGCTTCGCCGCGGAGTTCAACACCATCGCCGTCGACGACGGCATCGCCATGGGCCACGACGGCATGCTCTACTCGCTGCCTTCGCGCGAGATCATCGCCGACAGCGTCGAGTACATGGCCTCCGCCCACAAGATCGACGCGCTGGTCTGCATCTCGAACTGCGACAAGATCACCCCCGGCATGCTGATGGCCGCCATGCCGATGCCGAAGCCCAGGCACAGCGCGCCCAGCAGTACCAGGACGGTAAC
>OGLE01002024.1_pt1 | contig 14111 bp, 9 predicted proteins | sample 1572671 | NCBI WGS metagenome assembly OGLE01 (sample SAMEA2581923, study PRJEB24529) | metagenome | biome: Human gut stool | place: China | collected 2011 | reverse complement strand
GATACCTTATAGAAACCTTATATGAACCTTATATATAATAAGGTTCATAAAGTATTCTTATAATATAAGAAAAATATATACTACGCTATTCATCCAGTGGTGATCACCTATTCACCATAAAATCAATACAAACCTCCTATAAACTTCCCATTTATCTGTACTCCATAAAACTAAGCCTCTCGACGATTGTTGTTTTAAATCGACGAGAGGCCTAGAATTTTCCTATTTCAACCTAGATTACTTCTTGAATATTTTTTCGTGCCCTGATTTTGGGGTACGCAAAGTATCTGGTTTAAAAAATAGCTTACCCGAAATTTATATTAAAAAATAGTTGTACATTTAATTCTTTTTGAGGTAGGTCGTGTATATATTATATATAAACTTTTAATACCTATTAATTATGAACACTATTAAAAAGATTTTAGTTTTACTGATGGGTTTATTCTTTAGTATAACTTTGTTTGCAGATGAGTGCAAAATTAAAGTGACTGTCAGACCTCCTGTAGATGATGGAGGAGCCCCCATCACTGGTTATTACATTGAGCAAATGAACACCACGATTGGAAAATGGGTTAAGGTCAGTAACTGGGCTTTCAAACCTTATCCCACTTCTGTATATACTATTGTTGGAGATTTTCAACGTGTTAGGTATGGATTTCGTGTAATTGCAGTTAATAAATATGGAGAATCCGAGCCATCTGAACCCGATTATGCCGACCTGGATAAGGACACGTATTGGGAAGTATACTTATTCTGTAAAAATGGAGCATCTAAGACAAGAGTGAAACAATCAAGTACTACACCATTTAAAATCCCTAACATTTTTGACTCCAATACCCAATCTACTGTTCAAGTCCCTTTTAGACTTGAAGAATAAGAATTAAATTCTCGTTTGCGTAAAGGAATCTCATAAAAGAATAATATGATGAACTACCATATTTTGAAACAAATCACGATCCACCAGGTTAAAATACTCAGAAGAGACCGGGGACTTAATGGTATCATGCTGTTCTGCATCGTACTGATCGCATTTGCACACATCATGATACAGAGTAATATAAAGTCACCAACATGGATAGCCATATCACTTTCTTCCGCGATTCCTTTCGCAAATGCATACCTGATTAATTACCTCCAAGTTCTTATTATTATTTTCTGGGCAGGTAATTCCATCCGGAAAGACATGCAGGCAGACTCTTCAGATGCCATACAGACCCGTCCGTACGATAACACAGAATGGCTGTGGGGTAAAATCATGGGATTTATCGTGATCATGCTAATTTTTGACATTACAGCAGCAATTGTTGCCATGGTCATACATCTATTTGTCAGTGACTCCCCTTTTACATTCCATCCTTATCTTTTCTATTTTTTCACATTGACCTTGCCGACACTTATTTTTATGACAGGCTTAACGATATGCCTGAAAGGAATTGTAAAAAAAACTTTTATCGCATCACTGATTCTACTTGGCCTTTCCTACTTCATAATAGCGCATGGGGCCATAGGTTGGCATGGGGCCATCGATTTATTTGCATCGACATTACCCAACACGTTTTCCGACACGACGGGCTTTCCTCACTTGAGCCTTTACCTGATGCAGCGAGGAGCATTTCTCTTCGTCGGAATTGGTTTACTCGTTCTCGGTATCTATTCCATCACACGTATTCCCAATCGCCCGGAGATTCGACGCCTAGCCTGGATTCCAAGCCTAGCATGTTTGATCGTTGGTGTCACTTTTTCATGCTTGTATTTACACTCGTTTAATCAGGCAAACCAGAAACATCAGGCTTTTCGGGAAACCTTTCTAAAATACGAGGATTACCCGAAAGTACGCATTACAAACCACGATATTCAATTCAAACAAAACGAACACTCGTTCTCGGCAACAAGTAGGATAACCGTGTATAATCCTCATGAAGAAACACAAACATCCTTTATTCTGTACCTGAACCCGGGATTGGAAATTAATCACCTTTCAGCAAATAATCAATCACTTGACTTCGAGCGAGAGAATCAAATCATCACGGTCCAAGAACCATTAGGGGCAAAAGAGACAAAAGAATTTATCCTAGAATATAGCGGAACAATCTGTCCGGAAGTCTGTTATGCCGAAGTAGAAGATTTGAATACATTGACCAAGATCCGGAAGTACTATATTTTTAACGTGGGTAACGATCTTTATTACTTACAACCGGATTTCACCCTACTCACCCCCGAGTGTCTATGGTACCCGGATGCACTTCCCTCGGTAAATATCCGCTCCCCGTACACCACGGTACAAAGTTATACCCGTTTCCAATTAACCGTTACCGGGGAGACAACACGAACTCCGATCTCTCAAGGAATGGTATTCACCCGGGAGGACACGACTCGTTTCATCAATAAAAATAATCAATCCGGTCTATCCCTCTGTATCGGAGACTACACGAAAAAATCAGTCATGATAGACAGCGTGCTATTTGAGGCGTATCTCTTTAAAGGACACGAATATCTTGTGGAGCAGTTCGGCGATCCTCACACGCTACTCCCGGTTTGGCTTGCATCCCCCGGGCAAGATCACCAAGAATACGTCTACCGTAAACTATCCATGGTCGAAACGCCCGTCAATTTCCGCGCATACAGTCGAAGTTGGAAAGAGGGAAGCGAGTACATACAACCAGAAATCATTTTCAGACCGGAACGAGAAGCGTTAGTTAGCTATGCCCCGAAAGTACTCCCGGAATCGATTAACCCAGGAATGCCACCCGAAGTGGAGTGTTTTTCTGCCTACATGCAAAACTATTCAACCTCACGCAGTCTATACTTGGGTAGTTTGTTTTTTGACAAACTCTTCTCTCCTAAATGGGAAAGTGTAAAAAACGAATACGACATTTCGCCCTTATTACAGAAATACCATGTTCATGTGACTTCCCCCGAATTCCCGGGTATCAACTTGATATTCCAAGACATGCTGTCTTCCTGGGAACAAGCCCTTTCTAGTTATAATGATTCCCCCAGTTGGGAATATGCCTCAACGTACTTCAATGATCACAACTTGGTTGACGTGTTCAACAATCCAGTGGATGACGTTCAATTTCAACAGCTTATCCACACAAAAAGCCTGACTCTTTTACTCCGTACAATAAATTTTGTTCCTTTAGATAAATTCAAATATTTCATTGAAGAATTTAATACTCGTCACGCTTTCCAAGAGGTCAGTTACGAACTATTATGTAGAGAATTACAAGTCGCCTTCTCGATTGATTTACTAGCACTTACCCGTCAACTATACATGGAAAAAGGGCTACCCGATTTCCGGGTAAAGGATGTGAAGGTGCAATGGATAGAAAATTCCGGAGAGATCAAGGGGTACGCCTTGAGCCTGAAAGTCTGGAACCGGGGAAAGGTTGATGGGACGATCACGATCACTGGTAGTGCCTTCGATCGGAATATCCAGCATCTCATCCCAGCGGGAGCCTGCCAAGAGATCAGTAATTATATACTCGATCAACCTAATGAAATTGACATACAGGTACAAACGAACTTGGCCCGAAATATTCCAGCCTTCTACTCGTTCCAAAACATTCAACCAGAAGGTTTTACTCAGGAGATCCACCCGGGAGTCACAGATATAGACACGGCATGTTTCATGCCTGATCCGAACATGTTCATTGTCGATAATGAAGATCAGGGATTTCATATCATAGAATCGGCTCAAGCATTAACCCGCCTTGTCCGAGAACAAAATAAAAACAACAAGAATACCTCGAACAGCAAAACATGGACACGGGACTACTATAACAAGGGAGGAATCGGGGAGCCAATAAGAAGTTATCACAAGAAATTAGCCGGGACAGGTGAATCTAACGTGGAATGGGAAACAACTTTACCTGAAGCCGGAATTTACGAACTATTCGTATATCATGACGAAATGACCTTCAAAAGGAATGGATACATCAAGAAATATGTTAATAGAAAAGAGCTAACCAGCCCCAAGCCTACACAAACTTATTTATTCCTCCACAAGGGCGGGAATGAAAAAATAACGCTCGAAACGGAAGAAGCGGGTTATGGTTGGATTTCTCTCGGGAAGTTTCCTTTCCCCGCTGGAAAAACAAAAGTAACATTACTTGACATCGGTTCCGGTCCTTATCAAGCTATTATTGCCGATGCCGTGAAATGGGTAAAATGTCCATAAAGGGGTATAGGGATATCACCTGACAGCGTTGCATATCAAACATCACCTATTCACCACGAAATCAATACAACACTCCTATAAACTTTCCATTTATCTGTACCCCATAAAACCAAGCCTCTCGACGATTGTTGTTTTAAATCGACGAGAGGCCTAGAATTTTCCTATCTCAACCTAAATTACTTCTTGAATATTTTTTCTAATGCTTGATCAAGCCTGACGTAAAGAATTGATTATATCTAACTAGTTCAGAGTCAAATTTCGAATGGAGATAAACAAATAAGTTTTTCAATGCCTCAAAAGTTGCTGAATAAACATTTGCAATAACCTCGGTTCCAATAACACGGGAAAAATCAATCCGAATACCGCACCGTAGAAGTGTGCGTTATGATTGATGTTATCGCCACCCCGTTTTGCCATGTATTGACAATAAAGCAAGTACACGAATCCAAACACGATGCCGGGAATCGGAACAATCGCGAAGAAATAAATCTTATCCCAAGGATTCAAAAATACGACGCACAATACGGTTCTTTCCGGAATGGATTTCAATACCGACTTGTGATTTGTCTGTTTCCGATGCATAGCTGATGGCATCTGCATGGATCTCTCCATCATCCAATGTCACACCTGCTGCAATCTGGTCAAGATCTGCCTTGGTTACATTCTTATCACAATATACATGATAAATCTTCTTCTTCAAATACTTAGGATGAGTCAGCTTGGAAGCCAAATCACCATCGTTAGTTAACAGTAATACACCGGTAGTATTACGATCCAAACGCCCAACTGGATAAATACGCTCCTTACAAGCACCTTTCACAAAATCCATTACAGTCTTACGTTCCTGAGGATCATCAGAAGTAGTCACACAATCCTTCGGTTTATTCAACAAAATATAAGTTTTACGTTCAATACTTACCGGTTCGTCATGGAACTTCACTTCGTCAGTACGCTTGATCTTAGTACCTAATTCGGTTACCACTTCACCATTTACACTGACTACACCTGCTGTAATAAACTCATCAGCCTCACGACGGGAACATATACCTGCATTAGCCAAGAACTTGTTCAGACGAATCGGCTCATTTGGATCGGTCAATATATCTTTATATTCAATCTGTTTCTTCAGACTATACTTTGCATTCGGGTTATAATCAGCCGTACGGGGGCGATAGGGACGATTGTATCCACCACCTTGATAACCACCGGTACGAGGACGATAAGGACGGTCGCCGCCTTGATTATAACCGCCGGTACGAGGACGCGGAGTGTAAGAACGCTGTTCACCACCTTCACCGCTGTTAAAACGGGGACGCGGAGTATATGGACGCTGCTCACCACCTTCGCGATTATATCCTCCGGTGCGGGGACGCGGAGTATAAGGACGCTGCTCACCACCTTCGCGATTATAGTTTGTACGGGGACGGTATTGACGTTCACCACCTTCCTCACCATTATTGAAACGAGGGCGCGGAGTATATGGACGCTGCTCACCACCTTCACGATTATAATTTGTACGAGGACGGTATGAACGTTGTTCTCCTCCATCCTCACTGTTAGGATTAAAGCGGGGACGTTGCGGACGGTCACCATTATTATTATAGCGATTATAGGAAGGACGGTCACCGTTGTTATAAGAAGAACGGTAAGGACGGTCGCCACCTTCGCGATTATAGCTGTTCGTACGAGGACGGTAAGGACGCTGTTCGCCGTCGTTGTTGTATCTGTTGTAATTACTGTCTCTGTTATAAGACTTATAACCACCATCACGGCTTACATTCTGGTTTTCTTCGTTTGCAGCACCTTCTTGTCTGCTTTCATTTTCTGTACTCATGGTTTTCCTTTTGTTTATTAATTAATGTATAACGCCCTCTCGGGCTTTTTTGATTAAAATCCAACTAACTATTTTTTAAATACCTGTATAATTATGCGGTGTAATCACTCGCAGTTCCTTTTTAATATCTTCGCTTACATTTAGTGTTTCTATGAATTCTTTAATAGCCCCTTCTGTGATAGCTTGGTTTGTACGGGTCAAAGCTTTCAATGCCTCATACGGATGAGGATAGGCTTCGCGGCGCAAAATAGTCTGGATAGCTTCCGCCACCACACTCCAACAATTATCCAAGTCGGCATAGATTGCTTTCTCATTCAGCAACAGTTTACGCAGACCTTTCAACGAACTTTGGATAGCAATCACAATGTGACCGAAAGGTACACCGACGTTACGCAACACAGTAGAGTCTGTCAAGTCACGTTGCAAGCGGGAAACAGGCAACTTAGAAGAAAGATGCTCCAGAATAGCATTTGCCATCCCCAGGTTACCCTCTGCATTTTCGAAGTCGATGGGGTTTACTTTGTGCGGCATAGCGCTGGAACCGACTTCGCCCGCTTTAATCTTCTGTTTGAAGTACTCCATAGAGATGTACTGCCAAAAGTCGCGGTTCATGTCAATCATAATGGTATTGATGCGCTTCATGGCATCAAAGATGGCTCCCAGATTATCATAATTAGAAATCTGAGTAGTATATTCCTCACGTTCCAACCCCAGCTTCTCTGCCACGAACTGATTTCCGAATGCTTTCCAGTCATATTCGGGATAAGCTACATGATGTGCATTGTAATTACCCGTCGCACCACCGAATTTAGCCGTGACAGGACAAGCTTTCAATACAGCCAGCTGACGATTCAGACGATAAACGAAAACCATGATTTCTTTACCCAGGCGAGTAGGAGAAGCAGGCTGCCCATGTGTTTTTGCCAACATAGGGATATTTGCCCATTCTTCAGCGTATGTAGTCAACTGAGCAATCAGCTCTTCAATTTGCGGATAGTACACTTGTTCCAATGCCTCCTTTATAGACAAAGGTACAGAAGTATTGTTTATGTCCTGTGATGTCAATCCGAAATGAATGAATTCCTTGTATTCCTCCATTCCGCCCAACTTATCGAATTCTTCTTTGATGAAATATTCTACAGCCTTTACATCGTGGTTTGTTACACTTTCTATCTCTTTAATACGCTGTGCATCAGCTTCTGAAAAATTCTTATAAATAGCGCGCAATGCATCAAAACGTGCATGATCAAAGCTTTTCAGCTGTGGCAACGGTAGTTCACACAGAGTGATAAAGTATTCAATTTCTACCTGCACACGGTACTTGATGAGTGCAAATTCAGAAAAATAAGAGGCCAAAGCTCCCGCTTTTCCTCTGTATCGACCGTCAATAGGTGATATTGCCGTGAGTAAATCGAGCTCCATATTATATTCTTTGATAATTATCAGACTGCAAAATTAATTCTTTTTCTTGAGTTTAACGGCCTGAAGATGCATAAAGTTTGCGAAAATGAAGATTTATTTCACAAATCCCTTTTTAGTCCATTTCAGACTGTTCCAACGCTGTACAAAGATAATACCACGAAGATTTTCATCCAGCACAAACGCACACCACATACCTACCAATCCCCATCCCCAATGAATGCCGAACAAGAAACCACAACCTACGGCAACACTCCACTGAACAACAAATCCTACATAAAACGGATAATTTACATCACCCGTTGCACGTAAAGCATTCGTCGCATAAATATTAATAGCCCGTCCCACTTCCAAAATCACATCAATAAACAGGATAATAGTACCCAGACGGATAATTTCCGGATTATCTGTCAACCAGCTAAACAAGGTATGCCCCATCAAAGCCCAGATACAGGATAAAACCAAAGAAACCAAAATAGAAATACGCATCACATATTTGCCTAACAGATAGGCTGCATGAATTTTCCTTTCACCTACCAGATGTCCGATACAGATGGCTCCGCCTTGTGCCATGGCAATAGCAAACAAATAAACGAACATCACTATATTCACCACATAGGTACGGGTAGCCAGCGCTTCATTCCCCAACATATTAATAAAATAGGTCAATACTACCTGAGAGAAACTGTAGGACATATTTTCTCCGGCCGAGGGGACTCCGATTTTCAACAGGTTTTTCAGCTCGACAAACGGGAAGGGGCAAAAATAGGATAACGGAAATCTGGGAATATGCTTGCGGAAAAGAATTACAAAAAGTATCACCATAGATACCCCTCGGGCAAATGCTGTAGAGATAGCCGCACCTTCCACTCCCAAAGCCGGCATGCCGAACTTACCGAAAATCAGCGAATAGTTACCGATGATATTCAGAATATTCACAACTACCGTTACCATCATGGGATAAACCGCTTTGTTAGCACTACGCAAAGAGGCAGAAATAGTCAGAGATATGGCTTGAAAAAAAGCGAATGCCCCTACTATCTTCATGTAACTCACTCCATATTCCATCAGTTCGGGACGAAGTCCCATCATAGATAGCAGAGAAGTGGCTCCATAGTGCAAAATGGCACTGACAAACAGACCGAACGCCAAATTGAGTATCAATGATACTCCCACCACCTGCACCATATTCTTGTGCATTCTTGCTCCCAAATATTGCGAACAGAGTACGGAAGTTCCTATATTAATCACCTCGAATATCAGGAAAGCAAACATGATGAGCTGGTTGACCACCCCGACGGCAGCCACACTATTGTCTGAATACTGACTCAGCATCACGGTATCTACCGCGCCCAGCATCATAATCAGCAATGTTTCAATGAAAATAGGAACCGCCAGTCTGGCAAGGTTCTTTCGTACACTTCTCGGTTCTTGAATTACGTCCACTTGTTACCCTTGATTTTCGGGGTGCAAAGGTACGGACTTTTCACGATGTAACGGTTTGATTTATATCAAGAAATACGAACTTAAGATTTTTACAAGGAGATAAACAGGAATCTGATCTTTTCTTTTTATCTTTAGAACCGAATCTTAAATCAACATATTAACATGAAAAAAGGACTCCTCTTGTTATCTGCAATTCTTGCATTGGGCTCCCTGTCTTCATCCGCCCAAAGAAGAACGGCTACCATGACTGATGAAGAAATGTACCTTGATGCCATGCATCGTAACATCACTACCGAAAAGATTTTCGGTTATGTAAAGCAACTTTCAGACCCGGCCTTGGAGGGACGACTCGCAGGTTCGCCCGGAATGGCTAAAGCTGTAGATATCGTAAAAGGATATTTTAAAGAGTGGAAACTAATACCTCGTGGTGAGAATGGTTCCTACATACAGCTATTCCCCCACCCTTGTGTAGAGATACAACCGGGAAGCACTATGGATATCCTATTTCCTGTCACCCAAGACAAGAAAAAAACTGTATGGATCTCCAAGACATACCCTTGGGCAGATGGTTGGTTTGCCGGAGGAATGACCAGTAACGGAGAAGTGACAGCCGATGTGGTATATGCCGGATTTGGCGTTACAGCACCCGAATTAGGATATGATGATTACAAAGACATAGATGTAAAAGGCAAGATTGTACTGGTAGAGGGAGAAACACCCAATATAAGCCGTAACCCCGATTCACTGGCCATGTGGTACAAACATACTTTGCACCAGACCAAGCTGAACAACGCTGCAGCCCATGGTGCGGCAGGCTTGTTATACAAATGGGTTCCCGGTCCGAATGCCCCCTATAATCCGGGATTTGTCTATTGTCATGTTACAGACACTGTGGTCAATGATATTTTCAGGGGAACAGGCAAGACCTATAAAGAAACCATCCGGCAGATTTATAAGACTCAGAAGCCTGCCTCTTTCCATACCGGAAAGAGAGCCCACATCAAAATGAATGCTACCTATAATCCCAATGCTACTGGAAAAAATATTTTGGGCATGATCAAAGGCAGTGATCCTATACTATGCAATGAATATGTAATCATTTCCGCCCATCTGGACCACTTAGGAATGATTCCTTTCCTGATTGAAGGAGCGAATGACAACAATTCTTCCTCCGCTGCCATGCTGGGAGTAGCTGAAGCACTGGCAAAATCAAAAATAAAGCCGAAACGCAGCATCATCTTCATGAGTGTGGACGGTGAGGAAGCCGGACTTACCGGAAGTACCTACTACACCAACCATCCCCTTGTGCCCCAAAACAAAGTGGCAGCAATCCTGAATCTGGAACAAGTGGGTGTAGGTGAGATGCTAGGAGCGAATTATCACTATAAATACCCCGAACTGGCTGAGCTATCAGAGAAAGCCAATGATAGGTATGTACATCGACGTCTGTTCACTAGTGAGACTCATTTCCTGACCCGCCCTCGCACAGACGGTGCAGTCTTTATGAAAGCCGGCTATCCATGTATAGACTTATGGGCCTTGGGAGGCGGTTATTACCATCATCCCAAAGATAACACCCAATCTATCAATCCCGATATCCTCCGAGCTGCAACCGAATGGTTATACTGGACTACAATTTTTATAGCAGACAAGTAACCGGATATAAGAAATCCCGGCGAGTCATCGCTCTGCCGGGATTTCTTTATCTAACCGATGTTGTGTATGTGTTGTCGTAGATGTGTTTGGTGTTGTGTCATTGTTGAGTCAGATATTCCTTATACATTTTCTCTATCTCTTTCATGGGAATATCCAATGTCTTCACTTGTCTGAAAAACTCAGGCAGGTCCTCATGCAGGAATATATTTTTCCGTAAAGCAATAATCCGGTCTTTAGCCCCTGCCGATACAAAATAACCAATGCCGCGTTTATTGTAAATAATCTCTTGTCCCTGAAGGTAATCATACGTGCGGACCACCGTATTTGCATTCACCTCCACTGTGGCGGCGTATTCTCTGACCGATGGAATACGCTCTTCTTCCATATATTGTCCTTGCAGGATTTCATCACATATCCGGTCAGCTATCTGCAAGTAAATGGATTTACTTTCTTTAAATTTCATAGCAAGCGGAATTTGGGTTTAATAACTTGTGAACGGGTAAAGAGCCGGTAACTCAGCCACCAGTTGAACATGGTGAATGCACTGAAGAACGCCACTCCTAAGGAAAGTAACTTGTTTAATGTCATCCACTGGGAATTAGCTTCCAGCCATTCGGCGAAACTACGCATACCGTCATTGCCTACCCATGATATGATATGTACTGACAAGACCGAACACAGAATAGAAATAAGCATCAATGTACCCAATGTCTTGAAAAAAGGTTTCTTGTACCAATAACTACCTCCTAGAATATAAAGTGAATGTGACCACACCAAGAAAGCCCATCCGCACAGCTCACCCAACCAATTCTGGTACGGCATATTCATAGCATAGCCTGATCCCCTATATATCTGCTCACCATCTACCGAAGCCATGGAAAGAAGGTTATATAAAACAGATTGATGGAATGTTTCAGGTACATTAAATAAAGGGAGTAACAGATAACGGGTAATTTCCGCCAATGACGCCGCAACAAAGACAGCCACCGCCAGTCCTACCGTAACAATTAAGAACCGTGCCACAAATTTCTCTATCATGGTTGCCGGAAGCATCAGAAAAGCGATGCGTTTTTCTTTGGTAATCATGTTTTCCATAATGTTGGCAGCATAAGCAATACTGGCAATACCAATGATAAAAACAAAGGTCCCCATTATATTAGAACAATAAGCAGTAAACGATATCTGAGAAGACCTACCAGAACTCATTGTCCACATATGAAGTATCATTACCAAGGCGAATGCAGCATAAATTCCTATCAAACGATAAAGATTCGTTTTCCAATTTTCCATAATCTCGCGTTTCATTACCATTGCAATACGCGAAAAGCTAAAGAAGTTATTCGTATCCATAGTGTTTGTGTGTGTTACTTGTTAAACATGGTTTGCATTTTTTCTCTCTCTGCCAGCATAGCGTTGAATAATACTTCCAGATTCAAATTCGTCTCCTCATTCTCAGTGTTCGGGAAGATTACACTGTTTCCCTGGACGGACGGCTGGACATAGAGTGCTGTGTCCGTCGGTTCATTCATGCCTTGCTCTGCAAAATAGACTTTGTCACAGATGGTCTTTACCGATGCATTCAACAATACGCGAGTACCGTCAATAATAACCACATGATCCAGCAGGCTGTCAATATCTCTCACCTGGTGCGTAGAGATGATGACTGATTTTTCATCGGTCATGCCCGAAGCGATTACTTTACGAAACTGACTTTTAGAAGGAATATCCAATCCGTTGCTGGGCTCGTCCATTACCAACAAAGAGGTATTGGTAGCTAATGCAAAGCACATAAATGCTTTCTTCTTCTGTCCCATCGAAAGCTCGCCCAAATGAATATCTTCATTCATATCAAAATCACGAAGGCAAGTGCTCAAGAGTTCATTGCTGAAATTCGGATAAAACGGAGTATTCAGTTTCAAGTATTGTTTCAAACTGACTGATGGCAAAGCAAATTCTTCAGGCACTAGAAACATGTCCTGCAAAGTCAGGGGATAGCGCATGGAAACATCCACCCCTTTGTAAAGCACCCGTCCGGCCTGAGGACGAAGCAAACCTGTCATTAAATAGAGCAAAGTAGATTTACCTGTGCCGTTCTTCCCTAAAAGACCATAAACTGAACCTTTATCCAATGCCAGCGAGAAGTCATCAAAGACTTTCTGTTTTCTCTTTCCATAACTGAAAGACATGTTCTTTACTTCAATCATCATTGTATTTATGGTTTTATTAGTTATTTAGTGTATTAGTTAATTAGTACACCACAAATGTATATAGTTTATTTGAATAAACAAGAAGAATGACTCATCTTTAATATTCATTAACCATGAAACGAATTAAGCGGGCAGCAACCTAGTACTGTCCGCTCAACTCAAAATGATAAATGAAAAAAAGGACTATTTAATTCCTTGTAGTGCTTTAGTAGCAGTTTCGTTTCCAGGATCAATTTCCAATATCTTATTCCAATACAGTTTTGACTGGTTATAATCTTCTTTTACAAAATAATAATATCCCAAATAGCTATTACATTCCACCAACACTGATTTAATAGAATCAGGCTTCTGTTCCAGAATACTCAGTGCAGCCTCATAATAAGGCTTTGCCAATCCCTGAGTTGTTTCAGGATCACGCAAAGAATTAACACGAGCACGCCAGAAATTTCCTAAATAGTTATCGGGAACTTTAGCAGCCACTTGTGCAAAAATAGTATCGGCTTCAGCTAGATAAAGTGGTTGCTTATCCTGATAAGCAGAATCAGTAGCCGCATAATAGTTCAAACGTCCATATAAAAACAGGTCACTAATATCCGGATCACTTTTCATTCCGCCCAAATAATTTTTGTAAGCCTCTATTGCCTTCGGAAAATCACGTTCCTTTTCGTATACATCAGAGATATCTTTATAGATTTCCGTATGCGATTTGTCCATGGACAGTGCTTTGTCGAACTGTGCCACCGCTTCATCATACTGCTTGTCAGCTTCCAGCAAACGGGCGAAATAAACGTAATCCAAATATACATAATCCGGATTACCGGGATTAGAAAAGAAAGTGGCAGCTGCTTCCAGTCCTTCTTTGTAATCCTTTAATTCCAGATTATCATACATCGCCAGACGTTTCAGCACATGATTTTCCGGAGCAAGTTCCAAACCTTTCTTTGCCATATCCGAAGACTGCGCATAGTCCTTATTCAGATATAGCAACATGGCATAGCGGGTATAGTCCTGTTCGGTAGGCGTACCTACTTTCAGATAACTTTCATAAGCTTCTTTTGCTTTGCCATACTGCCCCATCGTATAATATACATCGGCCAATTCCTTACTGATACGGTTATCGTCCGGAGTCTTGGTCTGCAAACGCATCAGCATATCCAGTGACAGTTGGGGGTCTACCCCTTTATATACCTGTGCATATTTAAAATAAGCTTCGCTGCAATTTTCATCCAGATAAATAGCCTGGTTATAATCACTGCTGGCTTTGTTCACATCATTTAGTTTCAATGCCACATCACCACTCAGCAGATAGGCTACAGCACATTTACTGTTCACATCTTTAGCGCGCTGTGCATATTCGGCAGCTTCTGCT
>OGLE01002021.1_pt1 | contig 14123 bp, 14 predicted proteins | sample 1572671 | NCBI WGS metagenome assembly OGLE01 (sample SAMEA2581923, study PRJEB24529) | metagenome | biome: Human gut stool | place: China | collected 2011 | reverse complement strand
AGGCGGAGATGGCGAAGCTGTTTTCACCCTGCTCCTCCAGCCAGATCTGCACATCCTCCCCGGAGATGTCCCAGCCATCCTCAGTACGCAGGCCGATGTTCTGGAGAGGCTGACGGCCCACAAGGATATTCCAGTGCTCCAGCACCTCCTTGGGGGCGTGCTTCTGGAAGTAGACCAGCTCAAACAGTTTGACCTTATCCCCCTCCGGGGTGAGGATCAGCTCATGCTTTTCTCCGTTGAAGCCCATCTCGAAGGAAATCTCGTCAAAAACCAAATTCAGGGTTTCCTCCATTTGGGCCACGATCTCCGCACCGCGGGTGTGATCTTTGTCCTCGTCCATCATCTGGCGCAGCTCTGCTTCCATCTCGGCAAAGGTTTCCCACCAGTTCTCTGTCCGTTCCCGGAAGCACTCCCAGAACTGCGGCAGAGAAATACCCTTTTTGCACGAGTCAATTAGTTCCTCCATGTCCTGTCGGGTGTTGAGCTTAGGATCATCACCGGGATGCAGTTCCAGAGCTTTTTCAAAATGCCGCAGAGCGCGGCCCTCCTGATCCAGATAATAATAGGCATACCCCATACGGAAATTCCAGGAATGAGTATCTCCCAGTTCCTCCTCATGGGACTGCATCAGTTCCAGTGCCTGGTGAAGCAGCTTCCTTCCCTCCGGCTCGCTGGAGTCCGCCAGATTGTTGTAGGCGCGGGCCAGCTCCATATCCATTTCCGGGGTACGCTCCTCGGCAGAGATTGCCTCCAGTGCGTCAACGATTTTCTGGTGTTTGTCCTCCTCATGCCACTTCTGGCACTGCTTCAAAATATCCATATCATGATCTCCTTTTCCATCTTCGGTAGGGATAGGTTTCACTAATAAGCAGAGCTTGTAATTTCAAAGCTAAAATTCATATCTGCATTTATGGTGGCTTCTTCATTTGTGGCTGGTTGTATCACAAACTCAAATGTAGGTTCATAGTCCCCGTCCTGCAAGGTTTCTCCACCCAAAATCTCGATATGATACCAGCCATTTGCAAGCTCAATCATCGGCTTCTTATGCACTCTATAGTAAGAAATCAGATCTTTCACCTTTTCAGGCGTAAACTGTTCCAATATTGGCCATGTAAAAAGCATCAGCGTATTATGAGCTACTTTGAGGGAATAGCCATTTTTCCGAAACTGCAATCGGTTTTTTTCTTTGCACAGCTCCGGCCCGCCACCAGAGAGGTTGAACAATATGGTATAGTAGGCTTCTCCGGCCTCCAGCCGCAGATACTCATATTGACCGGACACAATTTCCGGGAACAACTCTTGAAAGCGGCGGAAATTCTTGTGCGCCGTCGTGTTTCCTTTGACGGGCGGCGGTGTAGGCTGCTCCGCTGTATCTGTGGGGAGAGCCGTTTCGGGGGCCTCCACAACAACAGGGGGATTTTCGTCAGGAACGGATGCAGGCTCGTCACCGGCTGCTGGCGTGTCGTTTTCCATTTGAACAATCGCCTGCGGCTTGACCGGTTCCACTACGGTTTCTCCGGCTTCATAGGCAACAGCATCCAGAACATAATCAAAATCCGCTTCTCCAATGGTCATTTGCCGGTGAGGACCGCCCATTTCATCAACTTCATCAGGGATGTTATAATCCCCGATGGGGTCAGGCTGCTCCTCTACAACAGGATTGGGATAGTCGCCATCCTCGATCATGGCATCCAATAAAAACGCCAGCCCGTTCCAGGGAATGTAGGTATAGCCTTCATCAAAGAAAAATGAAATGCCATCTTCACCATGCAACCGGGTACGATAGAGAAAATCGCCCTGATATTCACGGTCGCCATAGGGAGTAAAGAGAGCCGCAATCTGCCGCCCTTTGTCTGACCAGTCAGGATTGAGCGGCGGTTCTGACAATACGCTGCGAACCGCGCTGTGCAGCTCTGGGGGGTATAGATTGGTGCTGGTCAGGATGTACTCATAATTGCGCCGGACTTCTGCATCGGTAAAATGGCGTGTCGGTTGTTCCGCAGGAACAGAAAAAGAGCCGTCCTTTTCAGACGGCTCTCCCACAGGTGCGGCGCTCGGCGCCACTTCTGTATTTGGCTGTTCTTCGGTCAGCGGGGAATCAGGACTACGCTCTGGAGTACGGTTTCCTCCGCCATCAGTTTCAGACTGTTCAGGTGTCGCGTCCGCTCCATGATGTCCTCGGTCTGCGGAAGCGGCTCCTGCTGGAGCATTTGCTGCGTCAGGGCTTCGATCTTCTCGGTCGCCTCGTCCTGTACCCGGTGCATGATCTCCATCAGACTGCCATCCATTTTCAAAGTCGTAAATCGCTCCGGGTGATTCTCTCTGAGGTATTCCAGGGCCATCCGGCCGTACCTGCCCAGAGGTTGATCTGCTTCGCTGCTGTTGGAGATTTGCAGATCGGGAAGCATCATCCCGTCCTGCTCCCTGTATTTCAGATTGATATTCGGTTTGCTCATGTTGTGCCATCCTTTCACGATTGATAATCTTGATGTTCCGTTCTACTTCTAACAGGATACCTTTGGAAAGGGCGGTTACTGCCGTACCCAGATGTGCAACCAGCGGGAGTGTATTAAAATGGCTGACCGTCGCCATGCCGTCACTCAACTGGATTTCTTCATCCGGCAGGTGACACTTTTTGCCGATGAAATAAGAAATGCTGTCGGTCAAAAGCTGGATGTATTGGGCTTCAAAACCACCGGCCGGGATCTCGGTGAACAAATGGCCTTTGGTTTCCTGCTTGAGTTCCTGCAAAAAGTGGTTGTAATTCTCTGCGACAGATTCGCTTGCCATCGCATACAGCGCTTGGGGAAAATCCTGCTTGGGGAAACCGTGTGCATACGACAGGCGCTCGGTCAGGGCCTTTTTCATTTCATCGGAAAGCTGCCAGTCCGTAGGATGAATCTCTTTGCCAGTAGTTTGGCTTACATCAAAGAGATAGTCAAGAGTGAGTTTGGCATTCCGGTAGACGCAAACGGCAACGCCCTTTGCACGGGGAATCAAATTTCTGCCTATGGCTGCCCATTGCTTTCGTGTTGCCAGAATCGAAACATCCTCGTCCTGTGCGTACACAAGAAGTATGTTATCAAAACTGTGCTTATGGAACTGCGATGCAAATGCCAGATAATCCCGCCAGTTGTGTTCATTTCGGACGATATAGGGAGCCATGACTTCATATATCGTCCGCAGGCGTTCATCATTTCTCAACGGTATCTGACCTCCTTCCTGTATTGGTGATTATGGCCGGTTATCCGGCCTCTTGCTCGGACTCCTGTCCTTTCTGAGCAAAGTAGAGGGCAAGCGCCTCGTCCACAATGCTGTCGAACTCCTTCTGGCTGATGCTGGCGGTAAAGTATTTCTTGTAAATCGCCGGTTTGACCTTGAACGCCGTAGCCGTGGATTTCTTGGGTTTCCGGTTAAACTCGCCGGACAAAATCTGTTCGGTACGCTCCGGGGTCAGCTTTCCGGTATATTCCCGCAGCAGGACAACCTTTCCCTCATTGACCTTGTACTCGCTTCCCGAAAGCACATCGTCAACCATCTGCTGTTCCTGCTCGGTCAGATAAGAGAGCTGCACAGCTACCACAATCGGGAACTCGGCATCATCAATTCGCCTTTTCAGCGGAGTAATCAACTCATTGATGCGGAGATAGTTTGCAACAGCACGGCCTTTCAGGTCATATTCTGCGCCCACAACATCACGGCTTTTCGACTTGTGGCACTCGATGCCACAAGTCCCGTTTTCCCTGATTTCATCAGGGTTTTCAAGCCGTTTCAACTCCTCGACAATATCGTTCCGGCGCCCCTGACAGATCATTTTGGAATAGCGCAGAGTCAGCACCGCCGCTTTTTCAGAGGGCAGCATTTCGGAGAAGGAGCGTTGCAGGACATTGGTTTCGATCACATAAATCCAAGCATCTTCATCGGAGAGATTTTCCTTGACGATACAGGGAAGTTCACGGTTTGCAATGGCTGCGGCGTTCTGCCGGTTATGACCGGCCAGCATTTCATACTCAAAGCCATCTTCATCCCGTTCGATCTTGCGGATGATGGCGGGATTCAGGACCCCATGTTCCGAAATGCTTTCTACCAGATCATTGAGCCGGTCGCCCTCATACAGCCGGAACGGATGGCCTCGGAAAGCACGAATGGCCTGCGGGGGAAGGGGGATGATGGTGTTCTTGGTCGGCAAGGATACGGAAGGGGTAGGTTCAATAGGGCTTTCTTCTGCGGCATCCAAGCCCAGAAGATCGTCAATGGACTTGATGCGCGGATTGATTTTAGGCATTTGCCAGCACCTCCTTTGCAAGTTCCAGATAGGCAAGAGAGGCGGGGTTTGCCTGCTCCAGTTCCATGACGCTCATTCCGTAGCTGTTTGCATCCCCCACCTTGACTGTGTAGGGAATCTGACAGTTGAAGATGGGGAGCGATTGAAACGCCTTTGTGACCTGACCGTATGTACGGCGATACAGGTTCGTCCGCTTGTTGCATTTGGTGAACAGGATACCGCCGATCTCAATGCTGGGATTTAATTTCCGCTTGATTTTCTTGATGGTGTCCACCAACGCCTGCAAACCGGTCAGAGCGAACAGTTCCGGGTCAATCGGGATGATTACCTCGTCGGCAGCCGTTAAAGCGTTGATGGTCAACGAGCCAAGAGAGGGGTTGGTGTCCACGATAATGTAATCGTAGGACAGCCGCAGAGGGTTCAGCAGAGCGGCCAGGTAGTCATTGCTGTCCGGCGTCATCAGCAGATTTGCCTCCGCAACGGTGAGAGATCGGCTGGAAGGGATCAAGTCCACAGAGCCGATTTTCTGGATGAACTCGTTGGTATCCGGCAGAGATTCGTCCAGAAGCAGATTGGTGATAAGAGTCCCGGTATTATAGGGCGCCTGGGTCGGCAGGACACCGAAACTGGTGGTGAGGTTATACTGGGGGGCAAAGTCAACTACCAAGACCTTCTTGCCCATCTCGGCCAGCGCATAGGACAGATTTCGGACCGTGCTGGTCTTGGCTACCCCACCTTTCTGGTTGGCTACAACAATTATTTTCCCGCTTTCCATGATAGAAAACCTCCTATATTTTCGTGGAATTTTTGTGATTTCAAGCGTTTGTTCAAGTATGCGTCACTGGCCATAAAGTCGATCAGATTGACCTTCGGGATGATAAATGCCGGACCATGTGAAAGAGCTTTTAGCTTTTTCGTTCTGATCCATTTTGCGACCGTAGATGCCGTGGCGCCTGTTAATTCCGCGGCCTCTCTCGTGGAAACTATGTCGGGAATATCCCGGAAACTCTCTATGTAGTATTTTCGCAGTTCCTCCGTTGTCACAGATTCGGGAAGCAGGGGCTTGACTGCGTATGTCCCGCTATATGAGCCGGGGGGAAGTTTGTATTTTTCGGGGTGGATTTCCCTGCGCTCAAGGTAGCGAACTATGTCTTTCATCTTTATGGTGTAATTCCGGGTCTTTTTCCCACTCTGTACGCAGGGAACCAGACCGGATTGCAGCAGATAACGAGCTGTGCGTTTGCTGATATGACAGATGATGCGGAATTGCTCTTTTTGGACTGTTTCTGGGTACTGATTCAGCAAATAGCGATACTTGGATACCTGTGCCACATCACTCGCCTCCTTTTTCCTGCCACAGACGCTCAAATGTATCCATCAATTCCTTTTGGACAGGGGTCTTTCGGCGGATACGGCGGTAATATGGGCTTATCAGAAAGTCCAGCATAAAATCCTTTGGGACGGTGTACTGCTTTCCAGGCTGGAAAGCCTTCAGAATCCCTGTGCTGATCCACCGCACGATTGCCGAGGACGAAAAGCCTGTAATCTGCTGAATATCCTTTACGGAAAGCAGGTCTGAGTAGGGAGATAGATGTTTGTCATAGAATGTTCTCATAGCACAGATATAGGGACTGTCTGCTTCCTGTCTGCACTCACGCCGATAGAGATAAGCAAGAATGTCCGTCAGCTTGATTTTGTGGCTACGGATCAGGTGGTTTTGCTCAATGGTGTAGGGAATCTCACCTTGTTGCTCCAAATTGTAGGCGGTCTTGGGACAGATGTGGCAGATCTCGCATAGTTCCCGTTTGGTTACATAGGCGGGATACTTGGCAACGATGTCGGGATAATACTTAGTCAAATCCATGTGCAGCACTCACTTTCTTGTTCATCTGTCATTGGTAGGTGAGGTACTTCACTGGTGTGTAAAATGTTGACATTTGAAATGAGTTCAAATAAAATCAAGTTGTCTAATCAAAACGGTGATTTGCGTTTTCGTGAAATGGTATGGGTGTGAATACCCCCAATCTGGCGTGCAGTTCTATCCTTGTTCTATCCTCCGGTCATAATTCGGGGCAAAAACGGGAAGAACTCGGAAAACCCGGTGGGTTCAAATAAAAGCGAAAAACGGAAGCCAAAATCCGCAGTATACCGCAGTTTTTGGGCTTCCGTTGTGTACTTCCATCTTCGCTTAATTTCCATCAAAAGTCATAAGCGGGAAATGACTCGAAATCAGTTTGAGGGAAACCTCACGAGGGTTCGAATCCCTCCCGCTGCGCCAAGGAAAAACCTCTTTTGTCTGTTACGGCAAAAGAGGTTTTTCGTAAAGAGAGGGACTGAAAATGCTGATTGACAGTTCGATCGCACAGGCATATATCGAGAGCAGCTGCGTCGACGCTTTTCGTGCTTCATGGCTCTTTGAACACACCTCGGTTTCGTCAGATCTTGGCAGGAATGCATTTACTCCGCCGCCTGAGGATCTTGCTCTCCGAGAGACTGTGCGCAAGCTCGAACGCCGTATCTGTGAAGCGGCTGCGCACTTTGTCCCCGTCAACCGCCCGATTTGGGACGCGCTTTTCCCCGATTGGGAGGCGGTACAGCCGACACTTGATTTGATCGTCGGTTATCCCGAGCCTTACGACGCCGTTGCGGCACACTCGCCCGACGGGCAGGCACATCTCATCTTTGACCTCATCCGTTGGTGCAATTATGCGGAGCTCGACCAGCTCGACAGCATCATTCGGAATCTGCTGACGCATGAGATTACGCATCTCTTGATTGGACACCGCTATCCGGCGGCAGATGCCGCATTGGAAAGTACAGACTATTTGACAAGATTGGATGCTTACACATTTCATGAGGGATTCGCCCATCTTCTCTCCTATCAGGCGACAGAAATCGACTGTGTGAACTGGCATACACCGCAGCTTACCGAGGTCGCGGCAGCAAGCCGTGCCAAACTGCGCCTCGCGCTTACGGAGACGGACCCAGACAGGCAAAAGCAGTTTCTTGAAGAGGCGGTCTGCGGATCGTACTATGAAAAGTTTGCCTGTATGTGCGGTATGCTGTATCTGGCAGACTGATGGGAAACGCAGGGAATCGACGGCCTGCAAAGCGCATTTGCGGACTATCACGGCTTTGCTCAAAGGGCCTTGAGCATTCGAATTTGATTGTAAAAGAGGAAGAGACGCGAATGCGTCTCTTCCTCTTTTACACCTTCTCCCGCTTCTGCCGCCAGAGGTTGATCGCCAGCATGACCGCGGCGTAGATCAGCGCGGCGGCGAGGATAATGAGCGAGAAGTCGCGCTGCATCTGGTAGCTCGTCGTCGTGAAACCCTTGACGAGTAGATGACCGGCAAGATAGCTCGCGGGAACCAGCGCGAGATAGCCGAGCGCTTTGCCCGTTTTCTTCCTGCGGCAGACGAAAAATGCAATACCCAGCGTAATAAGGAGTGCTAACGATAGCAAAACGTAATAGCCCAACGCCAGCCTCGGCAGAGAAATGATGCCGCCGTTCATGCTGCCGCAGAGCAGCACATCGTCCTGCCCGTTGTTCTGAGAATAGCAGACTGCCGTGCAATTTGCGGCGTCGAGCGTGAAGAGCGTGCGCGCGGACTCCGCCTTGGCGAGCACGCCTTGCAGTGCGTCCGCCTCGCGCTGTGTGCGATCATTTGCGCTGTGTGTGTTCGGGGCGCCCCCGGTTTTGTCGAATGCGCCGCGCCATGTGTCGAGCGGCGTGCGCCATGCGGTGATGAAGTAGATGGTTTTGCCGCTGTTGGGGTCCTGCGTGTTCGTGACCTCTGCGCCGGAGACCGGCACGAGCAGGCTGACGGAGATGCTCTCCGCGCCGCTGAGATCAGAAAGCCCATCCGCTGCCGAGCCGTCGTCCGCGAGCGCGCTGGGCGAGCGTGAGATCGCCCACTCTGTCTCGCTGTACGGCAAATACTGCGGCGCGGTGAGGTACGCGAATCCCGCCGTCGCCAGCGTCAGCGCGAGCGTGACGGCCAGCAGCACGGCGGCCAGCTTCTTGCGTCGAAGCTGCCGCTTCAAGTCGCGCAGCGGCTGCGCGCTGACGGGCGCGGGCTTCACGTCCGCCTTCAGCGCGTCGAGCTCGGCGCGGCAGGCCGCGCACTGCGCTAAATGCCCGTCCACAAATTTCTTCGTCTCCTCGCGCAGCATGTCTTCCTCATAGAGCGGCAGGAGGTCCTGCACGATGCTGCAAGTTTTGTCCATTTCAGTCGTCCTCCAATCCATCGCGGATCATGCGCTTGGCGCGGTGATACGTCACGCATGCCCAGTTTTCCGTCTTGCCGAAGAGCGCGCCGATGTCGCGGAAGCTCTTCTCACCGTACACGCGCCACATGAAGACCTCCTTGTACGGCTCTCTGAGCGCGTGCAGCAATTCCTGGATGCGCGCGGCCTCGCTGTGATCTTCTAACTCCTCCTCGTGGCTCTCCTCGGCGATCCGGCAGTCTTCGAGCGGGGCGAGCCGCTTTTCGCGCCGCAGCTGCGAATAATAGAGATTCTTCGCGATCTGGCAGAGCCACACGCGCACGCTGCACTCGCCCCGAAAGCGGTCGAGGGCGTCCATCGCACGGAAAAACGTCTCACTCGTCAGCTCCTCGGCGGTACTCTCGCTCCCGGACAGCGAAAGCAGATACCGATATACGTCGTCGAAGTACACGGCGTACACCTCTTCAAAACTCGTCAGCGCCCTCACCCCCCTTTCTGTCTATAGGACGGCAGAAAACCGGTTTTCTTACAAAAAAATCCGTCCCGCGGGACGGATTTTTTCTTTCACGTTTTCACGACTCTTTTCTTGCCGCACTTCGGGCACGTGAGCTCGACCTTGCCGATGTTTTTCGGCACGCGGCAGTACGCGCCGCAGGAGCAGCGGACGTATTTGTGCGCCTTGTCGGCGCGGCGTGCCTTCGCGCCGCGGATGGCGTTCGCCTTCGGCGTCCACCAGGTCAGAAACTTCGCGTTTTCGGCCTGACGGCGCGCGAGATTGCGCGAAAAAATGCGGATGAGCACAATGAACATCAGCACCATCGACACAAAGTACAGCGCTTGGGAAACGCCCTGCACGCGGATGATCGAGCTCAGAATGCTCACGGCCAGCTCAAGGATCACGAGCGCCCAGTTCAGCGCATCTACGCCGTTGCGGCCATACATAAAGCGGTAAAGGGCATCGCGGAATTTGTTCACAAAAAACACTCCTAAAATCTTGATGCTGCCATTCTACACGCTTTTTTGACCCCCGTAAAGGCGTTTGAACAAAAGTTTACAGAATGGAAAAGAGTAAACGCAAGCCGCCCGCCCCCGTCGGACGGTTTGCAGGGGGGGCTAGGGGGGGCAACGCCCCCCCCAAAACGCCTCGCAGAGTTTCGCCGCTCCGCGGCGAAATAAAATGAAATCGTAAATCCTGACGACATGTGCGTCAGGATTTACACTTCTCGCTCCGCAAACGTGCGCGCCTACGGCGCGTGCGCTGCCGCGGAGCGCAAAAAGCTAAAACGAAAGCCCCGCTGAGCGGGGCTTTCGTTTTAAGCATTAAAGTCCGTTGGTGTAACGATACAGGAACGTCACGGCCTCGGCGCGGTTGCAGGAAGCATACGGGGAGAACGTCGTGGCGCTGGTGCCGGAGGTGATACCCTTACCGACGGCCCAGCGGATGGCGTTGTAATAGCTCGCCTCGCTCGTGGCGCCCACATCCTTGAACGGGTTGGAGTAGTAGCCGCTGGGCTGACCCGCGTAGCGGTACAGGAAGGTCACGATCTGGGCACGGGTGCAGACCTGATCGGGGGAGAACGCCGTGGTGCTGGTGCCGGAGGTGATGCCCTTCTGGCTGGCCCACAGGATGGCCTTGTAGTAGCTCGAGTGCGTGACGGCGTTGACATCACGGAACGGGTTGCGGGTGGTGGTCGGCTCCGGGCTGCCGGCGGCGCGCCACAGGAACGTCACGATCTCGGCGCGGGTGCAGGACTTGTACGGGGAGAAGGTGGTGCTGGACGTGCCGTTGGTGATGTTCTTGCCGACGGCCCACTTGACGGAGTTGTAGAAGTAGTCGGTGGTCTTGACGTCGATGAAGTTCATCGTCTGGCCGATCTTGATGGCCACGGTGCCGGTGAGCTGGCGGGTGCCGGTGCCGGTCGTGCCGTAGCGGGCGTAGATGGTGAACGGGATGTAGACGGTCTCGCCGGTCTTGGCGTAGCGGCTGGCGAGGAACGCGACGTCGCTGAGCGCGTTCTGGCTGGCGGTGGCGCTGTAGTAGAACTTGTCAGTCGTCTTGACGGAGCCGCCGTAGTTGTAGCCGCTGTAGTAGGTGTAGAGCGAGCCCTCGTTGACGGCGGAGACGGCGCTCTGGTCAAAGGTCACGTAGTCGATGGTGTAGTTGCTGCTGTAGCCCTTGGTGGAGTGCAGGTAGCTGAGGAAGTCGCTCTCGTCGAAGCGGACGCTGTCGCCCTGAGAGACGGTGTACTTGATGTCCTCGCGCACGAGGTTGACGACGACGCTGCCGGAGTAGCTCACGGTCGTGCCGCGGCTCGTGGAGGAGCTGGAATAGCGGGTCGCGTACAGGGTGAAGTTCAGCGTGATGGTCTTCGCGGTGGTCTTGTCGTTGGGGACGAACGTCACGCTATCGAGGTTGGTGACCTTGGTGCGGGTGTTGAACGCGCCGGAGGAATTGCTGGTGGACATGGCGGTGCCGCCATAGTACAGCGTGCCCTGCGCGGTGGTGGGCAGGGAGAAGGTCACGTAATCGAAGGTGACATAGGGATAGGACTTGCTCTTGCTGGCGTCGCCGCGGGCCTCAGCGACCTTGTTCATGAAGTCGTTGAAGTCGCTCTGCGCGAACTGGACGGTCTCACCGGCCACGCCGTTGTAGTTGATGTTGTAGTTCTTCTGGTAGACGCTGATGGTGCCGCAGTAGAGCTTATTGTCGGTGCCCTGCGTCACGACATACAGCGTGCACTTGCCATTGATGAAGTTGGTGTCGGTCAGGGAATAGAGATTGGCGGCGGCAGTGGTGGGATAGTATTTCTGGGTGCTGCCGTTGTTCCAGTCGACAGGCTCGGTGTTCACACCGGCAACATAGTAATACCTTGCGCCGGAGGGAACCTGAACGTAATAGCGATAGGTGTTGCCGTAAGCCGCGACCGGCTCGGGATACTGGTCGGCATAGGTGGTCGAGCTGGGCGTTACGGGAACGTTAAACGTAACGCTGTAGGTCTTGGGAACGTTAGAATTGGCAACGCGGGTGGTCACGGTGGCGGTGAACTTTGCAGTGCCGATGCCGCTGAGGTTTGCCTTGAAGTAAAGATAGCCGGAGCCGCCGGTGGGATAGTTGTACGAAGCATTGCTCGTGCCGACACCGTAGGCAGCGGTAGAGGCGACCTGAGTGACGCCGCTGAGGGAATAGACGGTCTCGTAGGTGTAGGCGGTGCTGTAGGTCTTGTTGATGGCGGCCTGCGCGGCGTTGACAAGATCACTGTAGCTGTAGTTCACAGAAGTGCCGTTCTGAACAGCACTGAGGGTCGCCTCGATCAGGGCGCCGGTAACGGGGATGTTCTGCACATAGTCCTTGCCCTTATAGGTCGCCTTTGCGGTGACAGTGGTAGAGCCGCTTGCTCTGAGCGTTACCGTCGGCGCGGCGGTCTCGGGATTCGCCACAGTTGCGATGTTGAGGTTGGCGGAAACAAAGGAGTAGGTCGGGACGACCATGCTGGCGGGAGATGAGGTATTCACAAAGTTCGCCGCCAAAGTCGCGGTCTGACCGATCTGCGTCAGCGTAACGCTTGCGGGGACGACAGTGAAGGTATAGGTATCGGGAAGGCTCTTGACCGTGATGGGGTCACTCGTCTTAGCGAGCTTATCGCCCTCGCTTGCCTTGCAGTAAACAGAGTAGTCGGTCGCGGTCGTAACGTTTGCGGGGACCGTCCAGACGAGGGACTTGCCCGTGCCGATCGGAAACTCTTTACTGTCACCGATCTTGTAGAACCACGCATAAGTGGCGGCGTTGCTGAGACCGGTGGAGGTGGCGGTGAGCGTGGTCTTGCCGCCGGAGATGACCTCGGTAAGGCTTGCCTTTGCGGTCACGGTGGCTGCCGTAGTCGTAACTGTGATTTCGGTTGAAAGCGGAGTCGTTGCCGTCGTCTTCACCGTCAGTTTATGCGTGGAATCGGAATAGGTGGGCTTGTTCGTCGTATTATCGATCACATAGCCGGTTGCGGCGGCAGACCAGGTGTTTTTGTCATTATTGATCGTCTCACCCTCAAGAAGGGAGATGTTGACCGCGCCGTTCGTCACAGAATAGGTTCTGCCGTTGAAGGTGACGGTGGTGATGTCGCCCGGGAGGAGCTTGTCAGCGATAGAGACATTGCTTTTAACGACCTTAGTCGTAGATCTGGTGATTTCCTGCCCTTCGATCGTCACCTTGTACTCGATCGTTAAGGTGCAGGAGACTTCTACATTTTCCGCCTTGTTGGAGGCGGTCAGCGTTCCTGTCGTGGCACCCGTGCCGGCAGCGCCGGAAAAACCGGGAGTGTTCCAACTATAACCGATCACGTTTACATCGGTGGCAGTTACGCCATTATCCGTGACGGTGGGGGCGGTTGCGGTAACGGTGAATGTGGTCGAGTCGCCTCTTGCAAGGGAGGACGCCGACGTGGTGATGGCGTATGTGCCGCCAACCTCGACACCTTCCGCCCTTGCGGGTACGATGACCAGACTCATGACCATGGTCAGAGCCAATAGCAAGGAGAGAAATTTTTTCATGTGATCTTCATCCTTTCGTGTTTGTTGTTGTCGGCTCCGCGCGCACAGAGCCTTTCTCATACATGGTATTTTACCATGCCGCGGGAAATAAGGGAACAGGAAAATGGAAAATTCATAAATTCTTTATCTTCCCTCTTCGCCCAGTTTCCCTTTGCTTCATTGATTAGACGCAAGAAACGTCTGTTTTGTTTCACAAAACCCGAAAATTTCCCAAAATTTTTTTACGCCGCGAAAAACCGCGCATACACGAACACCCCCAGAGCGATCTGCGCGAGTAAGATCGCCGGAATGCCGAACTTGAAGTACCAGTGCCGCGTCTTGTGGTGAAAGACCCCCATTGCGAAAAGAGCACCCGCGCTGCCGAGCAGCAGCGCGAGTGCAAATAGAGTCTTTTCGGGCACGCGCCGCGCGCCCTGAATCTTGGCGCGGCGCTTGTCTGCGCCGTAGACGCAGAACGTCAGAATATTGATCGCGGCGAGATAGATGACAAAATATCTCACTTTTCGAGCTTGCTGAGCTCCACAGCCGCCGCCGCGCCGAGGCGCGCGTTGTTGAACACGAGCTGGATGTTGGAATCCAGGCTGTCGCCGCCGGTCAGGTCCTTGATCTTGGCGAGCAGATACGGCGTCGTGGCCTTGCCGTGGATGCCGTCCTTCTTCGCGTCCTCGACGGCCTCGGCAATGGCCTTGTCGATGACTTCCTTGTCCATGGAGTACTCTTCGGGAATCGGGTTCGTGACGAGTAAGCCGCCGCGCAGACCCAGCTCGCGCTTGACGTGGAACGCCTTGGCCAGCTGCTCCGGCGTGTCGAGCTCGTAGTCGACGCCAAAGCCGGACTTGCGCGTGTAGAACGCAGGCAGCTCGCTCGTGCCGTAGCCGATGACGGTCACGCCGTGGGTCTCGAGATATTCGAGCGTCAGACCGAGGTCGAGGATGGACTTCGCGCCCGCGCACACGACCATGACGGAGGTGTTGGCCAGCTCTTCGAGGTCAGCGGAGATGTCGAACGTCTCCTGCGCGCCGCGGTGCACGCCGCCGATGCCGCCGGTGGCGAACACGCGGATGCC
>OGLE01002020.1_pt1 | contig 14130 bp, 16 predicted proteins | sample 1572671 | NCBI WGS metagenome assembly OGLE01 (sample SAMEA2581923, study PRJEB24529) | metagenome | biome: Human gut stool | place: China | collected 2011 | reverse complement strand
CGAAGTATTTCCGTCCTTGCGAGGTTGAGCAGCTGTTGGGTGATCCTACAAAAGCTAAGACACTGCTCGGCTGGAATCCTACCAAGACAAACTTTCCGGAATTGGTGAGAATAATGGTGGAGCATGATATTCAATTTGTAAGGAAAAATCATAATTAATGTAGGAAGTGGAGAAGCATTTAATGTGGGTTGATTGGATGAAGGTTATAGGATGTATTTCATTATTGTTGGCCATTTCTTTCCAATCGGTAATGAATTCATATATATGTTGTACCTTTATTCTTTTTTATTTCTGGTTATCTGACGAAATCAACAGATTCTACTTCTTTGTTCTATAGTAAGTTATATAACAATTTGATATTACCTTTATTGTTGATATGCTTAACTTCATATTTGATTTACATAATAACAACTGTTTTTGATGGGCAAATTGTTTGTTTTACCCATCTATATGAATATTGGAAGTCTGTATTTTTAGGAAACCAAGGTGAAAGAACAGCGAGTGGTTTAGGAGCTTGTTGGTTTATCTATACATTAATTCTTGTAAAATAGTAGCTTATTATGCTAAATCGTCTGATTGGATAATTGTTCTTCTATTTTGTGGAATAACATATTATTTAAATTATAAAAAAATATATTTAGACTCTTCCTAGGCTAATGTAATCCTTGCATATCCATTCTTTATAACTGGGGTTTATGCTCAAAAAATCTACCTGTGTTTTAAGGGAGAAGAAGGTTTTCCTGAAACTCATGCTTCGCTTTAAATATGAATCGATTTATTTTTCTATTCCTATTTTGGGAATTGTATTCTCTTACTTTTATATATTCCCAAGAAAAGCATTTTCCATTTGTGGCTTCTTTGGAACTTTCCAGTAAATACATGTGGAGAGGTATTGAATATGGTAATGCTCCTGTGGCTTTTCCTATGTTATCTTACAGTTATAAAGGTTTTAATGTGTATGCTATGGGAGCCTATGCCTTTAATGGAAGTCATCAAGAGGTGGACTTGGGCATCAGTTACTCTTACAGGACTTTTTGTTTAGGAATTTCGGATTATTATTATCCTTCTTCTGTTGGCGAAAAGGATTATTATTTTGAATTTAGTAATCGTTCTACAGGACATAGCGTAGAAACTTATTTCACATTTACTCCAGATAAAGTGCCGTTGTGGCTGACATTGTCAACTTATGTTTATGGTTCGGACAAGAACCTTAGTGGGAACCAAGCATTCTCTTCCTATATTGAATTGGGATATACTTATAATTTTACAAATAACAATATGCTTTCATTAGCGTTGGGCGCTAATCTGAATAAAGGCTTTTATACAAATTATGAAAAAGGCTTCAGTGTTGTAAATATAACCTTAAAGTACGCTACAAACTTTTCTTTTGGTAATTTCAAGCTTCCTGTAAGTGTATCTTATATATTGAATCCACATAAAGAAAAATCATTCTTTACATTTTCATTGTATTTCAATTCTTGAACTAAAATCAGTATTAGAACAGGTAAACTATCATAAAAATTATGTCTCAGAAAGGAAAAGTTTATACGGCAGGTGTGTTTGACCTATTTCATGCCGGACATATGGAAAGCATCATGAAAATCTTGGATTGTTTTCCTGAACAGGAGTTATTAATAGGAGTGGCAACTGATAAATACACAAAGTCATTCAAGCGGACTCCCATACAGGATATGCAAGAACGCATGCACACTATTCGTTCGGTCTTTGCGACAAATAAAAGGGTAACCGTTATCGAGGATCCTTTGGATACGGTGGAGTGTGGTTATGAAAAGTGCTTTTATGAGCAGTATGGCATTACAGATCATTGCCAAGGTACTGATTTTGAAGAGAATCCTTCTTGTTATGAATACATTAAATCAGTGAACGGGTTTCATATCATGGGACGCAGTCTTTTGATGTCCACTACGGAATTGATAAATAAGTTGACCCCTTCGCGTGTAGTTAAGTTGGAAGGTGATACCAATGAAAATTATCGTTTGGGTAATATTGTTATTAAACGGATAGTTTACGGAGATGTGGATTTTATAGATTATGCATACGGCCAGTTACTTGAGAAAGGACTATTTGGAATAAATAGTTATCAACGATTTGGACAGTTGGCATTTTTACCTTTTATAGAAGGTAATGTTTCCCCTAACCTTTCTTTTAATCAGGTACAGGAATTGACGAAGCAAATAAACAGTTCCGGATTGAAGCCGAGAATAACATTGATTGACATGTTCAGGCAGTACGACTTTACGCCTCAGGATTTTTATGCCGATCTGTTGGCAGACATGACGTACGTTTGTCATGGTGATTTAGCTTATACAAACTTAGTTAAAAATCAGGAAGGACTTTTTCCCATTGATTGGGAGTTTTTATTATATGGAACGGAATATTGGGATTTAGCTTGCTATATAGCATCTGTATATATTTATCAGTATGTGGATTGCCGTAGTGTATTAGACTCAATTTCTGACATGGATAATTGCAATCAAATAAAGAAAACGATCATGTTATTGTGTGATTACTGGATAGCATGGAGTGTTTCTACAGGACATGATTTTTTCAGTAAGGAACTTAAAATGCTCCGTTCGTTTCTTTACTTGAACCTTTGCTAATGAAAAGACAATCTGTTTTTAATACTCGATTAGGCTATATTTATGGACTCGGCTCTGGACTTACGTGGGGACTTGATACTGTATTAATAGGGATAGCCATGGCGATGGCTCCTTTTACGGAGAATCCCTTGCTGGTAGTTGGAGGAACTTTTATTTGTAGCATGTTTCATGATACTTTTGCCGCTTTTTGGATGCTTATTATAATGGGCTTTAGGGGGCGGCTGAAAGATTTATGTAAATCCATAAAAACGCGAGATGGTCTTTTTTGTGTATTGGGTGCTTTATTTGGAGGTCCTTTGGCTATGACTTTTTATATGCTTGCCATTGCAAAAGGTGGTCCTGCATTGACTGCTACGGTAACCGCTTGCTACCCTTTACTTGGTTCAGCTATGGCAGTTGTAATCTTAAAAGAAAAGATGAGTATTCGCGGTTGGTCAGGTCTATTCATTTGCATTCTTGGGATTATTTATATTGGTTATGCTCCTTTTGGTGAGCAAAATATTAATATTGTTGGTGGAATAATGCTTGCCGCAGTTGCGGCCATTGGTTGGGCTACGGAAAGTGTTGTTTGTGGTTATGGAATGAAGGCTGGCAAGATTGATCCACAGATGGCATTACTGATACGGGAAGTGACTTCTGGTACGGTTTATCTTTTGATTGTAGTGCCACTTATGGTTGGCGGCTATTCTGATATGTTGGGTGGCATATTGACAGTATTCTCTTATTTTCCAGCTTGGGGTACATTGTTTGTTACGGCATTTGTTGGGATATCTTCTTTCTTTATGTGGTATACTGCCATTGATTCTATTGGAGCTGCCCGTGCCCTATGCTTGAACGTTACTTATTCATTTTGGGCAGTAGTATTTACTTTTGTTTTTATAGGTGGCGCTTTATCGTTGAATATAATAATTGGTTCTGTGATGGTGGTAGCTGGTGTAGCAACAGCTACTTTGGTAACCAGAAAGTTTAATAATAAATAGATATGCTATAGAATTTTAAATACATAAAACTATAAGCTCATGATAGACGAAAAGTTTCAAGAAGAATTGAAAATGAAATACAATCCTGACGGGAGTTCTTTGCGTAAGGCGCAATTAAGAATGTTGGAGATTCTTCTTTTTGTGGATAAAGTATGTAAAGCGCACAATATTGAATATTGGATTGAAGGAGGCACTTTGTTAGGGGCTGTTAGACATGGAGGCTTTATACCTTGGGATGATGATACGGATATAGTTATGTCTATTTCTGAATATAGGCGTTTTAGGAAAGTAATGTTGGAACATCCAAACGAACAATTCGCTTTTCAAGACCATTCTACAGATGATAAGTTTTTCAATTATTGGGGCGTGGTAAGAGACCTTCACTCTGAATATATTCAAAATAGTGTCGCCCACCAAATTAGAAAATACCGTGGATTACAAGTAGATATCTTTCCGATGGCAGATAATGTCTGTCTTCGTATGGCTAAACTATCTTATTATCATACAATAATAAGGAATAAAATGATAGAAAAATGGGCTAATAAAATTAGTATATCTACAGCTCATTTTCTGTTTCATTTAGAAGGATATACGACAATACCTGTCTTAAAATTCTTTAGTCTATTTAAACGGATCAAAGAAAACATGTCCTTATGTTATGGTATTCCTTTTTTCTACAAAGTAAGAAAGGAATTTATATATCCATTGTCTGTTGTTAATTTTGAGGGATATTGTTTTCCAGCCCCACATAACCCTGATGCATATTTGAGACAAGTTTATGGAGATTATATGACTTTACCTCCAGAAAATAAAAGAGGGGGACATGAAGTGAAAGTAATATTGAAATAAAAAAGGATAAGATAGAGAAATATAAGGAAATAAACAATTCATATCTAATCAATTAAATTTAAAGTTTACGTAATACTTGACATATAATTGTATAAAAGCTGCAAACATGTATGGCTAAAATGAAACTCAAAATTAAATTTAATCCTACGTACAATGATGGAATTTATGACCTAATATCACCATTAAAGATTCAATATAAATATGCTTTGTACTACTCTAAAAAAACTCTTTTCTCTAAATGAAGGAATACATCAGCGGACTTCTAAAGCGATAAAGAACATTGTATTATCCTTTTTTATAAAAGGAGGTAGTGTCTTGATTGCATTTATAATGGTTCCTTTACTAATAAATAAATTATCTCCTGCTTCGTATGGAATTTGGCTGACATTAACTTCATTTCTTAGTATGTTTAATTTTTTTAATATAGGATTAGGATGTGGACTGAAAAATTTATTGGTAGTAAGTATTGCCAATGGAAACGAACAGGAATCAAAACAGCTTATAAGTACGGCATATATAGCACTTTTGATAATCTGCCTATTGGTATTTGTCTGTTTTTGTGGAATTAATACTTTTATAAAATGGGATATTGTACTAAATGCTCCTAATGTATTGAGAGATGAATTGGGAACACTTGCATTATTTGTATTTGGTGCATTGCTGTTGCAATTGGTTTTAAGTCTGATTGTCAATATATTGCAAGCGTTTCAAGTGCCTGCATATGGTGATTTGATAGGAGTGTTGGGGCAATTCCTTTCTTTTTTAGGAGTATTATTAGTACCGTTTTTTTTTATAAGGACAGATTTATTAGTTTATGGTGCTGTTATATCTTTATTACCATCGCTGGCATATTTTTTGTTCTCAATTGTCCTATTTCGTGGAAAATATTCAAGAATAAGCCCTTCCTTTGCCGCTTTTGATAGAAAACATTTGAAAAGCTTATTTTCGATGGGAGGAAAATTTTTTCTAATTCAGATAGCTTCGTTACTTTTGTATCAGTCTAATAATTTGATAATAGCTCACGTTTCTGGAAATACAGATGTGGCAGTATATAATATAGCATATAAATATGCAGGTATATTTCAGATGATTTTTAGTTTGATTATAGCTCCCATTTGGGTTGCGGCAAGAGATGCTTATATACATGATGACATAAGTTGGATACGTGGAATTATGAAAAAGTTGAATATAATTTGGATTTTCTTTGTTTTAGGGAGCTTATTGCAATTGATGTTGTCACAGTTTGCATATGATTTGTGGATAGGGAAATCGTTAAATGTTAGCTTTTATATTACAGCCTTATGTTTTGTTTATTTTATTTTGAATATGAAAGCCGGCATATATAATAATATTATTAATGGTACAGGAAAAGTAAAGTTACAATTTATAATGTATTTTATTCAAGTTGTTATTCATATTCCCTTTGCTATACTGTTAGGGAAGATATGGGGAATAGAAGGTGTGCTCGTTTCGATGTGTTTTATTATGTTTCTTAATACACTTTGGATGTCTAAGCAGTGCAATTTATTATTGCAAAAGAAAGCTACGGGATTGTGGAATGCTTAAAATAGAATAGAAATTGTGGCAGAGAATGTAGTACCATTGATTACTGTTGTAACAGTCGTTTATAACGGTGTGGAGGATTTAGAAAAGACAATTCAATCTGTATTGAATCAGACATATCCCAATATTGAATATATCATAATAGATGGAGGAAGCACAGATGGAACAATTGACATTATAAAGAAATATCAAGGCCGGTTAGCGTATTGGGTAAGCGAACCGGATGAAGGCATTTATTATGCTATGAATAAAGGCATTCAAAAAGCTACAGGGGAATGGATTCATTTTAGGAATTGCGGTGATTATTTTTTTGATATTGATGCTGTGGAAAAAATGTTTTCTAATCCTGTGGCCAATGAGGTTATGCTGCTGCATGGAGATTGCCGGGTAATAAACAAGGATGGATATGTTGATATGCAGCCTCCTATTCTATATCGTTCTTATAAGAAAGGAATGCCTGTTTTTCATCCTTCAACTTTTGTACGCCGAAGTTTTCATGTAATGCATCCTTTCAATACATTATATAGATCCAGTTCTGATTATGAATTTGTATATATGGCCTTAAAACAAGCAGTAAATATAGAGTACAGACCACACATTATATCTATCTACAATTCTCAAGAAGGCTTTTCAGTGACAAATTGGAAGTTGGCAATGGCAGAAGAATGGGACTGGAAATATCCTAAATTCCCTTTTAAAGTTTTGTTTTTGAAAATAAATATATGCTTTTGGGAATTGAGAAAAAGCATTGCAAAAATTAGGCATAACTTATAAAATAGAAAATAATGAGACTGAAGGGACGTGACGTTTCTATAAAGAAATTGTTTTATCTTTTTATATACTATTCTTTTTTGTATTATTTACCCAGTAGTGTTTGTATAATATCCCCTGTCGGATATTTGTCTAAAAAGCTACGTTATTTATGCTGTAGAAGGATATTTAAATATTGTGGTAAAAACGTAAATATCGAGCGTAAGGCTAATTTTGGGAGTGGGCTGAATATAGAAATTGGAGATAACTCTGGAATAGGGGTAAATGCTTCAATTCCAAGTGATACAATTATCGGGAAAAATGTAATGATGGGGCCAAATTGTTATATATTGAAAATAAATCATCTTTTTGATAAGATTGAAACTCCTATGATAAAACAAGGTTTCTCTACTCCAAAAACAACTTATATAGGAGATGATGTTTGGATTGGCCGTGATGTATTGATGACACCAGGCAGGGTGATTAAACAGGGTAGTATAATTGCTGGTGGATGTGTATTATGCAAAGATTTTCCTGAATATTCTATAGTGGGAGGAAATCCGTCAGTCTTGATTAAGACAAGAAGATGAGATTGGGAAGGCTAAATGTAGTATTGAATAGAGGCAAATTAGTCTCTCTACTAATTCCATTAATAATATTGTTACAACCTAGAAGTTCCTTTACATGGTATAATTCTGTTTTTATAGCTTCTTTTTTTATTGCATTTTATTTATTTGTAGTATTTGTAAATAGAAATAGTTTTCGACTGAACAATACTTTCTTTGGATTTGTCTTGATGTTATCCTTTTCTTTCTTTGTAGGATATAGATTTCAAGGTAGTTCTTTGCTAGCTTTACTTTGCTTCTTCTCTATACCTTTGCTGACTACAGAAGAAAAGAAATGTGCGCTTTCAATATTAACTAAAATATTGGCAGTGATAATCGCTGTTTCTTTATCCTTTTGGCTGCTTCATTTTTTTGGTAAAGCAGGAATGGTTGCTTATCGGCAGTTGGATTTGTCCATAATAGGAAATGTTGGCTATTTAGACGACTATTTTTTCTTTGTAGATAATCCTACACTAATTTTTCCTCGTTTTTATTCTATTTATGAAGAACCTGGTGCTTTGGCTGTTTTGTTGTCATTGGTAATAATCGCCAATAATTTTAATTTTAAGAAAAAGCCCGTACTTGTTCTTTTGTTTGGATTAATATTTACTTATTCTTTGGCCGGATATATGATAATGACCGTATGCTTCACTATATCTAAAGTAAAGAGTGCGGGTAAATTTTTGAAGATATTGGTAGGAACCATTGTATTTTTAGTATTATTCTATATTCTTTTTAAAGATGTGGAAGTTTTTCAATATCTAATTTTCAACAGAATATTTGGCTTTGATGAGTATGGCTTGAACCATCGTACGACCTCTGATTTGAATAATTTCTACTCTTCTTATATTTCATCAGTTCATTCGTTGAGCGGCATGGGGGTAGGGTATGCCGGGCACACATTTGCAGGTGGGTCAGGATATAAGATGTTTATGATAGATTATGGATGGATGGGGCTTATATCTTTGCTCTCAATTTATATTTCTATCGGTTGGAATTGTGGAAAGCAAGCATTTGTTTTGTTTGTTGGCATATTACTGGCTTTTTTACCCCAAGGCGGTGCTTTTATAACTTGGCAGATTTTATTATATGGGATTACTTGTAATCGGACTATTGAAAATATAGAGCATGAAACTTGTTGTTATTGCAGAAAATAGCTCTTATGGAGGAATAAGCTCTTATTGCCTGGATTTATGTCGGGAGTTATGCCTCAAAGGATGTAATGTTACGTTGGTAGTACCATTAGATAAGAGAATCACAAATTTATGGTTACGGAATAAAGCACATGAGGCAATAATACCTATCGAAGAACTGAATTTAGGAAACGGTTTTTTTTATGATGTTAGGACAGTAAATACATTTCTTGCAAATCATGACTTCGATGTAATTCATACGAATGGATATAGAATGAATACGCTTGTGCGTATATGTCGTCTGCTGCATCCTTGCAGACATAGAAAATTAAAACATCTTGTGACTATGCATTCTGTACTACCATGGAATATTTCTACATCTCGCCAGAAATTATATTCATTTATAGATTGTATTGGGCATACCTTTAACTCGCATACAATAGCCGTTTCAAATTATACATTGAATTATGTATATAGTCATTCTTTGATTTCCAGAAATCGGATAACAACGATATATCATGGAATGGATTTACTGGAGAAGGAGGTGATAAAGAAAAATGATATTTGCATTATTTCTTTTTTAGGTCGTTTGTCTCATGAAAAAGGTGTCTCCTTTTTAGTTCGAATAATTGAAAAATATTTATTGACTTATAATGATACCAATGTTTTGTTTGAGATTTGTGGAGATGGAGAAGAAGTGAATGTTGTTCTACAATTAGAAAAGCAATTTCCGAATCATGTAAAATTTAAGGGGTTTGTGAAGAATGTAGATACCCAATTAGAGAATAGTGATATCTTGATGGTGACATCTAAGATTGAAACATTTGGATTGGTTGTATTGGAGGCAATGGCTCGGAAGGTATGTGTGATTGCAACGGAAGTTGGTGGTATTCCTGAAATTATTAACTCTGGATACAATGGGATGTTAGTTGGTTATGGTGATATAGCTGCGTATGTATATCATTTGCATTCTCTTATTGTAAATCGAGAAAAGAGGAGGGAGCTTTGTAGTAATGCTTGGGGAACATTGAGAACAAAATTTTCCTTCCAAGAGAGTATTAACAGGTATTTGAAAGTTTTATGGTCTCTATAATTGTTCCAACATATAAACCGGGTACTTACATTCACGATTGTCTAAGTTCAATAGCCAATCAAACAATAGATTTCTCTAATATAGAACTTTTGATAGTATTGAATGGTCCTTATGATCCCTATTATGATTATGTAAAAGGAGAATTAGACAAGTTACCCAAGAGACTTTTTAAACGTTTTCTTTACACAAAGGATATTGGAGTCTCAAATGCGCGCAATGTGGGATTGAACTATGCACAAGGTGAATATATTTTGTTTGTAGATGATGATGATGTTCTTTCCTTGAATTATATACAGGAAATGCTTAAAGTTGCCGATGGAGAAAATATAGTAGTTTCCAATGTGTATTCTTTTAATTTGAATGTAAAAGAATGTATCATGGATTATTTGACATTTAGAGATTCTTCTGAAAATATATTGAGTAATCGTAGCTACTTGTCGAATGCATGTTGTAAATTGATTCCTGTAAAATGCATTTCAGGCAAAGTGTTTAATACTAATTTTTCACAAGGAGAGGATGCTATTTTTATGTTTGATATATCCTTGAATTTGAATAAAATAATAAAGACATCTCCAGATTGTATCTATTATAGGCGTTTAAGAATTCAATCTGCTTCAAGACAGAAAATGAAGTATGGGGAAAAAATGAGAATAGTATGTAGAATGCAATGGGCTTTTACTCGGATATATTTTTCTCATCCTTTTACTTATAGTTTCATATTATATTTATCACGATTGCTGGCTGTATTTAAAAGATTCCATGACTAAAGGTGCTCTCGGTATGATGATAAAGAAAATGAAATTCAATTTTAAGGTGAGTATCTATTTTTTATCTATATTTAAGTCTTTTGTTTGTCTTGTACAGATGAACAAGAGGGTTTTGATAGAATACTATTAATGGAGATACTATAACTATTATAGCAGAGAATATTCGTTTCCAAGTATTAGAAAGATATTATCCTTCTATATTACGCATAGAAACAGAAATGCCATCTTTTATACAGATCTTTAGAGAGGACGGTAGCTGGAGTGATGTAAATTATGAAGGTGTAGGAATGGCATATTGAGAGCCTATAGCTCATCTGGAAAGAATAGAAGAGTTATCTGTTACTTACAATTTATGTGATTCATATTATATGATGATTTGTCATTGTTTATAAATTTTCCATGTATTCTAATGGTAAAAAACTATCTGCTGATAGAGCTGATATTTATGTGGTAGATTCTACTCAATTAGAGAGTCAAGTAAATTTAAATGTGAATGACCATGAACAAATTATAAAATTACATTCTGGAGACTATGCAGGGAGTACAGTGCATTTTAAAATACACAAATGAAATAAATTATGAATATAGCAATAGTTGGCACAGGCTATGTTGGTTTGGTGTCGGGCACTTGTTTTGCAGAACTGGGTGCCCATGTAACGTGCGTAGATATTAATGCACAGAAGATAGAAAGTTTGAGGAAAGGTGAAATACCTATCTATGAACCTAATCTTGATAGTATGGTATTACGCAATGTAAAAGCGGACCGTTTACACTTTACAACAGATCTGGCTTCAGTATTGGATGAAGTGGAAATTGTATTTAGTGCGGTGGGTACTCCTCCGGATGAAGATGGCAGTGCAGATTTACGTTACGTACTGGAAGTTGCAAGGACTGTTGGGCAGCACATGAATAAATATCTGGTAATGGTGACCAAAAGTACTGTACCAGTTGGTACTGCGAGGAAGGTGAAAGCTGCCATTCAGGCGGAATTGGATAAACGTGGTGTACAAGTGGAATTTGATGTGGCTTCCAATCCGGAGTTTCTGAAAGAAGGTAATGCCATTGATGATTTCATGAAGCCTGACCGTGTAGTGGTAGGGGTAGAAAGCGAGAGAGCCAAAGAGTTAATGACTCGTCTTTATAAACCAATGCTGTTGAATAATTTTCGTGTGATTTTTATGGATATTCCATCAGCTGAGATGACAAAATATGCTGCCAACTCTATGTTGGCTACACGTATCAGTTTCATGAACGACATAGCCAATTTGTGTGAGTTGGTAGGGGCTGATGTCAATATGGTACGCAAAGGTATTGGTACTGATAGCCGTATAGGGAGTAAGTTTCTGTATCCGGGCTGTGGATATGGTGGCTCCTGTTTTCCCAAGGATGTAAAGGCTCTGATAAAGACTGCTGCAAAGAACGGATACAATATGCGTGTACTGAATGCAGTGGAAGCTGTGAATGAAAGTCAAAAGAATATCTTGTTTGAGAAATTCGAGAAATATTTCAATGGGGACATAAAAGGGAAAAAAGTAGCTGTCTGGGGACTTGCTTTTAAGCCTGAAACCGATGATATGCGCGAGGCACCGGCATTGGTGTTGATTGATAGTTTGTTGAAAGCCGGTTGTGAGGTTTGTGCTTATGATCCTGTAGCAATGGATGAATGTAAACGTCGTATCGGTAATTTGATTTCCTATGGTAAAAATATGTATGATACGGTCATTGATGCGGTCGCCATCTTCCATGTAACAGAATGGAAAGAGTTCCGCATGCCAAGTTGGGGAGTTATAAAGAAGGCTATGAAAGAAACGCCGGTACTGATAGATGGAAGAAATGTATTTAGTGCCTCGGAATTGGAAGGTATTACTTACTTAAAAATAGGATAATTGTTATGACAGAGGGGCTAGTGTCTATAATAATGCCATCGTATAATGCTTCACAGTTCGTTACTGAAAGTATTAATTCTGTTCTTTTACAAACATATTTGAACTGGGAGTTATTAGTAGTGGATGACTGTTCAAAAGATGATTCTGTAAGGATAGTACAAAAGTTTGTGGATATAGACCAAAGGGTTAGGTTGTTTCCGTTAGAAAAGAATGTAGGGGCAGCCGCAGCCCGGAATGTAGCTATAGGACAGGCAAAAGGGCAGTATATAGCTTTTCTGGATAGTGATGATGTGTGGAATGAAGACAAACTGGAAAAACAGTTGGCCTTTATGAAACAAAATTCTTATGCTTTTGTATTTTCTGATTATTATGTGATGGAAGAAGATGGAAGAAAAACAGGGAATATTGTGAGAGTTCCTATTTCTTTGACCTATCATCAATATTTGCGGAATACAATAATAGGTTGTCTGACAGTAATGATTGATAGAAAACAAACGGGTGACTTCAGAATGCCTTTGATAAAGAGCAGTCATGATATGGCTTTGTGGTTATTGATTATGAAGCGAGGATTTAAAGCGTATGGGCTGAAAGAAGTGTTGGCAGGTTACCGTTTGGTTTCAACCTCCAATACTGCAAAGAAATGGAAAGCTGCAAAGGATGTCTGGAAAGTATATCGAAAGATTGAAGGATTGTCTGTTTTATATGCAATGTATTGTTTTAGTGGATATGTATTGCATGCAGTATTAAAAAGAGTTTGAGTGATGACTTATGCGTAAAGAGACTTTTTGTTCTTACTTATGGCGTAAAGTATATAAGGAAGCTCCTCCTTACTATTGTTACTATTCTTTATGGGTAATAATGTTAAAACCGATCAGAAAATGGTTTTCAGCAGTATTGATACCCACCATCCCCTTTTCTAACTTGAGAGTACAATGTTATAGATGGTGCGGTTATAAAATAGGTAAAAATACCTTTATAGGAATGCGTTGTTATTTGGATGACATGTGTTATGATTTGATTGAGATAGGCAATGATGTAATTATTTCTTATGGAGTGTTTTTTGCTTGTCATGGTCGAAAGCAAGGTCATAACAAATTGGTTATAAGAGATGGTGCTTATATTGGTATGAACTCTTCTATAATTGCTCGTAGTGATGATGGGATAGTAATTGGAAAAAATGCCGTTGTGGGAGCATGTAGTTTGGTAAATAAATCTGTTGCAGATAATTCTGTAGTGGTTGGTGTTCCTGCTAAAGAAATAAGTAAGGTCCAGTAGATATTATAAGTACATGTTCCTAAAATCCATTTTTGACCGTATCGCTTCCTTTTTCGGTCTAATCTTCTTGTTTCCTGTTTTGATTATAGTTGGTATTCTGATTCACATCAAGATGCCGGGCGGCCCTATAATCTTTAAGCAGAGAAGAGTGGGACGACACGGGAAATTATTTACCATGTACAAATTCCGATCTATGACTGTCAGCCATTCGGGCAGTTCCGTATCTGTAAAAGGAGAAGGCCGCATTACTCCTTTGGGAGCCAAATTACGGAAATATAAACTGGATGAATTGCCGGAATTATGGAATGTATTGATAGGTGACATGAGTCTCGTCGGTCCCCGTCCCGATGTTCCCGGCTATGCTGACAAACTTGAAGGAGAGAATAGGCGGATACTTCTTTTGAAACCCGGCATTACCGGCCCTGCAAGTTTAAAATACCGGAATGAGGAAGAGATATTGGCGGAACAGGAGAATCCTCAAAAATATAATGATGAGGTATTGTTTCCGGATAAGGTACGGATGAATATTGAATATTTGGATAACTGGTCCTTCTGGAATGACATCAAAATCATCATTTGCACCCTACTTGGAAAGGATTTATAAACTT
>OGLE01002008.1_pt1 | contig 14208 bp, 12 predicted proteins | sample 1572671 | NCBI WGS metagenome assembly OGLE01 (sample SAMEA2581923, study PRJEB24529) | metagenome | biome: Human gut stool | place: China | collected 2011 | reverse complement strand
GTATATGATAATAGTATATGATAATAGTATATGATAATAGTATATGATAATAGTATATGATAATAATACAACAAAATTGCAAATTTTGCACTTTAAATATCATTTTCATCAAAAATAAAATGTCTCCTTGTTTTAAAGCAAGGAGACTCAACGTTATTGGCAACGTTGCCACAAAATTATATTCTAAAAACTAAGTTTACATCATCGAAATTGACATACTTTGCTTTGACTTGAAACTTTGACAATTTATGACATTTGAACGCCACTCATCAAATTCAATTTCATCAAATGCTATGTATGGGTCACGTGAATCCCAGAAATTTGAATATGTTGTAGTATGCAAAAATGTTTCATAACTTTGAAGTTGTTTTGATTCATCTTGATCACAGCCATCATAACAATCTCTCATCATTTCATAATGACGCTCATAAATATGCATTGACACTGCATGATGTGTGTATGTGCCAACTTCTATGCCAAGTTCATTTGCAATCAATTCTTGCAAACACGTCCAAGTGAATTGGTCTATACAAAAACCTGTTACAACATCATTTGAACGCATCATTGTCGACATATGTAATTGATTGTCACGAACATTTAAAACGACATTTAATGTACATGGCATGTCTTTGCCATAATAGTTTGCAAATGATGCATCATAAATTGCTATGGCAGCACGTCTATCAGATTCTTCGTTTTTTAAAGCATTTTTAAGACGTTCAATCACATAATTGATTTGAGCATGCCAAATTGCACCATAATTTGAATTAACTGTTTCACCATTGTCACTACAAATTTTCCAAAATGGCAGATATTTACCAATCAAATCAACTTTTGGATTATGTGTCATGTACCAAAGAAATTCTCTTTTTGCACATTTAACAGGGAACGCTCTTTTGACTGTGCTAATTATACGTTTTCTTGGGTCTCCAATTTCAACAATCACATCTAACAGTTCAATCATAGATTGACCATTTCTAGTCTTTCTGGCTATACCATCAACTGTTAGTTGTTCACAAATTTGTTGAAATGCATCAGTAGCATCATCTGCAAATATCGATATCATATATGTATGTTTTAAATCTTAACAGCATTTTACAGGTTCATTGAACCAACATGTACAAGCTCTTACAAATGCAACCATTGGTGCCTCAATTGTAGACTCTTTACAAAGTCTATCAATCCAATCACTTTGTGTTTGTGCATCCAAGTACAAGTAAAATTGATGACACTGCCAATCTTCAGGTTTCAACATGTCATTTGCACGTTGAGCATTTTCAACAAAGAATTTAAAATCATCATAAATGACCTCAGCATCTGCAAAATTGATGACAGACTTTGTAAGATGTAAAAGTCTTGCAAAGTCAAGGTTCATAGCATCTGGCATCACAAAAGCAAAAGTGTTCCAAGCAAGATTGAAACTTGTAAGTTTGTTGATTGCAATGTATTGAACATTATAGCATTCATTCAACTGATCCCAATCTTGACCAGCCATGACTTGTTTCATGGTAGTGTTCCACCAAGTTTTGACAGGCTCAATCCAAGTGCCTTCACCTTGCTTGTCATAGTCAATTGCACCAACAATCAAAACTTTATTGGTATCAAACAATTCAAGTCTACGCCAGCCACAGATCTTGTTATATGAAACAAACTGACAATACCATTCAGGCTTGCATTTTAGTACTTTTGTCACAATCCAATTTGCAACATCCATGACAAAGTAATCTCTGTTTGTTTGAGTTGACACATAGTCAGCAACTTTTTGCAACTGTGGCAATGCCAATGAATTTGTGCAGAATATGCCGCATTGAGGTGCAACCAATATGTCATAAAGATCATCAGCAATGTAGCAAATTTTGTTGACATTGCCGAACATCTGATGCATGACTGCAAGTTTCTGTGTTGACTTGCAAAATATGACTTGCTTTATGTTGACATTTTCAAGAATCTTTTTTGTCATTGCTTGACCTTGCTCAGTTGAATCACCGCTGAGTACGTAGCAATCACAATCAAAAAAGTTTAGCATGTCTATGGCATATCGAATGCAATATTGAAAATGCTTAAATGCTTTGCCTCTTTCATTGAAGTACATGCCGCCTGACATTACCCCATCAAAATCAAAAACAATTTGAAGCCTGGAAGTTTTGCTTTTCATGTGTTTTAAATGAATCTTAATGAATTTCGATTATATGAATCTTAATGAATTTCGATTATATGAATCTTAATGAATTTCGATTATGTTTTTGTATATGTATGTGTATATGTTGTATACAAGTATACAAGTATACAAGTATATAAATATATGGTACTACAACATTTGATAAATGTTATCTGTCATCATCAACTGGTTTGTCATCTTTTGCCGGTATTACATAATTGAAATGATACCGTGGTCTGACTTCATATTCTTCAATCAAAGCAACAGTGTTCATGAACATTGGTCTGCATTCAACAATCATGTAAACATGTCTTTGTTCAATTTCATTTGGCTGACTGACTATTTGTAACATACAAATTTGCAATTGTGAACTTGCTTTATTGACATGTTCAAACAGATTTTGTATATCAAACTGATGGTCAATGCCATACACAATTTCCATGATTGTTGAAAGTGCTTCAGCAACAGCTTCAGCACCATCAGTTACAAGTTTGTATCTAATTTCCTGTCCACAATTGATTTCAGAAACCAGAATGGACATTTTAGAATTGGCATCATTCATTGTCATGTACAAGTTTTGAAGTTCCATTTAATTGTAGATTTACGTATATGTTGTCATCATACATGTCGGGGTCAAGAATATGATCGACTACTAACACTTTACGATCTTTTGATAGAGTTTTCAAAAACTGTGCAAAAATGTCACGATAGTTCAAGTTGTTCACATCTTTACCAGTCATATCAACTTTGCCATCTGAAAGTTTGCCGGATATTTCATCAATCATCAAAATGTTGCCAATACAATTGAGACGCTTTTTCAAAATCAAATCAATGATTCCTAATGCACCAAATGTGCCTTGCATTCCGGAAGTTTGCTTTATGCTTCTTATTGTGCGTGAACCGACTAAGTCAATCATCTTCAATGTATTGTCATCCGTAATGTCAAAGAAAATCCTGTAATTGCACTGTGACAACAAATCATTCAATTCTGCATTCAATGCATTTGCAATTTGTGAGAACACTACACTTACTAGGCCCTTCTTTGAAATTGCAATTCTGTATTGATTACAAATCAATTCAACTAAATTCCACTTTCGTAAGTCTTGCAATTGTTGTGTAAGTGTTTGTGTTTGTGTTTGTGAATGTGTTAGAGTTTGTTGTAGAGTTGCAATTTCACCATTCAAATCAAACAAAGTTGCATTCAAATCATTTTCTAATGCATGTAATTTATCAAGCTCTTGTTGAGTGATTTTGTTGTCTTCAGCTTGTTGCAAATATGTCTTGATGTTTGCAATTTCATTGTCCAATTTTGACAGTTGCAATTTATTGTCATTGATTGTCAACATTGACATTTCACGAACTTTAAGTTGTGATTTGCAATCATCTACAAGTTTCTTTGCACTTTCAAGTTGCTCTAACAATTTTGGCTTACCTGACAAAATTTCATTGTACCGAGTTGTTGCAAGTTGTTCTAAATCAATCAGTTGCTTTTTCAAGTCATCATATTGACCTTGTAGCAATGTCAAATCAGACAATAGAGTTTGGTCAACATGTTCATCATCATTAAATGACTGTAATTTGTGTTGTGTTTGTGTTAGAGTTTGTTGTAGTGCTTGCAATTCATTTGCATGTTTGTCATATAGAGATCTGTCAGGTTCTGACAAAGCAACAATCATTGCTTGTGAATCTGACACATTGACAAGACTCAATTGTAGCTCATCAATTTGTTGAGCATATTGTTGTGTTAGTTGTTTGTGTTGTGTTGATAGAATGCTAGCATTATGTGATTGTGTATTTGCTATATTGTCTTCAATGTTCTTGACTTCTAACTCCAACTTTGCAATGTCTTCTTTAAGTTGTAAATGTGTCTTGCCCAAATCATTGTACTGTTCTTGTAATGTGACAACTTGACTTTGCAATTGTTCACGATATTGCAAAGTTGATTGACTTGGATTTGAAAAGTCATTTGCACAAATGGGACATGATCCTTGTTGTAGTTTCAACAATTTGTCTTGCAAATCTGTGAACTTGTTTTTGATACTTGCAGCTTGCAACTTAATGTCATTGTCTTCATTGACTTTAGATTGCAAAGTTTGTTTTGTTTGTGTTAGTGTTTGTGTTAGTGTTTGTGTTAGTGTTTGTAGTTGTGTTTGTGCTTGAATTTGAAGTTCAGCAAGTTGTGATTGCAAATCCTCACGCAACTTTGCAATTTTGTAATGAATTGCATCATTGTGCTTATTTGTCATAGAAATCAAGCCCTTTTCAAGATTATGTTGCTTTGTAGTAACTTGTAATGTGACATTGTCAAGTTCAGATTGCAATGATTGTTTTGCATTTTGAATCTTTGCTTTAATTTGATTGTCAATGTCTGCTCGTGACTTTGAATTGTCAGACATTTGAGCTTTGACATTTGCAATCTTTGCAGCAATCAAAGACTTTTCATGTTGTGCTTGCGACTCTAAATTTGTAATAGAATTTTCAATGTCATTTTGTGCTTTGACAAGACTTTCATCCAATTCAGTTGGCAAAGTTTCAATTTGTTTTTGTAATGCAGCATTTTCAGTTTGCAACTGCAATTTATCTCTTTCAACGCTTGCAATGTCTCTATGATCAGGAATTACATGCAATTTGATTGCAGTTGCTTCAATGTCTTTACGAACTTTGCCAAGTTCATTTGTATGTTGAGTGTGCACAGTCAATTTTGCTTGCAGTTCAGCTTGATTTGATTCAATTGTCTGTTTGACTATGTCTAACTCACTTTGCAAAGTTTCTTTATTTTTGCCAGGCTTTGACAAGCCCTCAAACAATGTTGATTTAACTGATTCATATGTATGCTCAAGCAAACTGAACACGTTGATTCCAAGTTGATCAAGCAGCCAATCATTTAGTTCATCTGATTTGAATGCAATGACAGTGTCCAAAGAATCTTGAGTCAATGAAATAAATCGAGTCATTTCCCAAATTGATCCGAATATTTGATATAGCGTGTCAGCAATCTGTGCATTGTCAATTTCTTCACCAGTTGTAAGATTTTGCAATGTGACTTCAGCATCAACTTTACTAATATTTGATTGCCAATATGGATTTGCAATGTCTTTTGTACCACGTTTCCAATTACGTGTCAAAGTTCGTGTCAATTTGTAAGTGTTTTTTGTTCCATTGATATTTGAGATAAAAGTCAACTCCGCATGTAAAGTGTCATCTTCCAATTTGTCATTGAAATATGATAGATGATTTTGCTTTGATGCAGCTGAAGACTGCCAAGTGTCAATGAATCCTGTCATCATCCATCTTAAAAGTCTGAACAATGTGGTTTTGCCATTACCATTGTTTGCAGCAATACGAGTCAACTTGCCAAGTTTAGAAAAGTCAACCGATACATCAGTCAAAATCATAAACTGATTTGCTGTCAAAGTCAACAATTCATAGTTTGATGTTGAAACAGACATGTCAAGCTTATCAAGCTCATCACTGAACACTTTGCAAAAACCTTGCACAAAATCTTCTTTCATGTCATCTGCAATTTTTGAAGATTGTGCAATGTTTGTTGCATATTCATTTGCAACTTGTTTCAAGTATGTTTTGTCATGAATGTTGTGAATCAAAGTGTCTGCATCAGACATTGTGATTGAATTTAACTCAGTCAATGCTGCAGTGCCATATCTGTAATCAATGTTGCCGACTGTGTAAGCACTCATCAACTCTGCAATGTATTTGTCAATTTTATCTGACAAACCAGTTTCAGTCACATTGTTAACAATTCTAAGCTTGTTAATTGTTCCAGGAAATGCAAGTTCAAATTTGTCAAGTTGAACATTTGCAAAGTCATTGTCAAATGTCAGTGTATGTGAATGCACCAATTGTTTGACTGGCACAAATTTGAAATTCTGTACACGTTTATTGTCAACATCAATTTCAAATGTCACATAGCCATGTTCAGCATTGCCTTGTTGTTTGAAACTGCAGTTAACATAATAATCGCCTTCACCAAAATCTCGAATTGCTGTAGATGATGGGTAACATGCAATGCCACGTTTGGTTTTGAAAGTCTGGTATTTGTGAATGTCACCAAGAGCAATGTAATGGCCTTCAAATGCATTCAAACCTGTTCTGGATTCAATGTCTCCTTTGATAGGTTCACCATCAAAGTTCACAGCCTCTTGCAAAGCAGCATGAAACATTTCAATGACAAAGTTTTTGTTGCAAAATGCTTCAATGTCAAATTCATCACCAATGTTTTCAGGTATCCAAGGCGACCATGATCCACCAATATAGCATTCATTTGTAGCCCAAGCTGCAATTATGACATTGTCAAATTTGCTTTGAAGTTCTGCTGAACTTTGATTGTATGCAGTGATTGGGTAGATGCCTGATTCTGCTAACACTGTGAACCTGTCATCATTTATGGCATCATGCAATTTGCTTAATGTGTCACGGTACACTTCTTTTTCACCGGTACCATTGTCATATATGTTGTTTGATTGTTTCAAGTCATGATTGCCGGCAATGCAATATATTTGTAACTCAGGATTGTCTTGTAACATGTCTTGAATCAAATGAATGAACAAAGTCTCTTCAACATTGTTAGTGTCCCAATGTTCAAACACATCACCTGCAATCAAAACAAGGTCAACATCATGTGATGCTGCAACCAATTGTTGATTTACAAATTCATATTCAACTTTTTTGTTTAAGTGTTTGCCTCTAACATTATATTGTATGTCTGCAAAATGTAGAACTTTCAAAATTTGTTTGTCCATTTTTATGTGTTTGTTTAATTATAAGCTATATTGTACCACAAAAAGTGCAAAATTTGCACTTTTGATGCTATTTGTCAAAATCACAAAATCTTTGCAATGATTCCACCAATGTCATTCAATATCAAAACATACATGACTTGTAAAAACTTTGCAATGCCTAAGCATGCAATAATTTGAAATATGTACGAAATTATGATATGACTAATTTTGTAGTGACGGATTCTAATAGTCAATTGACACATGAACAATGTCAACAATGCTATTTTGACAGCAATGCCAAGTCCCATTGACAAATGGCTATGTATCATTACATAGTAGATGAAACTGATCAATGCAAAAATGCAAAGACTGTTCAATATTTTGACAAGTATTAGCAACAATTCAAGTTGAGTCTTTGTCAGTTTGAGCGTTTTCATGAATTTTTAAAGAACATATCACGCAATGACTTCATATAAAATTTAGGATTGTTATAGGTTTGCCACCATTGAGTTTGTTTCAAGCCTTCAAGCAATTCAGCATAATGTGGTGATTTTGCTTTCACAATTTCAGGTAATTTGCTGACATCCTGCCGGTCAACCAATAAATTATCTTCAACAAACTTGATAATTTCTTTGCCTTGATTCAGACCCCATTTGTAATTGCAATCTGACAAGATCAATGGTACACAGCCATTCGTGACTGACTCAAAAAACCTACGCAAGCTGAAACAGTTCACATCATATGATGGAATGATAAGCGTGAACTTTGAACGCTTAACAAGCTCCATATAGTCATCATATTCAATGACTGGTTCATTCCACTTCCATGGAAGTTGAGTTCGTTTTGATGTGTAATGAAAGAAGAACCCTGTTTGCTTAAAAAATTCTGGGTCTGCAAAATCTTCCATTTCAAGTATCATGTTTTTGCGATAGTCAACTTGCGACCATGAATCAGTCATTGCAAAGCAAAATTCAATGTCTTTTTCGACTTGCTTGGTTAGCAACCCTCTATTTTGCACCATTGCATACCAATACTCCTGTGATGGACAAAATTCAAATGCAATGTTTTTGACTTCTGTGTTTGCAGTTGCCTCACGCATCACTTCACCAAGCTCTTTTCCTTCTTTCAATGCTTTTGCTTTTGCTTTCTTGTCAAAAGCTTTCTCACCCATAGGCTGTGGATAGAGCATGTCAGGCAACATATGAAAATAGTAGTGTCTAAGATTGATTCCATCAATATAGTCAAACTTATGTTGTAATGGGTCTTCCCATATGTTGTGAACTTGTATATTCATTTCAGGATGCTTTGCACACCATTCAAGCATCATGAATTGCACAAAGTAATGCAAATGCATGTGATTGTATCTAGGTATGTAATCAATCATCGGCTCATTTGGATGAGCTTTCACATCCATGAACATGTCTTCATATATTTCAATGTCACGTAAATAGTAAATGTTCGTGTTACCATTGATGAAGACTACATGTTGTGGATGGAAATGTTCCATATAAGTTTCAACTTTTTTGACTGCTTGTTCATATGTCCATGTTGACTCTTCATCAATGATTTCACCGATGTTCATTCGTTGTGCATGCAAATTTGTCACAACTTCAGCTTTGCATGACGGTCTTAAATGCGGATCAACATATACAAAATTCATTTTGTCATGTAGCAATTCAAAAAATGCTGCACTTTTCCATTGCAATGAATTGAAAAATTTGAAACAGCCGCTTTGGCTTATGATAACGGTGGGCTTTACGTTACGTGTCATATATAAGTTTTTTCTTTTAATGTTTTGTCATGAGTACAGGATGCTTTTGACCACACTTTGGACATGTTTCATACATTGTGTGTTTTGAATATGTCAAATTCTCCAGCTTTTTGAATATTGTACCACATCTTTTACATTTACGATACCGTGTAACAAAATGTAATATCAAAAACAGTATGATTACAATTATAAGTGTAATCACGAATGAAAGTGCTTCAAAAGTTGTCATGTCATATTAAGTTTTTTAGATCAAACCTCGTTCACAAGCATCACAATTTGCTTGACACTGATGCTGCATAGATTTTTCAGCCAACACTGAAAAGTAGTAGCTTGCCAAATCAAATTGCTGCAAGACCCAATTTCTTTGCATTTGACAATAATTGATGTATGCAGACTCATTTGCTTTGAAATATAACATACGAGTCTTCAATTCATCAATGTTCTTAACATATGTTGCATTTGCCAAGATTGAATTTGAAAATAACTTGTGGTCGGGGTCAATGTCATTATCAATGAAACAGAAAATGCCTGCTTTAATGGCTTCTCCGACTCTATTGGGTATCAAGCCAAACTTTTCATATTCTTCATGATCAATTGCAACTGATGCAATGGCATGTGACATAGCTTCAGGCAGTTCAAAGAATGGTACATTGTCTTCAAACCGTAAACAATCATCTGCAATGCAAATTTGTTCTTTTGTCATTCGACGAAACAATGATGCTGCATGTGTATGTGTGCCAGGGCACCATGTTTTGAACTCTGGGTCAATGTGATAGTTGATGAACTTGTCAAGTTTAACAGTACCAAGATTATTCCAGTCTCTTGTTGGAAATGTAAAATCTTTTATTGAACGACCCTTGCCACTTGCATCATATTGTTTTTGCTTAAATGTTTTGATGTTTGACCATGGCGCATCACCATGCATTGGCATCGTGAACAACGGCAAAAATTTGCAATCATCAAAAATTGATAAACGTCTATTGATGCACTGAGTCAATTCAGTGACTTTGCCAAATTGTGTACTGTCAACAACCAAGTCCATTCGTCCTTGCTTGGTGTACACGACTGGTTTGAATGGGAATCGCATATCAGTACACAAAGCAAATTTAAGATGTAGTCCATGTGACCACTTATTTGTCAAGTCAACAATAGCTTTAGCTTCCCAAGGTTCCCTGCAAATGTCAAGCAATTCAACCCAGCCGCCCCACAAAATCCAAGTATCATCTGAACATAATTTGGTGTCAACTTTGTTCTGCAGCCAATCAACAGCATTCAAAAAGCAAATTGTTGTTGTATGACCTGTTGTAGTGTTTGTGAATTGTTTGTGTACAGAATTTTGATGCTTGCCAATAACATAGATTCGTTCATATGCACATTGAGGTGACTTTGCCAATGCATACATGCATGCAATGGGTTCACCATTTACGGTGTCATTCAATGCATTGCCATCAAGCAAACAATCTATTTTGTGAATATACAAATTCATATTTCATTTGAAAAATGTTTGTCCGACTTTTTGTTTCTAACAATCACTCATTGAACCACTTATGAACTTCACAAGTTTGAATGTGTTCAAGATAATCTGTTTCAGACTTGAAAGTCTTTCCACATGAACAACGAGACCACTTTGGCTCATTTACTCTTGATTCTTGAACTTGTTCAACTGGTTGTTCAATGTTTGAATCTTGTTCAGACTGTGTGTTTTGAATATTGTCAATGGCTTGTTCAACTTTTGTTCCAACTGATTTGTCAATTTCAATCTCTTTTGGTGCCACTTCTTCTCTGACAATATCTTGCTCTTTGTCTTGCTCATAAACGTTAGTTTGCTTATAATTGTTATGTTCAAATGGTGTTGTAACTACATTGCCTTCAAGGTCAAATTGATATCCAGCACGTTCAGCTTTTGTTCTATTGTTTCTAGCAACAAACAAATATGCAAATATGAACTCAACACCTGAAATTGCAAATGACTTGATTATGTTGACTATAAGCATTACACCCGTTGATAGATGACCATCAAATGATAAAAACACAAAAATGAATGTACAAATTGACATTGCAACTGCAATCAATGGTAATTGCTTGTACTTTGGTAACAAATCTGAATTCACACTTGTAAGTAGCACAACACTTTGAAAGCCTATTGCAAGAAACCAAGAATCAAACACGGCTTCAATGTGAGATGCAATACCTGCTAAAAAGCAAAGCATTACAATGATGATGAGCAATGTTGATGTCAAAAAGTCCGCAATTGCATTTGAAATTGGGTCATACCAATGTTTGCTGTTTAAGTTTGTTGAAGCAACTTTAAGATGCTGCAACACTGAAAGATTATTGTGGACAGATGATTGATGCTTTGACATGTTGAGTTCCATTTATGTATGTGACAATTGTGATATATGTATATCATACTACAAAGCTTTAGCATTGTCAATGAAGTTCTTTAACAAATTCATAATGCCGTGGTAAAGCATCTATCCAATTTTTGTATTGATGTTCCAATGTCAATATTGCATATTCATACAGTTGTTTAGTGCCAGTGTCAAATTCACGATGTAATGAACAATCTAATAGTTTCCAATCATTTGCATCAAATGCTGGGAACACAGTGTCATACATCTTATCAGTGTCATTTACAACTGTCAAATACAATTTTGTAGACATTGGCAAGAGTTTAGCATACAATTGGCCGCCACCAATGCAAACAAAATTCATGAATGGGCTTTGCTGTATCAAGTTAATCAACTGTTCAAATGTCAAAAACTTTGAATTGCTTGAATCATAGCCAAGTTCACGTGCAAGTTCATGTTTTGCACAGTCATCAGGGCTATGTGTAACAATGTACATGAAACGACATGTTAAAGTACAGCCAATTGATTGTAATGTCTGTAATGAAACAATGCAATTGATATTTTGTTTTGTAACTTGTGCAAAGTTTTTTAAGTCTGTACTAAGATTGTATAGTTGTTTACCTTCATGTCCAATTGCTCGATCTTTATTGATGCATGCTATACATGATAAATTTTGATACGTTTTCATAGTTAAAATTTGTTAAAAAATTTGACAAGCAAACATTTTACATGTTTGCTTGTTATTTTAATATTATTTTATGAAAACTATTCTATAAGTGTCTCAATAATCCACCAACTACTCCAGAACCACCTGTTCTTGGTGTGTTTGTTGTCTGTCGTTTCTTCAAATTCTTTAAATATGCTTTGTCTTCTTTTTCTGACATTGGATATTTTTTGTTATACCCATGCAAGAATGTAAGCATTGCTTGATTTGTTATACCAGCCTTGTCAAATTCTAACACAAAGAACTTTTCTTCTATACCACCATGTTCAAATACAAGTTTGCCTGTTAAAGTGTTTAAATCAATTTGTACATATGCAAAGTATTTTTTCATTGCACCTGACATTGTCATTTCACTTTTAGCACAATTAACAAATGATGCTTCAGCAGCCGAATGTCCAATAAAGTCATTCATCCATAATCTTGCATATGGATATGCGTTTTCATCATATTTAGCAGAAAAAGTTCTATAAGCAAGTATAAGTGTGTCAAGTTGTTTATACACTAAATCCGGTATCATGTATAAGTTATCTGACCACACTTTGTCATTGAACTGTATAAATGTTAGATATGCGTTTGCTTTATGATAACGATCCCTTTTTATAGATTCTACCAAATCTTTATCTTTACCAGCAGATGCTTTAAAAACTTCATCAAATTTGGATTCACCAAAATCTTTTATCATGTACTGATCACTTGGTTTGTCATTATATGCATGATCATAACATAAAATGACATTGTCATGCTCATAAGACTTTTCAAAATTTAATGTACTAGTACCATAGAATGTTGATAGCATTTGTATGCTGTATGGTTTTGCAGTCATAGGCTGCCACAATGGTTTGTTGTTTGCATCAAGTATTTGAACTTTATAGTAGCCATCATAGCCTTGCTGAGATTGCACATACATTTTGACACCATCATCATACACTGACAAACTGTTATGTCTTTTTGACTGAACATAATTAGTGTCATAGTTGACATATCGTTTATTTGCAACAAATGGTACATGTTCATCTTTCAATGATGCATCATTAGGCGTTTGATAGCCTGCAGTGATTCTGACAGTTTTAATTGTCTGTTCATTACGCTCCCAAGTCTCTTCAATTTCTTTCAAGATACCTGCACTTCCATCTTTTAAACAATCAGGCAAGTCTAAAGTTTTTGCAACTTGTACAGGTATGTAAGGTCGATTTGACTGATCAACATTACAATATGCATAATCGTCATTTTCAGTCCAGTACTTGTAAACAAGTTCATAATTTTCACTACGTTTGCCGGTTGGCTGTTTCATTGTATTGTCTTTGTACAATGTCATCACAGTTTCATTTGCTTTTTGCAAACCATATTCACCTGTGATTGGATTTGTATACACTATGTCACCATTTGGTTTAGTCACCAAACATTCAACCAACTTTGCATAATATGGTGACCATTCTTTTTCCATGACAAGTTTGCAGTCTTGAGTTTCACGATCGACAATTTGCCATTTGCGATGCAAAATCAATTGATATGGCATTTGTACATTTGGACCAGACTCTGAATATTTTTCAGGTTTGCCAAATCTTTGCTCTTCAACCATGACACCCATATCATACTTAATTTTACTGTCAATTTTGCCAAGTCCAGAAGGTCCATAGTAAATGATCTGTTCACCATGTAAAACATCATCTTTCCATGACATTTGTTCAAGCAAAATGCCGTCAGCATTCCAACGTTTTTCAGTGCCTTGTTTACGTTGTTGTGCATCAATAAAATGTTGTGTACGCAAACACTTGTTCTTTAATTCTGAGCCCGATTTCCAATAAGTTTCAATAGGCTTTAGCTGTGCACTTACAAATTGATAAGACAATGTCATTGCCAAGATAATGATCGAGATTCTGTAAATTGATTTCATAACTTTTAGTTTTAATGTTTATTTGTTTATATGTTATAATTGTATATGAATAATGTACTACAAAAGTACAAAATTTGCACTTTTGATAGGATTTTTGTTGTACAAAAAGACTAAAAAGTTACAAAATTTGCACTTTTGTAGCAAACAAAATGAGCCTGACTAAAAATAGTCAGGCTTTCGAATGTTATGAAACATTCAAGAACTCAATCATTTAATCTAAAGCAGATTTTATAGTGCTGCAAATTTTGTATAGTTGTGTCAAACAATCAATGACAAGTTTTTGTTTCTTGTCAATGATTTGCAGCAAACTGTCAATTATTGTCATTGACCAATCATACCAACTTGAATCAGTGTGGTAGTCTTCATCTACACAACCAATTGTTGATTCAATGTCTTTGAACATTGTACTGACAAATAAATTGTCCACAATGTCTATTTTAGGTTTAAGCAATGCTAAAGATTGCAATGTTTGTTTACAAGTACTTTCAAATTTTTCAGAGTCTATCATATGAAGTGTATGTTTTATAGAATATGTTTTATAGAATATGTTTTATAGAATATGTTTTATAGA
>OGLE01001984.1_pt1 | contig 14313 bp, 11 predicted proteins | sample 1572671 | NCBI WGS metagenome assembly OGLE01 (sample SAMEA2581923, study PRJEB24529) | metagenome | biome: Human gut stool | place: China | collected 2011 | reverse complement strand
TGCATCTTCTGTTGCCATGGGTATCAAATAAATTTAAGTTTATGCAATATCGGACACACACGTCCTAACACACGATCGAATCCTATGATTTGTGATGTAGGGAATACGCACATCAAGCCTAAAGCGGCGAACTCCACAAGGTTCTTGTCAATCCATAAATAAGAGCCTTCAAACGGCATCATATAGCTCGCTCCCACGAAAGAGGGGTGGGATAACGTGTACATAGCGAGAAGAATCATACCTCCAACAGAAGATAAACGATACAAACAGCCTAAAGTCAAGCCTAGGCCGATCAATAACAGAGCCCACTCATTCAAGAAGTTGATGGTTGTCATCAAACTGTCGTCTTGAGTCAATTTGATAAAAAATGAAGCAGCGGGACCCTTTGAATCGAGTAGATAGGGTAGAGATGTCCATTTTGGGTTCATGATTTTTACTAGGCCTTCATACATAAAGTGCCAACCTATAAAAAGACGCAGCATCATCAGCCAAGTCATCTGCGCTTTCGTGTAACCTTGTTCTATTTTCATTTCTTGGTCCTAAAAAATTGGTTTAGAAAAAGTCGATTATTAAAAACACAACACCCGAAGCTAAAATCATAGATTTAGGCCTCGGGCGTTATTTATGCTAAAATGTGCTTGATACGATTAATCCAAAACTTTAACAGTAATGTTACGGAACCAAACATCATCCCCGTGGTCTTGAAATCCGATGAAACCTTCTTTGTTAGCGCCACCGCAATTCAACAACAACTCATAAGCCAACGGCCATTTGTCTTTGCTAAATTTGCTATTATCCAACATTTCTTTCCATTGCGGAGTCCACAAGTGATACTCAACAACAGGTTCATCGCTATTCAAATAGTGAACAACTGTACCCTTATAGCACATGATCTTACCCTTGTTCCACTCACCGAACGGTTTTGCGTTCTGCGGTTTTGCCGGGATCATATCATACAACGAAGCCGAAGTACGGTTGCCATCTACACCCAGTTTGGCATCGGGATGGTTTTCGTTGTCCAGAATCTGGTATTCAGGAGCAGAATAGTAAGTCGGAGTTTCAGGAACCTCCTGAATCATATAGAAGACACCGCTATTACTGCCTTTGTCCACTTTCCACTCGAATGAGAGCTCGAAGTTTCCGAATTTTTCAGCAGCATAAATCAGATCACCACCATTGCGGGCACCTGCTTCACCAGCACCTGATCCATTGATTTTGATACATCCATCCTCAATGACCCATGCTCCCGGTACGGTATCTTTATTGTAACCACGCCAACCCTCGAGGCTGGTACCATCGAAGAGCACCACTACGTTTGAATCCACAGCCATAGCCGTGCTGTCGGCAGCAGCTTTTTTTGCACCACTGTTGCCGCAAGAGGTAATCATTGCAGCCATAGCCAATACGCTACTTACAGAAAGAAATGTTTTCATCATTGTTGTTATTCAGATTAATTGTTTCAGTATAGTCTGTTAAAGAATACAGTCCGAACGATTTGTGCCATTTTTTGATCGGAAGGTTAACCTCCGATCAAAATCGGATCTAATACATTATCCGGCATGTACCCGTTATGTATTACTTAGGCATATCGACCAGGTTCCAGCCTTCGCGATAATTATGTTTGATCATCTCCTGGGCGAACTGCTGTGCATTGATCGGATCAGTATAACGTTTATTGAAGGTTGGATGACCATCTTTAATAGAGAAACCATCCTCAACCATGATCTTCAACGTCTCCTCCGGGCCGATATTCGTAAAGCACATATTCTCGCCATCCCAATCAAGCACACGGTTCAGACCTTGCAGTCTCACTGCCAACACGCCCATTACAACGATTTCATTGAAAGGACCTGCTTCGCTGAAGTCTGACGCACATTTGACACGATTGGCTTTATCCTCCTTGCAGGCACGTACCCAATCCATATAGTGACCGTGTTCAGCATTTTCAATCTTGCGGGTCATCTCCGGAGCATTCGGCACACGTCCAGATACCAACCACGGATCACGGCCGTAGCAACCACAGATCAGAATATCTTTTGTTCCGTAGAAAATAGCGCCGCCACCTCCGTTATTGAGCTCTTTACCCGCAGGTACACCCGCCGGGATCTCAGGACGCAGACCTCCATCGTACCAGGTCACCGTCACTTCAGGCAGATTAATCTTACCGATCTTACCTCGTTCCGGGAAGACATATTTCACAATCTGAGCGTTCGGAGCACAATCGGTCAACAGCGACGTAGAGCTACCCGAAGCATGGATCGGATAACCAAGTTTCAGACCTTTGAAAATCGGATGCATAATGTGGCAAGCCATATCACCAAGTGCACCGGTACCAAAGTCCCACCAACCACGCCAGTTCCACGGCTGATAAATTTTATTGTATGGGCGCATCTTTGCCGGACCGATAAACAGATCCCAGTTCAAGGTATTGGGGATAGGGTCCACCTGTTCGGGACGCATCAACCCCTGTGGCCAAATAGGACGATCCGTGAAGCAGTCTACACGAGTCACCTCACCGATCTCTCCATTCCAGATCCAGTCACACACCTTGCGCACCCCGTCTCCAGAGGCACCCTGGTTACCCATCTGTGTAGCCACGTCATATTTGTCAGCCAACTTGGTCAGCAAACGAGATTCGTACACACTGTGAGTCAACGGTTTTTCACAATAGACATGTTTACCCATCGTAATGGCTTCCGATGCGATCAAGCAGTGCGTATGGTCGGCGGTTGCGACCATCACAGCATCGATCGAGTTGCCCATCTGATCGAACATTGTGCGATAATCCCAGAAACGGCGAGCTCCCGGATAGCGATCGAAGGTATTTTTTGCATACTTCCAATCGGTATCACACAGTGCAACGATATTTTGGCTCTCGAGACTTTTAAGCACCCCTGCTCCGCGGCCGCCGACACCGACGCCGGCAATATTAAGTTTATCCGAAGGGGCTGTATGTCCATGTGACTTTCCGAGCACAACGTTAGGAACAACTGTCATAGCAGCCAATCCGATTCCGCTTTTGCGCAAAAAATCACGTCTTGAAATTTTATTTGCCATAATTCAGGTTAGGTTTTATTGATTTTTAGGTTTTTGCAATTTGAATTGTTTGTTTTTTGGGGTTGTAGCATTCCCCGCAACAGAAACTCCATCCTCTCTGTTAAAAAATACGCAGCATGAATATAGCTCCAACTCTGTACCAGCTATTTCACATACGGAGCCGCAGCAAGGAATTCATAGCTGGCAGCCACATCTTTTTCCGGAGTACGGCCATAGCGCTCTACTTCAACAAAATAGGACTCCATACCGCTATTATACGCAGCCTCAAAGATGGATTGGAAATCCATGGTACCGCTTTCGCCTATCGCCTCCTCATCCTTAATGTGCAGCAAAGGAATACGTCCACCATACTTTTGAATGTAATCGACCGGATTAACGCCACCTTTCTGTGCCCAGTAAACATCCAGTTCGAACATCACGTTTGTCGGATCGGTATTGGCGATCAGATAGTCATAGATCACCTCGCCTTCACGTTTTTCAAACTCCTTATTGTGGTTGTGAAAGCCAAAACGCATTCCACGTTTTTTGGCTTCAGCTCCTACACGGTTAAAATAGTCACAATAAAGTTTGATATCATCGAGTGTATTGCCGAGTTCAAACCACGGTTGAACCACATACGAACATCCGGCTTCAGCCTGTGCATCCAGAGCCTCTTTCCACCACTCCATCACTTCGGCATCAGTCTCTTTCGTATATTTACGACCGACATGTGCCCCCATGACCTGCATGCCGAGATCTTCACACATTTTGCGGAACTCTGCTGGAGAATATCCATAAAGTTTCCCGGCATCATAACCAGCTGTCTCCAGGGTCTGATACCCCATTTTAGCCGTTTTTTTCAGCGTTGCCGGCACATTTTTCTGCATGGCATCGCGCAACGAATAGAGTTGCAGACCGATGATCTTGTGCGGAGTCTTACTGAAAGTACCCTCGGCCAACAGCCGGCTTCCGACCACGGCACCAGCGGTCATCAACACGGATTTTTTCAAAAATTCTCTTCTGTCCATAATTAAGGTTAGCTGTTCAGTTATATTACAGTTATTTCAGGTTCATTACAATTTATTACGTATCATGTGCACTCTTCTCCCCAAAAACAGGCTTATCAGCAGGACACTTTGGGAGAGATTGCATATCATGTCTGACAGGTCCGTCAGCATCTACAATCCAATGACTCAACGCGTATTACATTGACTGTCACAACCAATCGCACATTTTATACAAAGTTATATAAAATTTTAATTTTGAAAAAGGAGTGTCCTCCATTTTACAATTCACGCAAACAAACATTCCCCATATTTTATAAACACATTACAAGCTACGCTACCAGGTCTCATAGCCCTGCTTTTCCCCACAACCATACGGACCACTATTTTCAATCTACACATCCACGGATATTTACCCCCATTAACCCATCGCTGAAAATGGATAACACACCTGTTTCCTCGGCCTCTACGCAGCACACTGAACAGCCCTATGGGCAAATCAATTCCCCCACAGTGTAAATATTCACCAAGAAAATTAATTGTACCACATCCGAGAATAGCCCCTGTTTTCGGGACGGAATTCAGTAAGATTTTGCAGACAGAAGACACATGGCACACCCCACTGCTATGCCTGATGTTAACAATATAGAGACTGGCAAAGATTTCGCGCCATTACGCTCAACCGATACGCAACAACATCATATTCCGAAAACATTTCTCCCAATTCCCCAGACAACAACTACACCGAAATAGATCCAAATAAACCTCGGGCGATGTATTTTACTGTACAATTGGGGCTTTTTCGTTCGGATCATTTCCGCATAAATCAAGATTACAATAATAGGAATAGAGGAGACGAGCAATGCATTATAAGAAAATGCCTGAACCACATCCAGATGCAACAAGCTGTGAATAGCTCTTTGAGAACCGCATCCCGGACAACGGAATCCCGTAAGCAAAAGGAAAGGGCATTGGGGAAACAATGCTGTCTTGCTAGGGTTAAAAACAAAATAGATAGTTCCCAATACAATGAGCAGCACGATTACCCCAATGCCCTTCCGATTCATTTCATGCTATGAATTAATGAATAAGAAGATCATGTAGATGACCATTACAGCCAATCCCACAAAAAATCCGATTTTTGTCCATTTGGCAGCGTTGTTACTGGCCTCTACAGCCTCTTCATATTTACCGGCTGCATACAATGAGCTGACTTTTGCCGCAAAGACAATCCCAGCTATACCAAACGGCAAACAACAAAAAATGGTTACGAGAATGGATTCGGCCATCCACGTTTTCGGGCAGGGCTGAGTTTCCATAAGATCAATATTTAAAGATTATAAACCGAGAAAGCATGTAAATGCGAGAAAAGCACCGTAAATGATTGTCCCGGCCAATCCGACGAAAAAGCCCCACTGAATCCATTTCTTGGCTTGCGTAGAGCGATACAACGCTTCATCGTACTGACCTGCATAATAAAGGGTATCCACCTTTACCGCATTAACGATTCCAACGATTCCAAAAGGCAGACAGCAAAAGAGAGTAACCAGAATGGACTCCACCAACCAGGTTTTGGGCATCGGCGGTTGAGCAGGAGGAGAAGGAGGAGTACTGTATAGCACATCGTTTAATTCGGGTACATTTTTAGCCGGTTTCCACTCTCTATATCCGACAGCCCACACCAATGTATCGGGAGAGAGATTTTTAGCAGCTAAAGCCTCGACACTGAACGGTCCCTCTTTTTCATTATTATTGAGTATATAAAATTCCATCATATTTTTAATTAATTAGTCTCTCGTAAATATAATAAAAGTATTTTAAATAATGTGATTACAGAAACGCGAATATGGCTATCCAGTTTCAACGTTTATGTTTTTCAATTACAACATTCACAACAAGACCCTGAATTGTCCGGTTCATCAATAAAAGATTGATACTACAATCTCGTCTTAAAAACTTTCATATTATAATAGATCAACACTGTTTCATCTTATACACCTATCATGACTCAATGAAAGGACAACCATCCATACGTAACGTCAATTATTTCGAATCTTATTGAAAAGGTTATTGATTTTCCGGCAAATTTCAGCGTACACACGATAAACTCCCGTCCCATTCACATAGACATTTCAAATCCGGTTTTCGCGATTCATTCAGACATAATGCCGCATATCCATATCAAGACAGTTCAACAAAAAGGCCGTTTACCTCATGAGATAAACGGCCTTAACATATCACTGCAAGTTCAGGACTACCAAACGATGACCGACATCTGACTACTCATCATTTGTGTCCAACCTAAATCATAGACGAATTAATCTAACTCCGCCAGATTCTTGTCGATTTCGGCATCCGAAAGCGTATAATTCTGCAAGTCTCCCGCAAAATATTTGTCATAAGCGGCCATATCAATCAGCCCGTGTCCCGAGAGGTTGAAGAGAATAACCTTCTCCTCGCCTGACTCTTTACATTTGTTGGCTTCTCTAATGGCAGCCGCAATCGCATGGCAAGACTCCGGGGCAGGGATAATACCCTCAGTCCGAGCAAACAGCGTTCCGGCATCGAAGCTCTCCAACTGATCAATATCGACAGCCTCCATCATTTTATCTTTCAGCAGTTGCGACACAATCACACCGGCACCATGATAGCGCAATCCACCGGCATGGATATTGGCCGGAGCAAAATTGTGACCGAGGGTGAACATCGGCAACAAAGGCGTATAACCGGCCTCATCGCCAAAATCATAACGGAATTTACCGCGCGTCAACTTCGGACATGAAGCCGGTTCCGCTGCGATAAAGCGCGTTTTTTTACCGTCATGAATGTTGTGACGCATAAATGGGAAAGAGATACCGCCAAAGTTCGATCCACCACCGAAACATCCGATTACAATATCCGGATACTCACCGGCCATTGCCATCTGTTTTTCGGCTTCAAGACCGATTACCGTCTGATGTAAGGTTACATGACTCAATACGGAACCAAGAGTATATTTGCAGTTCGGGGTGTTCATCGCCAACTCGATCGCTTCAGAAATCGCCGTACCCAATGAACCTTGATGATTCGGGCATTCGGTAATGATCTTACGTCCCGCTTTGGTAGACATCGACGGAGATGCGGTCACCTGGGCACCGAACGTCTGCATAATCGAACGGCGATACGGTTTCTGCTCATAGCTGATCTTTACCATATAAACCGCCAACTCCAGTCCGAATGCTTTAGCTGCATAGGAAAGAGCAGCGCCCCACTGGCCCGCTCCTGTCTCTGTGGTAATATTGGTAATTCCCTCTTTTTTACAATAATATGCCTGGGCAAGCGCAGAGTTGAGCTTGTGTGAACCGACCGGACTCACACTCTCGTTTTTAAAATAGATGTGAGCTGGTGTTCCGAGTGCCTTTTCCAGTTCATACGCACGTACCAACGGAGTCACTCGATAATTTTTATACTGTTCGCGAACAGGTTCCGGAATATCAATCCATGCATCAGTTTGATTCAGCTCCTGACGAGAAAGCTCTTGGGCAAAAATGGGGAACAAATCTTCCGGTTTGAGCGGTTGACGTGTTGCAGGGTTCAATGGAGGCATCGGTTTATTCACCATATCTGCCTGAATGTTATACCATTGAGTCGGGATTTCACTCTCAGGAAGGAAAAAGCGTTTCTGTTTAGTACTCATTGTATTGTGAATTATTCGACTTCGATTTACAATTTCACCTGTGGACACAACGCTGTGTCAACACGAACAGCCCCAAGCCACAGAAAACTAACTTAATTTGATCAATCAAACGGCAATATGCTCTATTCTTGATCAGACATCGTCTCATTGCAAGGCAATGACTTATCTTACAAATGTAAAAAAAATCCTCAACATTGCACACAGTAAGGTTACGCCATACCCTTCTCGACCTGCATCTAATACGTCCGGTATCCCTTTGATTTCGGGTTATATCAGGCCTCTGCACTACTGATCGATTTTCTTTACATCCTCTATTATCGTATTACACCGAGACCTCCATCCGATTAGAAAATAAATAAACCTCCTTTTTACACCATACAAAATCTGTATCGCCCCAACAAATATATTTTCCCTAACAAATATTAATCGATGCAGCCTCTCTTAGATTTAGATAAAGAAAATAAACGATGAATTTGTGACTTTATTTTATACTGGTTTTATCACAGACACGAAAAAATAAAATAATTTCCATATTTCTGTAACTTTTCAGAGGCATCCTTGTTATATAAAATGATATAGAAATTTTAACGATATTTGCCGCCGCATTATTACGGTATAAGTAAATCTTCGGCAGCTGCAATAAACTGATGCATCAAACATTGCATTAGCCGTCCAGCTCAACAGACAATGAAAAACTTTTTACGACAAATCGTTTCTTTCAATATAATCTCTTTGGTGATTTCACTCTTTGTAGGATGCTCCTCCAAAGAGAATACACCACATCCCGATCGGCAAATTACCGTTTATCTGAAAGCAATTCAACCGGGTTCAGATCCTTCATCAAGTCCAACAACCCGCACAGCTATCGGAGGAGAAAATCTCGATCATACATATTGGTCTGAGCGCGACACCATAGAGCTTTATTGGCGTAAAACGGGAAGTTCAGACGCTCTCAATAGCGGCCAACCCTGCACATGTTGTGAATTTGGGGGTACAGTATCCACATTCAGTACAGAGATGGAGGCCCTACCTTCAGGCAGTTACGACTACTTCGCGGCTTATCCCGAGCCAGCCTCAGTTAGTGGGACTCAGATTACGTACGATCTACCAGCCGAACAACCCGGCACATATTGCCCTCCAGATTTACACGCGGAATACACCGGCAATCTCGATTTTATGTTGGCTACTCCGCTCTCTTCACAACCCAATTTGGATGGAGACAACACGTTGACCATGAAGTTCATTCATCAATGTCACGTGATGCGCATCCAAGTGCCGACAGGCCGGAACCAATGGGGCAGTCCGATCCACAAGCTTCGTGTCGAATTCCCCTCTCCCGTAGTCGGGAAGATGACAATGGACCTGACCGATCCTACAGCAACTCCGACCCTCACCGAAGGCAGCAATACGGTTACAGCAGTACTGTCACAGCCACTCACAGAGTCAGAGGAAGATGATGTGAACGGCAATTACGTATGGTTGTTTCTCTGCCCCGGCACCGTGAACGGCACAGTACGTTTCACCGCTTATGACGAGCAAGACAATCAAATTACCTCTATTTCGCAACAGATCAACCGAGAATTGAAAGCTGGACGTATTACACCTGTCAATCTGACAATTCCGGGATCTTTATCGACTACCAATCTTGTTTTCTCAATCACTAGAAATAACCTTGGAGAGACGCCCAACACATTTACAGTAACCGCTCCTGAAGGAGCACTGTTCTGTAACGGTGCGAATCAACAAGAATTTCAGGTCAACGCATCTAACAATTACACGGTTAGTTTTTACAACCAAACAAACGGCGTCAACCACAGCGAGTTAATCCGCACCAACGGCCTAACGTTCACCTATGATTCAAATAACGCCATTGTTTCCGAGTTGCAAGAGATTTCGTTTGAAGAAGAAACCACTGCAAACATTGATTTGACTGTTCCCTATCTGCTGTACGAAGATTTTAGCGATATAAATAGCTTTGATTACGAAACAGATCGGAGCACTAGTAATCCGGATGCTATATGGCTCGACCAATATGGTTTGACTGGATGGTCTGGAACCCGAGTTGGTGTTGAAACGGGCAAAGCCATGAGAATATCGGTTCGTCATGAAACAGTAGCCCAGTATCCAGGACGTGTGGATAGTCCTCCGCTGTCAGCCATCAAGGAAGGGCACAGCGTAAAGGTTCGGTTCAGTTTCAATGCAGGACAGACCAGTGAATGGGTTCGCTGCAAAGTAGGTGTTACCACAGAGAACAGCCTGCACTCCGGCAATACGGAGCCTGAGGGGGGATCGACCGAGACCCAATTTGCTCTCAATGCGGACTACAACAACATTCCCAACGAATACACCTTCCAATCCGAATCCTTTTTGCAAAGTTGCACCAATCAGACACGTTTAAGTTGGAATGTGGTTCGGGAATATGGATTGGGAAATGCATTTCAAATGCAAACATGGTTCATCTATTTGGATAATATTCGTGTATCGATCATACAATAAATAAAACAAAAATATCAACCAAACTATAAAATCACATGAAACAATTTTTACCTCTCTGTTGTCTGCTACTGTTGTTGACAGGCTGCTCGAAATCGACCGTTCCCGGTCCGACCGATGCGGAAAAGGGGTCAATTCGTTTCGACTGCAACATATCAGCACAAGTCACCACGATTCAGGACGGAAACACCAAGGCTGATCAAGCAACTCGTGAATTGCCTGCCTCATGCCTGCCTGATGCGAATCAAATGAAACTTCATTTGACCGGCACAAGCACGGCAACAGAGTATCACTACGAAAACATGGCTGCATACGATCAACCCTTGCTTGATCCTGATGACTATACAGCCCACTTCACTTACGGAGATCCCGAAGCGGAAGGACCTCAAGCTGCTTATTTTGAAGGCAAGACTACATGCACCGTAGCTGCTCGTCAAACCGTTACGCAACCGGTAACACACGCGCTTGCCAACTCCTTGTATACTCTCGAATTTTCAGAGTGGTTCAAAAAATATTACACCTCTTGTCAGATTCAGATCACAACAAGTTCTGGTTACCAAAGTGGTCATACCATTACCTCTGTAACTGATCCTGTTCCCATCTTTGTCAAGCCCAATTCAACACTATACATGAGTGGCACCGCTGTCAAAACCAACGGAGCCGAGGTCACCTTCCCGAAAACGGAAATCGGAACCACTCTAGCCCGCACATGGCACACTATAGTCGTTGATGCAGGCTCGGCTGGACAAGCCAATATTACCATCGATTTCGATGACACCCCCACTTCCGTAGAGGTAATCGATGTCGAACTAAATCCTGAAGCCTAATTAGAACTCAACTTAAAAACGACTTCCTGATGAAAGAGTTTTTACACATATTCTGCCTGGCATTTCTATTACTTTTGTCAGGTTGCAAAAATGAAGACCCTGGTTTTCCGACCACTCCTGGGACGGATGACGAAGTAGGTTATATCGTCACCTCCGGATTATCGGTTACTGTTGCCGACAATGAGATTATTTCTACTACAACAGGCGAAAGTTCCCCGACAAAATCCGAGTCTTCCGGTTCTGAAGCAACCAATCTCACTCGAAGCAACAATACACAATCCGCTGTTGATTCAACGACCACTAAAACGGATCCTTCTACAGCAGAAGCCAGCGACGACTACAAGGTAACCATCCTCAACACGAAGACATCGGAGACCATGAATTACACTTATGCCGATCTCAAGAAAGAGGAAAATCAAAAAATACCTGTAGCTCCGGGAACATACAAGATCTCTGCAGAATCTCCCGATTATGCCAGCTACATGGCCGGAGATTACTATGCCAACTGGGATATGCCGGTTTATGCAGGATCTGTAACGAAAAATGTGATCAAAGCAACTGAGACAACCGTTAATGATTTGGTATGCTCGTTAGCCAACATTCGCACATCAGTATCATTAACCCCCGATTTACAAAGTCTGTTCTTACCGGACAATCAAGCGACAGAGCAGCTGCCGGCCTTAACGGTAACTCTGTCAGTCGGAGAAAATAGTCTGGTTTATGATCGCGCTGCTGCCGATGGAGAAAAATATGGTTATTTCAAAGCGGTCGAAGCGACCAATACCATCACCGTAGAGTTGAAAGGCGCTTATAATAAAGCACCTGGGAATGTTGCACCTGAATACATACCAATCAAATGGACCCGCGAAATTACGGGATGCAAAGCCGGACAATGGCGTAAAATCTCGATTCACGTCACCAACGCATCTCAAGGCAACATTCAGTTCCAAATGACCGTAGAAAACTGGGTGTACGATCAAAAGATCGATGTTGATGTCACCAATTTGTATGCCTTTGGAGAAGAGGTAATTCCCGATGAAGAGCTTTCGGATGCCAACTCTCCGGTAGTAACCCTTGAAGGACATGACATTGCTCAGGGTTATACCATCAACCAAAGCATGTACAACGAAGACTTGGGCAAATGGAATGAAAATTTACAAGCCATTATCACGCCTCAATCGGACGTCACCTTGCGTTCTGTCAAGCTGCTTTTCTCATCATCGGATAACGCTACATTACTGAGCGATTTATCTGCAGCAGGATATACAGATTACACCATCCCCATCTGGCCACAAAACGACGCTTTAAACTCCTATTTGCTGATCCAGCAGGGATCGACCGGATTGGTCAAAGCAATCCTCAAAGATGCGGGCATGACCAAACTCTTTACATACAAAGGGGTGCACACCGTAAAATTTATTGCGGTCGACACCAAAGGTCGCACATCTTACACCAACTTGAAGATCACGGTATCGGAAGGCGGTTCCATCGTCACAGAAGGGCCTACTGCTACATGGGTCAATGACCGTGGAGGCCAACTCGACGTGCCTTTCCAACTTGATCCTAACGACTTACCCCCCGTAGAGCTTAAAGTAGAATCAAAGACTGGAATCACTGATTTCAAGATCGAAATATCTTCAACGAACCAAGAGTTTGCAGAGTTAATATCTACTATGTTCTCTACCAATAATCTGGATTTGATCAATCCGGGCAGCAATGCTGAAACTTTGGCTTCATTGGGTTTCCCAACTGGAGATCAGGTTCGCAATCAGACCAGTTTATCATTTGACATTTCTCAGTTCATGAGCGCGTTGGCAGTCTTTAGCGGTGAACACACTTTCAAGCTACAAGTCACAGATGCAAACGGACAAATTGCCAAATCACTCATATTAATCGTCAAATAGAATTCTATCTGTAAAATTTTATATCGTCATTGACATCATGTTACGTTATATTTCCAAATATATTCTGTCGGTGGGAACCATCGGCTTAATGTTAATAGCCACCGCATGTACCAAGGATCCTGGCATCGACAAAGATGAGATGGGTTCAGTTGCTTTCATGCTTGACTTTAACGGGAAACAGATCTCTTTATCCGGCAATAGCACTAAGTCTGACGCACAATACAATCCACTTGAGGTCAGCACCATGTGGATTTATAGTGTCACATCGGACGGTGTAGGCGAAACAACTGACAAGTTGATTCGCAAATACAAACCTGCTAACAGTGTTCCATCCAATCTATATTTAGCAGCAGGAAAATACAAAGTAGTAGTGGATGCGGGTGACTTAAACGAAGCCACTTTCACCAACAAACACTATGCCGGTGAAACAACATTTGACGTTGTAGCTCAAGAGACACAACCAGTTACAATCACCTGCAAAATCACTAATATCGCAGTACGAGTTGAATTTGAATCCACTATTCGTGAAAAGTTCGATTTGGGTTATGAAGCCTACGTTTGTGCATCAGATGATTATTCACAAACTGATGCTGAAAATGGCACTGTTCCCACGCTCCATTACGACACCGACACGACTGGCTTTTTTATCCTGCCAGATGGAGTTAACAATCTGAGTTGGGGATTTTTAGGCGAAAGTTCTGATCCTGCTATCAATAAAAATAATTCAAAAACCGGCACAATCGAACTGCCAGAAAGCGGCAAACAGTACACACTAAAATTTAAATATTCGAAGACTCCAGATGGTTCTCTGACCGTTATCGTTAAGGTACAGGAATATGTCAATGCATTTGATGATTCTTTCCTGTTTAGTCCGGAACCGACTGTAATGGGTGATGGTTTTAACATTGACAAAGTGACTGGCTATTACAGCGATCCTATCAAGTTCAACATCTCGTCGATCAACGATCTGCAAGACATGAAGTTCACTGTAGCAGGGGATGGCATCACCTACGAGATCATGCATGAAGGATCAGTTCTGCCTGAAGCAGCTGCCAACGGCATTACTTATACCCCAACAGACGCGATGAACGGAGTATTAACCTTAACTCCATCTTTCTTCGAGAAACTGGAAGCAGGTATAAACTCTATTAACTTCGAAATCAAAGACTCGGGGGCCAATACCGGCAAAGCTACGGCACAGATTGCATTGGCCAAACCGGTGTCGATCACCGCTCAGGACCTCTGGTTCGGCACAGCCGATATGAGTGCCGTTGTGACCAATCCGGCCACCAGTGACGTAACAGTCAAGTATCGTATATCCGGGACTGGTGAGTGGAAACCCCTACCGGCAACAAAGGGAGCCATATCCACAG
>OGLE01001983.1_pt1 | contig 14317 bp, 9 predicted proteins | sample 1572671 | NCBI WGS metagenome assembly OGLE01 (sample SAMEA2581923, study PRJEB24529) | metagenome | biome: Human gut stool | place: China | collected 2011 | reverse complement strand
ATTTGAAAAGGGTACTACGTATGTGGCGGCATCCACTACGAGTTTGGGATTATCCTATAGTTCCAGCGAGAAATTGAATTTCGGCCTGGATTTCACGGGTGGTTATTTCGTGCAGAGCGCGTGGATGCTCTATGGTAAATTAGGGTATGATCATACGCGTTATACCGACCATTTCCAGATGGGAGTAGGCGGGCGTTATTATTTCACGCAGAACGGCATTTATATGGGCCTTGGTTTGCAGTATGAGCATGCCACCAAGAGCGTGAATAATTTGCAGTTGTGTCCCGAAGTGGGATATGCCTTTTTCGTGAACCGTTTCATCACGATAGAGCCGGCTGTGTATTACCACATGAGTCTGAATGACTTCTCAGACGGAAGTAAGGTCGGTTTGAAGTTAGGATTAGGTTTCTATTTCTGATAAGAAACATCCGATAAGGCTGTGCCGGAATACTTGTATAGGTCTTCCGGCACAGTTTCTTTTACCTTCGGGATGGCCGGTTTGTACCGGGGGATAACAAGAACTGACAAATTGCCGCGTTTGTTCTCGTTTTTATTGCCGAATGACAGCTTTTTCCTCTTTTCTGTGAAGTGAAAACCGGATAAAATAAGACGGAAAAACGCGGGTTTTGAATAAATATAAGTTTTAGGCTGCATATATGCGGCCTTTTTCTGTATATATGCGTTTTAATCTCAAGAGAGTGATTTTTCAATCGCAGGAAGAAAAATTTTTTTTCTCCTCTTGTTGCTACGGGTGTGTACTGAAATAGAGGTGAAAATGTCTTGTTTCGGGAAAGAAACGAGGCCTTTTCCCCGTTTTTTTCTCTTGTTGGGGGCTGTTCGAGTGACGGATATGGAAATCAGGATGTCACCAAATTCGGGGATGAAACTTACGTGCCGGTGGACGGTGTGCGGTTCAATGGCTTTTTCGTCTGTCAGCGTGTGCACGAAAGACGGATATAAGTTGTATTGGGATAAAAGTCCGATGTGCGAGATTTCGTTTTTTTCGTGTCTGTCGGCGGCGGAAGGGATATGGGCGATTCTCGCAGTGGTCGGCTTGACGTTTTGACAATTTGTAAAATGCGTAGAGCGGATTATGAAATCTCTTCCAATAATATGTGGACGTACAGGCCTTAAGAGCATGGGCATTTCCGGTAGATAAGTTTTCAAAGGTTTCATGTCGGTGAAAAAATACGAGGATTTCGGTATGTGTGGTTATAATTTGGAAGGTTTTATCATGTAAATACTGATAAATCGAAATACGGTTAGGCTTATTCTATAAAAAGGATATCATATTTACTTGTTGAGTTGTCAAAAAGATATAACTTTGCATAAAACAAAAGCAAATTGCTTGCTTATTAAGTGGTTTTGCTTTAAAAAGGAATTTTCCATGCGCAGGGAAGTGTTTGACAATAATGTGTAATTAGACAAGGTGAGAAGAATGAAAACGAAGATTCAGAAAACCATGTTCCTATGGGCGGCGGCAGTGGCATTCCCTGTGGCCGCAGAAGGGCAAGACAAAGTCGAGGCATCCGTGGGGGCGGATCTGGTGAGCAGTTATATCTGGCGCGGGCAAGAGTTGGGCGATGTCAGCATACAGCCTTCCGTTTCGCTTTCGTGGAAAGGTCTTTCGCTTACGGTGTGGGGTTCGGCCTCTTGGGGTCGCGAATATGCCAAAGAGTTCGATTTGACTTTAGGTTATGCCGTAAAAGGTTTCAGTGTGTCGGTTACCGATTACAGTTTCAGCAAAGGGACGAATTTCAAGACGGGCACCGATATCAGCGGGAAATATTTCCATTTCGGCAGCAATTCCACGTTGCATGTCTACGAAGCGCAGGTTGGGTATGACTTCGGCTTCCTGGCCGTGAACTGGTACACGAACATCGGTGGCAACGACGGGCTGAAGAAGGACGGTAAACGGGCCTACTCTTCTTATGTCTCGCTTTCCGCTCCTTTCCGCTTGGGCGGTTTGGACTGGGATGCCACGGTAGGCGCCACTCCGTGGGAGACCTCTTTCTACAACGGCGGCAGTTCGGGCTTTGCCGTGTCCGAGGTAGCCTTGCGGGCGGCCAAGGAGATACGGGTGACCGAGTCGTTTGCCTTGCCCTTGTTTGCCCAGGTTACATGGAATCCGGCGTCCGAGAACGCCTATTTTACGGCAGGACTCAGTTTTTAAGCATAACAGAAATGTGATAGGTTCCAAAAGGTATGTTTTGTAAGGGGTAAATAAGATTGTTTGAAAGGATAACATAAAAAGAGAGGATAGAATTAATAAAAGAAAGGGGATAATTATGAAAAAGATCGAAGCGATTATTCGGAGAACGAAGTTCGACGACGTGAAGGACGCCTTGTTGGCGGCAGACATCGAATGGTTCTCGTATTACGAAGTGAGGGGCGTGGGCAAGATGCGTGAGGCGCGTATTTACCGTGGGGTGGCCTACGATACCAGTTCCATCGAGCGCATGTTGCTGTCCATCGTCGTGCGCGACAAGAATGTGGAGAAGACCGTGCAAGCCGTGACGAAAGCCGCTTATACGGGCGAAATCGGCGACGGGCGCATCTTCATCATTCCGGTGGAGGATTCCATACGGATCCGTACGGGAGAGCGTGGCGACATTGCGCTTTACAACGCGGAACAAGAGAAGTGAGGCGGGACGGTTCCCGCCAAGGTTAAAAAGATGGTTGAATGATAAAAAAGTAAGATTATGGATACATCAGTGATATTGGATTCAGGCCACACGGCTTGGATGATAGTGGCAACCCTTTTGGTGTTTATGATGACGATTCCCGGAATCGCCTTGTTCTACGGCGGCCTTGTGCGCCAGAAAAATATGCTGAGCCTGGTGATGCAGAGCCTGGCCATAGCCGGGGTGGTCAGCATCTTGTGGGTGGTCTTCGGCTACAGCCTTGCCTTCGGCACCGGATATGAAGGCAGCGGTTTCTTCAAGTACGGCATCGGGGGATTCGATAAGGTGATGTTGAACGGCATCGGTCTGGATACGCTGACGGCGACCGGCATCCCCGAAATGCTGTTCGTAATGTTCCAGTGTATGTTCGCCCTGATTACGCCGGCTTTGATTCTCGGTGCGTTCGCCGAACGTGTGAGGTTCGCCGGTTTCTTGTGCTTCACGGTGTTGTGGAGCATACTGGTCTACATGCCCATGGCTCATTGGGTATGGGGTGGCGGTTTCCTGATGGAAATGGGAGCCGTGGACTTTGCCGGGGGCACGGTGGTACATGTCAATGCCGGCGTGGCCGCATTGGTGATGGCGCTTATGGTCGGCCGTCGTAAGGATTACAGGGCGGGCCGTCCCATTACTCCGCACAACATTCCTTTTGTCTTTTTAGGCACGGCATTGCTTTGGCTGGGTTGGTTCGGGTTTAATGCCGGAAGCGGCTTGGCGGCCGACGGTCTGGCAGCCAACGCGTTTTTGGTGACGCATATCGCCACGTGCATGGCAGCGGTCACTTGGGCGGCCATCGACTGGGTGGTCAACAAGAAATGCACTACGGTGGGGGCTTGTACGGGAGCCGTGGCCGGTTTGGTGGCCATCACGCCGGCAGCCGGTTCGGTAGATTTGGTCGGTGCGCTGTTCATCGGTTTGATAACCTCGGCCGTTTGTTTTTGGATGGTGGCTGTCGTGAAGCCCAAGTTCGGTTACGATGATGCCCTCGATGCCTTTGGCGTGCATGGGGTAGGCGGCATCATCGGGTCTGTGCTCACCGGTGTTTTTGCCACGCAGTTCGTGACCGGTGAAGGTGGCGTGCAGGGTGCGCTTTACGGGGATTGGAACCAGTTGTGGATTCAGATTGCGGCCACGGTCATTTCGATGGTGTTCAGTGCGGTGATGACCTTCGTGTTGTTCAAGGTAGTAGACAAACTGGTCGGCATCCGTGTGGACAAGAGAGTGGAAGAAGAAGGGCTTGACATTTACGAACACGGCGAATCAGCCTACGATTTGTAAGACAGTCCGTAACAGGCAAGAATAATATGAAAATCAAAATACTTAGGTGATTATGTCAGAATTAAGATTCAGAGTTGTAGAGAGTGCTTTCCACGCGAAGGCGAAAGAAGTGACCGTTCCGGCGGAACGACCCAGCGAATATTTCGGTAAATATGTGTTTAGCCGTGAGAAGATGTTCAAGTATTTGCCCAGTACCGTATATGCGAGGTTGGTGGATGCCATGGACCATGGTGCCGCTTTGGACCGCAGCGTGGCCGACGAGGTGGCTTCGGGCATGAAGCGTTGGGCCGAAGAATTGGGGGTGACGCACTACACCCACTGGTTCCAACCCTTGACGGAAGGTACGGCAGAGAAGCATGACGCTTTCGTGGAACATGATGGCAAAGGCGGGATGATGGAGGAATTTTCGGGCAAGTTGCTTGTGCAGCAGGAACCCGATGCCTCGTCCTTCCCCAACGGGGGCATACGGAACACGTTTGAGGCGCGCGGCTATAGTGCTTGGGATCCCTCTTCGCCTGTATTCGTGGTAGACGACACGCTGTGCATCCCTACCGTGTTCATCGCTTATACCGGCGAGTCGCTCGACTACAAGGCACCTTTGCTGAAGGCTTTGCGCGCGGTGGATAAGGCGGCGGTAGAAGTGTGCCATTACTTCGACCCGTCCGTGAAGAAGGTGGTTTCTTATTTGGGATGGGAGCAGGAATACTTTTTGGTGGACGAAGGCTTGTATGCCGCCCGTCCGGACTTGTTGCTGACCGGGCGTACGCTGATGGGGCATGAAGCGTCGAAGAACCAACAGTTGGAAGACCATTATTTCGGAGCCATCCCGACCCGTGTGGCCGCTTTCATGAAGGACTTGGAGATACAGGCCTTGGAACTGGGCATCCCGGTGAAGACGCGCCACAACGAGGTGGCACCGAACCAGTTCGAGCTTGCTCCTATCTTCGAGGAGTGCAACTTGGCGGTAGACCATAACATGCTGATCATGTCGCTGATGCGCAAGGTGGCCCGCACGCACGGTTTCCGCGTGTTGTTGCATGAGAAGCCTTTCAAGGGCGTGAACGGTTCAGGCAAGCATAACAACTGGTCGTTGGGCACCGATACCGGCGTGCTGCTGATGGCTCCGGGCAAGACGGCGGAGGAGAACTTGCGCTTCATCACGTTCATCGTGAACACCCTGATGGCCGTGTTCCGGCACAACGGTTTGCTGAAAGCCTCCATCATGAGCGCCACCAACGCCCATCGTTTGGAGGCACCCCCGGCCATCATTTCCTCTTTCCTCGGCACGCAGTTGAGCCGTGTGCTCGACCATTTGGAGGAGAGCACCGACGAGGAACTGGTCCTCTTGGAGGGCAAGCATGGGATGAAGCTGGACATCCCCCAGATTCCTGAGTTGTTGATAGACAATACTGACCGTAACCGTACGTCACCTTTCGCCTTTACCGGAAATCGTTTCGAGTTCCGGGCCGTGGGTTCGGAGGCCAACTGCGCGAGCGCGATGATAGCCCTCAACGCCGCCGTGGCCGAACAGTTGACGGATTTCAAGGCCGAAGTGGATGCCTTGATGGAAAAAGGCGAGGGCAAAGAAGCTGCCCTTATCCGGGTGATTCGCAAATATATCAAAATCTGCAAGCCCATCCGCTTTGACGGGAACGGTTACAGCGACGAGTGGAAGGCCGAAGCAGAGCGGCGCGGTCTGGATTGCGAGACGAGCTGTCCCGTTATTTTCGACAACTACTTGTCGGCAGACAGCATCGCCATGTTCGGGTCTACCGGGGTGATGACCCAAGTGGAACTGGAAGCCCGCAATGAAGTGAAATGGGAAACCTATACCAAGAAAATCCAGATAGAAGCACGTGTGCTCGGTGATTTGGCCATGAACCATATCGTGCCTGTAGCCATCGAGTACCAGAGCAAGTTGATAGACAACGTGTACAAGATGAAGGGACTGTTCAGCGCGGAAGAAGCCGGCAGATTGTCTGCCGAGAACCTGGCCATCATCAGGGAGATTTCCGAACGCACGGCCTATATCAAGGAGCACGTGGATGCGATGGTCGAAGCCCGCAAGGTAGCCAACAAGATTGAAGGCGAACGGGCAAAGGCCGTGGCCTACCACGACACCATTGCGCCGATGTTGGAACAAATCCGTTACCATATCGACAAGTTGGAGTTGATTGTGGACGACCAGATGTGGACATTGCCTAAGTATCGCGAATTGCTGTTCATCCGTTGACAGCAAGATTCTTTATTTTTTAGGAATTTAGATGGTGGAGCCGGGGTGTCGTGAGACAGTCCGGCTTTTTGTGATTTATCGGTCATATTTCTGAAAAAATGTTTCTCCCGTAGGTATTTTAAACGTTAGCAACGTAGTGGTAAATAGAAAAGAACGTATTAAAATGTATATGGGAAAGATTATTTATGGGGTGTTACTGCTACTGGTGGTGGGAGCAGGGCGACTTTGTGCAGGGCAAAACGAGTGGGAGAATCCGGAGAAATATGAGTGGAACAAGGAAAGTCCACATACGGTCTTCATGTGGTATGACGATGAACTGGGAGCGTTGACTGGCGATTTCTCTAAGTCACCGTGGCATGAATCCCTGAACGGGCGGTGGAAGTTCTCATACGTGCCGGACATCGAGGACGCGGAAGAGGGCTTTTATAAGAAAGATTTCGATGATTCCTCTTGGGCCGATTTGGACGTCCCTTCGAATTGGGAGCTGAAAGGGTTCGGCGAACCGATTATCCGCAATATCCAGTATGTTTTTCCGGCCAACCCTCCTTACGTGGACGTGGACAATCCGGTGGGGACGTACCGTAAGGTGTTCACCGTGCCGGAAGGCTGGGACGGCCGCGAAGTCCTGTTGCATTTCGGGTCCATATCCGGTTATGCACAGGTTTTCCTGAACGGGAAAAGGATCGGGATGACCAAGGCGGCCAAGACACCGGCTGAGTTCAACGTGACGCCTTACCTTTGCGAAGGGGAGAACCTGTTGGCCGTCCGGGTGTATCGTTGGCATGACGGCAGTTACATGGAAGACCAGGATTTCTGGCGTTTGACGGGCATCGAGCGCGACGTGTACCTGCAAGCTTATCCCAAGTCGACGGTGTGGGACTTTTTCTTGCATGCCGGTTTGGACAGCCGTTACAGGGACGGCATTTTCAATGCCACGGTGGATTTGCGTGCATTTGCAGACAGCGAGCCCGGAAAAGGCCAAGTAGAGATGAAACTGGTGGATAAGACCGGTAAGACCGTATGGGCACAAAAGCGGAAGTTCGAGATGAAGGGGGAGGCGGAAACGCTTTCCTTTTCGGGGCGAATCAAGAATGTGGCCAAATGGACAGCCGAGACTCCCGAACTTTACGACTGCATCCTGACCTTGCGGGACGAGGAGGGGAATACGTCGGTGACGGCTTGCAAGACCGGATTCCGGAAGATAGAAATAAAGAATGCCAAGTTGATGGTAAACGGGATGCCCGTATATATAAAAGGAGTCAACCGCCACGAGCATAGCGACACCTTAGGCCATGTGCAGACGCGTGACTTGATATTGGACGACCTGAAACAAATGAAACGCTTGAACATCAACGCTATCCGGACTTGCCACTATCCGAACCATCCGGACTTTTATGACTTATGCGACCGCTACGGTTTCTACGTGGTGGACGAAGCTAATATAGAGAACCACGGCATGGGTTCCGTGCCTTATTTTAAGGATACCGTCAACCATCCCGCTTATCGGGAAGACTGGTATGCGGCGCACGTAGACCGTATCGACCGTATGGTGAAGAGAGACAAGAACCATCCTTGTGTCATCGGTTGGTCGTTGGGCAATGAGTGCGGTAACGGAAAGGTGTTCCATGATGAGTACAAACGGTTGAAAGCCTACGACCCTTCACGCTTTGTGCAGTTTGAACAGGCGTGGGAGGATTGGAATACGGATGTGGTCTGTCTGATGTATCCCAATATGGGAAGAATCAAGGACTACCGGAAGTCCGGCAAACAGCGTCCTTTCATCATGTGCGAATACGCTCATGCGCAAGGCAATAGCAACGGAAATTTCAAGGATATATGGGATGTCATTTACGACAGTCCCAACCTTCAGGGCGGTTTCATCTGGGACTTTAAGGACCAAGGTTTCAGAATGGAGACAGACCCTCAGGATGGCCGCGTCTTTTGGATGTACAACGGGAAAATGGGAAGCTACAAATGGCTCGAAGACAAGCCGAGCGAGTGGAATACGGGTACGGACGGCATCCTTTCTGCCGACGGTACGCCGAAGCCGCAGGCTTGGGAAGTGAAAAAAGTGTACCAGTATATCCAATTTGAAGAAAAGGATGCCGCGTACGGGTGGATTACCGTGCGGAACCGCCACGACTTTACCAACCTGAAAGACTATGCTTTCGCTTGGGAAATATGCAGGAACGGGGAGAAGACCGCGTCGGGCACTTTCTCTGTGGATTTGCTTCCCCACGGGCAGAAAGACATCCGTTTGGACTTGCCGGAAATTCCGGATGACGGAAATGAATATTTCCTGAACCTGTATGCTTATACGAAGGCAGCGTCCGGCTTATTGCCTGCGGGCTATGAAGTGGCGAAAGAGCAGTTGAAGTTGGGTGAGGGAGATTTCTTTACCCGTATGCCCGGGGCTTCCGGAAATTTGGAGTACCGTGTGGAAGATGGCGTATTGGTTTTTGCATCGGGCGACGTGTCCGGGAAAATAGATTTGAAGAAAGGTGTCTTGTCCGATTACGCCATCCGGGGCGTGCGCCCGTTCAAGAAGTATCCGGAACCGGCCTTCTGGCGTGCTCCGGTGGACAATGATTTCGGGAACAAGATGCCGTGGACGTGCGGGGTATGGCGTACGGCCCATGTCAACCGTTACGTGAAAAACGTCACCGTGGGCGAACGGACTCCGGAGGGGCTTCCCGTGAAGGTGGAATGGATATTGACCGATATACAAGTCCCCTACACCATGGAATTTCTGGTACGTAATGACGGCTCGTTGCAGGTGAGCGGCACGATGGACATGACCGGGAAGAAATTGCCGGAACTGCCTCGGTTCGGCATGCGCATGGAGTTGGCAGGCCGGTATGAAAACCTTTGTTATTACGGGCGTGGACCGCAGGAGAATTATATCGACCGTTGGTCGTCTGCGTTCGTCGGCCGGTATGAAGACAAAGTGGAAAACCAGTATTACCCGTATGCCCGTCCGCAAGAGACGGGGAACAAGACGGACGTGCGTTGGCTTTCCTTGTCGGACGGCGAGGGGACGGAAGTGGAAATCACGGGTGTGTCGCAACCCATTGCGTTTTCGGCCTTGCACTATGCCCCGGAAGATTTAGACCCCGGCCTGACGCGGAAGATGCAGCATACGATTGATGCGATACCGCAAAAAGATGTATTTTTGCATGTGGATCTGAAACAACGTGGGCTTGGAGGCGATAACAGTTGGGGGATGTTTCCCTACAATCCGTACCGTTTGTGGGACAAGAAATACAGTTACAGTTATCTGATTCGTTTGAAATAAAAGGCATGAATAGTAGAAAGGTATGGCTTTGGGGCTGCTTTTGCTTGATCGTCGGGTGCATGCAAGCCCGGCGGCCCGGTGAGATCCGGTCGGCTTATGTCGGAGTAGACCACGGCACGTTGTACTATGAAGAATGCGGTGAAGGTCAACCGGTCATTCTGGTACACGGTCATTCGTTAGACCATCGTATGTGGGACGGACAATTTGCAGATTTGGCACGGGATTACCGTGTTATCCGTTATGATTTGCGAGGCTACGGACTTTCATCTCCGCAAACGGAGGATTTCCAGTTCACCCATGTAGAAGATTTAGTGGCGTTGATGGATTCGTTGCATATCGAAAAGGCGCACGTCGTGGGCTTGTCGTTAGGAGGCTATATCGGTGCCGACATGTTGGGGTGGTTTCCGGAACGGATGTTGTCGGCTTTCTTAGCCAGCGGAAATGTGCGCATGTCTCCGGGTCCCAGCGAACCGATGGACGCGGAGGAGGCAGCCCGGCGCGATCGTGAAATTGCGGAATTGAAGCGGAAAGGCGTAGACGTGATGAAACGGGAATGGTTCGAGGGGCTGATGAAATCCGGAGGAAGTCGGCGTGAACGGATGCGCAAGCCGCTTTGGCAGATGATTCAGGATTGGGATGCCTGGCAACCTTTACACAAGGAAGTCCGTGTCGTGGCGGGGAAGGATGCTTTTCGGCAGTTGAAAACCCGTAAGCCCGATGTGCCGGTCTTGATTGTGGAGGGAAAATCTCCGGGGAATAAGTTTCCGGAACATCCGGAAATCTTGGATTACTTGCCCAATGGCAGGATGTTGGTGCTGGAGGATTGCGGACACATGATGAACATGGAGCGTCCGGAGGAGTTCAACAAGGCTTTAAGGGAGTTTATCAGTAAGGTGGAATAAATAAACATGAAAGGTATGAAGAAAATCGGAGTTTGGATATGGGGATGCCTGTTAGGGGGCATGGTGGCCGCTTGCGGCGGCAGAAACGGAGCGCACGGGGAGGAGCCGGACTTTACGGGGCTTGACTCGTTGATTCAAGGTTGGGTGGATAAGGGATATTATCCCGGTGCGGCCATTTGTGTGAAACAGGATACGGCGGTTTTGTTCCGCAAGTCATACGGTGCCGTGTCGCCGGATACTCCGGTTTATGTGGCTTCTGCCGGAAAGTGGGTGGCCGCTGCGGTGGTGGCCGCCGTGGTGGACCGGACGGAACTGTCGTGGGACGACCCGGTGGAGAAATGGCTGCCGGAGTTCAAGGGCGACCCGAAAGGCGTGATTCCTTTACGCCGGTTGTTGTCTCACACGTCGGGCATCCGGCCTTATTTGCCCGCCCCCCGGGTGGACAATTACAACCATTTGGATTCGGCCGTGGCGGAAATCTTGCCTTTGGACACCGTATTCACGCCCGGAACGCGGTTCGAGTATGGCGGTCTGGCCATGCAGGTGGCCGGACGCATGGCCGAGGTGGCTGCGGGGAAGGAGTTTGAAACTTTGTTTCAGGAGCTTCTGGCCGGGCCCTTACACATGACCCGTTCCCATTTCACTCCTGTCAATACGGACGGAGGCCACGCACCCATGTTGGGCGGCGGGCTGTGTACGACGCTGAATGATTATATGAACTTTTTAGACATGATTATACATGGTGGCGTTTTCGAGGGACAACGGATTCTTCGGGAGGCTACCGTGAAAGAAATGCAGGCAGACCAGGTGGGACGTGCCAAAGTAGCCGAAGGAGAATATGTGGAGCGTGCGCTCGGACGGCATCATCAGGGCGTTTACGGATTGGGCGAATGGCGTGAAATGGTGGACGAGAAGACCGGAGAGGCCTATCGTATCAGTTCGCCGGGATGGGCCGGAGCTTACCCTTGGATTAACTTGCGCGAGGGTGTCTATGGTTTCTTCATTGCCCATGTGACGGGCAGCAGTAGCAAACCCGACGGTTTTTCCTCTTTTTACGGCAGTCCGGTGATTGCCGATAAAGTTTCTGCCGCAATTTCTAAAAAAAGTGGGAATGCGGTTAAGTAGTTTGCCGTTCTCAAACGTATAAGATAATGAAAGCAGTTAGTTAATATTGAAATTAGGTTAATGTGGTTTCTGGGTATTAGGTTTGTCTAAGGCGGAAGGTTGTTTTCAGGATATGCTTTTTTTGTCCTATATTCGTTGAGGATTGTCCTATCGTTGTGAAGAATAAAGACCGTATCTTTGCATTAAATAAAACATAATATGCGAATGAAAAGATTTTTAATACTTTCTTTGGCCGTCGGGTTCGGCTGGAATCTGCAAGCTCAAGTGACGGAACGCGAACGGCCGGCAGAGTGGAAAAACTTGGTGGAAGGAGCACGTTTTATGGACCGCCTCCAGCCGATGAAAGGCGAAATACTGTCTTCCGATGTATGGGGAGCGGACAGCGTGCGTCCGCGTCTGGTAGATAACGGCATTGAATTGCCGGAGACTTCTTTTTGGGGAGGGAATATTCTGCAAACTTCAGACGGTAAGTACCATCTGTTTGTGTGCGGTTGGCCGGAGAATTCGCCCGAAGGGCACATGTTTTGGCGTAACTCTACGGTGTTCCATGCGGTCGGTGACAAACTGGAAGGCCCGTACGCTATCAGCGATACGATAGGCAGGGGGCATAACCCCGAGGCTTTCCGTTTGCAGGACGGACGTGTGGTGGTATATGTCATCGACGGATATTATATCGCTCCCTCGGAGAACGGTCCTTGGCGTTACGGCCGTTTTCATTTCGACGCACGCAGCCGGAGGATTGTCGAAGGGCTGTCCAACCTGACGTTCGCCCGCAGGGAGGACGGTTCCTATCTGATGGTGTGTCGTGGCGGAGGTGTTTGGGTCAGTCGTGACGGGTTTTCTCCGTACGAGCAGTTGACCGACCGTAGCGTATATCCTCCGGTAGAAGGCCGGTTTGAAGACCCGGTAGTGTGGCGCGACCATCTGCAATACCATCTGATTGTCAACGATTGGTTGGGGCGCATTGCCTACTACCAACGTTCGAAAGACGGTTTGCATTGGGTGACGGAACAGGGAGAGGCCTACATGCCCGGAGTGTCTGTCCATCCGGACGGACAGGTGGAGCATTGGTTCAAGTACGAACGTCTGAAGGTGTTTCAGGACAGCCTGGGGCGTGCGGTCCAGGCGAACTTTGCCGTGATCGACACCATCAAGTGGGAAGATCAGCCGAATGATAACCATAGTTCCAAGAATATTTGTATTCCTCTGAATAAAGGAGTGTTGCTGGAAGTGTTGAACCGCGATACAATTACGGCGGACACGAAAACCATAGAAGTGAGAATCAGGGCGGAAAAGGACTTCGACCCGCAAAAGGACGTTGACGTAAAATCTTTGCGTTTCGGCGCGTTTTCGGAGGTGAATTTCGGACGGGGATGCAAGGCCATCCGGTCGCATAAGGTCGGGAAGGATTTGATTGTAGAGTTCGACGGGGCCGGGAACGGTATGCAGCCGGACGAGTTTGCGCCCAAGTTGTTGGGACGCGATAAAAAGGGGCGGTTACTGTACGGCTATGCTTCCTTGCCTTACGTGGATTACCATCCGGCCATGCTTTCGGCTGCTTATCCGATGTATGACAAAGAAGGGAAGGCGCTGACATTGGAAGTGAAGAATTACGGTTTGTCGTCGTCCGCTCCGTCGCAAATTGTGGTTGAGGCCGGGGGGAGAAAGTTGGCCGAGGGGCAAATCGCGCCTCTCGCCCCTTACGCCACGGCGGCCCTGCGTCTGGATTCGGATTTCGTGCCGACGGAAAAAGAATTGTCAGACTTGACGGTCACTTTCTATACCGACGGGAAAGAGACCGGGCGAAACAAATTGAATTATTAGGAGGAATAGAGTACCATGAGGACATGGTTGAAATGGCTTAATGTCGTGTGGCTGTGGGCGATGGTTCCGGCTTTGTATGCCGGGAATACCTCACGGGAAGTATTGAACCTCAATCCGTCTTGGAAATATTCGAGGGGGGATGATGCCGGGGCAGCGCGGCCTGCATACGATGATTCCGCTTGGGAGCGTGTCGGGTTGCCCCATTCCTTCAGCATTCCTTATTTTATGAGTAAGGATTTTTATGTAGGCTATGGTTGGTATCGCAGGGAGGTGGATTTGACCGCGAAGCAGTTGAAAAAGAAAATCTTCTTGGAGTTCGACGGGGTATTCCAGGAGGCAGAAGTCTTTGTCAACGGTGTCCGTGCCGGAAGCCACGTAGGCGGTTATACGGGCTTCTCCATTGATATCACCCTCCAAGCCCGGAAAGGCCGGAATGTGATAGCCGTAAGGGTGAACAACCTGTGGCATCCCGACCGTGCTCCGCGAGCCGGTGAGCATGTGTTCAGCGGCGGTATCTACCGGAACGTCCGGTTGGTATTGAAATCACCGGCTTATATCGATTGGTACGGAACCAGTGTCACCACACCGGATTTGGCGCAGAACGACGGGCGGAGTTCTACCGTGCGCGTCGTGACCGACCTTTGCAACGCGACCGGAAGTGAGGCCACGTTCCGGTTGCAGACCGACGTGGTAGATGCCGAAGGGCGCACGGTAGCCTCAGTGACTGATGATTATAAAATAGCGTCGGGTGCATCCGTGCAGGCCGACCAGACGACACCCACTGTGGAGCAGCCTATATGTTGGTCGCCCGAACAGCCTTATTTATATAAGGTGGTCAGCACGCTGTCGCGGAAAGGCCGGGTGCTCGACCGTACAGAGACGGTTTGGGGATTCCGATGGATGGAGTGGACGGCAGACAAAGGCTTCTTCCTGAATGGCAAGCACCTCTATTTGCGAGGGGCTAATGTACATCAGG
>OGLE01001979.1_pt1 | contig 14337 bp, 7 predicted proteins | sample 1572671 | NCBI WGS metagenome assembly OGLE01 (sample SAMEA2581923, study PRJEB24529) | metagenome | biome: Human gut stool | place: China | collected 2011 | reverse complement strand
AGCATGGGCGGGCTGATGAGCCTGTACGCTCTGCTGCAATATAACGATACTTACAGCCGCGCCGCAGCGCTGTCGCCCTCTATCTGGGTGGCACCGGATAAGCTTTCCGGCCTTGTGGGGCGCGCAAAGCTTGCCCCCGGCACGGTGCTGTACATGGACTACGGCTCCCGGGAGATGGGCAACCACGATGGCATCCGCCGACAGTTTTCTGCCTTGAGCGGCAAGCTGATGACCCGGGGCATCCACCTGACCAGCCGCATCGTGCCCGGCGGCACCCACTGCGAGGCCAGCTGGGAAAAGCAGCTGCCCTTCGTGTTCCACACCCTGCTGTATGAGGTGGAGGAATAAGAGAAGGGTGACACCATAGCACGACAACATCAAAGGAGGAAACACCATGGAGATGCAGTATTTCAAGGAGTACAGCCCGGAACTGGGACGGGATATGGAGTGCAAGCTTTACGGCCACGCAGGCCGCCCGATGCTGTATATTCCCTGTCAGGACGGCCGATTCTTCGATTTTGAAAACTTCCACATGACCGATACCCTTGCCCCGTGGATCGAGTCCGGGCAGATCATGGTGCTTTCCATCGACACCATGGATCAGGAAACCTGGTCGGACGCACAGGGCAATCCCTACTGGCGCATCCGCCGCTATGAGCAGTGGCTGCGCTACATCACCCGCGAGGTCGCTCCGATGCTTCAGCATCTGGCGCAGCAGCGCAACGGCTGGAGCGACCTGCCCGGCATCATCGCCTTCGGGTGCAGTCTGGGCGCCACCCACGCGGTAAACCTGTATCTGCGCCGCCCGGATATCTTCTGCGGCTGTCTGGCACTCAGCGGCATCTACACTGCTCACTACGGCTTTGGCGACTATATGGACGAGCTGGTGTACATGAACTCCCCTGTGGACTACATGAAGAACTTCCCGGAGGATCACCCCTATATGCAGCTGTTCCGCAGCCAGAAAGCTGTCATCTGCTGCGGTCAGGGCGACTGGGAACAGCCGGACACCACATGGCTGCTCAAGCGCATCTTTGAGGCAAAGCATATCCCCATCTGGGTAGACCTGTGGGGTCACGATGTCAACCACGACTGGAACTGGTGGCATAAGCAGGTGGCGTACTATATGCCCTACATTCTGGGCCAGCAGTGACCCATCCCGTGAAAATGGCACAACGGCGCGTCCATGGACGCGCCGTTGTTTCCCAATATTAAAGTCTGTCCCGCCCCGCAGGGGCATTGCAATCATAGAGGTAACGGAAAGAGGAATCAACAAATACTATGCAGAACTTTATTTTTATCTCCCCAAATTTCCCCACGAACTACTGGCAGTTCTGCCGGGAGCTGAAGAACAACGGCCTGAACGTGCTGGGCATCGGCGACCAGCCCTACGAGGAGCTGAAGCCGGAGCTGAAGGCAAGCCTGAACGAGTACTACAAGGTGAACAGTCTGGAAAACTACGACGAGGTATACCGCGCCGTGGCCTTCTTCACCTTCAAGTATGGCCGCATCGACTGGCTGGAGTCCAACAATGAATACTGGCTGGAACGGGATGCCGCCCTGCGCACCGATTTCCACATTACCAGCGGCTTCCAGACCTCTGATATGCCCCGCATCAAGTACAAGAGCAAGATGAAGGAGTACTATCAGAAGGCCGGTATCGCCACCGCCCGCTACCACATGGTGGATGACCTTGCAGGCTGCAAGGCCTTTGTGGCACAGGTAGGCTACCCGGTGGTGGTCAAGCCGGACAACGGCGTGGGCGCTTCGGATACCCACCGCCTTTCCAGCGACAAGGAGCTGGAGGCATTTCTGGCCTACAAGGAAAAAGAGCACCCGGATGTGGCTTACATCATGGAGGAGTTCGTCCGTGCCGAGGTGAACAGCTACGATGCCATCATTGACGCCCACGGCAACCCCATCTTTGAGGCGGGCAACGTAAGCCCCGTGTCCATCATGGACATCGTGAACAACGATGACAACTCCATCTACTACATCATCAAGGATCTGCCGGAGGATACCCGCGCCGCGGGCCGTGCCGCCGTCAAGAGCTTTGGGGTGAAGAGCCGCTTTGTCCACTTCGAGTTCTTCCGCATGACCGAGAATCAGGCCAGCATGGGCAAAAAAGGCCAGATCGTGGCGCTGGAAGTCAACATGCGCCCCTGCGGCGGCTTTACCCCGGACATGATCGACTTTGCCCGCTCCACCAACGTGTACAAGATCTGGGCAGACATGATTGCCTTCGGCGGCACCGATATGCCGGTGGGTGAGCACTACTACTGCGCCTTTGCCGGCCGCCGGGACGGCAAGAGCTTCGTTTACAGCCACGAGCAGCTGATGCAGAAATATCAGGACAACATGCGCATGGTGGACCGCATCCCCGAGGCACTGTCCGGTGCCATGGGCAACCAGATGTATGTGGCCACCTTCTCCACCCGTGACGAGATGGAAAAGTTCTATTCCGATGTGCTGGCCGTCACCGATGCCACCAACGCCAAGGTGCAGGCTGAGTTGACGAAGGTGCTGGCTCTGGGTGAGCCGGAGGCCGTCTAAAATCAATTACACAGCACAAAGGCTGCTGCGCAGAATGCGCAGCAGCCTTTGTTGTTATTATTATACCTTCGCGGCGCCCCGCTCCAGAATACCGTTGAAGCGGGAGAAGAAGGTGATGGTGGTAATGGTGGCCGCCAGAATATCGCTGACCGGCTCTGCCAGAAAGACGCCGAATACCGGGTTCGGCAGCAGGTGCGGCAGAATGAAGATGAGCGGGATCAGCAAAATGATCTTGCGCAGACAGGCCAGCAGCAGGCTGACCTTAGCCTGACCCAGCGCCATAAAGCTCTGCTGGCAGGCGATCTGGAAGCCCATGGCAAAGATACCGGCCATGTAGATGCGCATGGACCATGTGGTGTAGTCGATCAGCGCCGTATCCGAGGTGAAGATGCCCGCCACAGCCCCCGGTGCCAGCATCATGAGCAGCCAGAACAGGCAGGTGTAGCAGCTGCACAGGGTCAGCTGGAAGCGGAATGCCTCCTTGACGCGGAGCTTTTTGCCCGCGCCGAAATTGAAGCTCATCACCGGCTGACCGCCCTGACAGATGCCCTGAATGGGCAGGGTGCACAGCTGGGAAGCGCTGGTGATAACGGTCATAGCACCCACAGCCACATCGCCGCCGTACCGCGCCAGACTGGAGCTGAAGCTGATGGACAGCAAACTCTCGGTGGACATCATCACAAAGGTGGAGATGCCCAGCGCCATCACCGGCAGGATGACCTTCTTTTCCGGGCGCATATAATCCTTGCGCAGGCGCAGGATGGTCTTTTTGCCGGTGAGGAAGTGCAGGATCCACACCGCACCCACGGCCTGACTGAGCACGGTGGCAATGGCAGCGCCCTGCACGCCCAGCCCCAGACCAAAAATCAGGATGGGGTCGAGAATAATGTTGATGACCGCACCGATGACGGTGGTAAGCATACTGGTCTTGGCAAAGCCCTGCGTGGTGATGAAGGGGTTCATGCCCAGCACCAGCAGCACGAACACCGAGCCCAGAATGTAGATGCGGCTGTAACTCAGCGCATAGGGCAGGGTGGCGTCACTGGCACCGAAGAGCCGCAGCAGGGTGGGTGCTCCGGCGTAGAACATCACGGTCAGCACCACCGAGAAGAGCAGCAGCATGGTAAAGCTGTTGGAGATGATCTTCTCCGCCTGCTCCTTGTCGCCCTGTCCCAGCGCAATGGCGGTGCGGGGTGCGCCGCCCGCGCCCACCAGCATGGCGAACGCATTCAGCAGCATAAGGATGGGGGTGAACAAGCCCACGCCGGTCAGCGCTGCCGCGCCGATGCCGGCAATATGTCCGATGTAAATGCGGTCCACGATGTTATACAGCAGGTTGACCACCTGTGCAACGACCGCCGGGATCATGAGCTGCAGCATCAGCTTTTTTACGCTGCCGCTGCCCATATCCTGTTTTGCCTGTGCCATGGAAGTGATTCTCCTCTTACTTCAAATTTGAACTATCTCTTATATTATACTCAAAACCCGCAAAAATACCAGTCCTTTTTGCAAAATTTTCCGTGCTGCGCAAAAAAGCGTGTCCCCCCCCCGCCGCCGTACCGGTCTTGCCGCTGTGCACTCTTTGCGGTGCAGCATTCCGGGCGGCAGCGGCCTTTGCATCCAAGTTTTCGGCGATATGTCTGTAAAAAAGCAAGGTTTTTCGTCAGGTTTGTGTCTTGTGCACAGCGACATTTTTCAGTACAATAAAGAAGCAGAGAAGAAAAATAAGCGCTGCAACCGGAACGGGTTGCCGCGCTGTTTTGTATTTTGCGGCGCAGCTGCGCCCGGTGAAAAAAGGAGTGCTGTACAATGATCAACATGGTCAAGCTTCCCACCAGCAAAAGCGAACTGTTCCTGCGGGTGGCCAAGGGACATTTTGCCACCAGCCACAGCCACATCAACTATTACATCGACGTGACCACCCAAAAGTCCCGCCTTTCCGAGGCAAAAGCCGTGGCAAAGGAGCTGGTCAGCGCTTACCAGCACAGCACCATCGTGGATACCGTGCTCTGCTTGGACGGCACACAGGTCATTGGCACCTGCCTTGCCAACGAGCTGACCAAGGACGGCTTTACCAATATGAATGCCCACAAGACCATCTACATCGTCACCCCGGAATACACCTCCGGCAGCCAGATCATTCTGCGGGACAATCTTGCTCCCATGGTCAAGGGCAAGCACGTCCTCATTCTGGCCGCATCCATCACCACCGGCTACACCATTCAGGCAGCTGTGGAAGCCGTAAACTACTACGGCGGCATCGTGGCCGGGCTTTCGGCTATTTTTGCCACCACTCACGAGTGCCTCGGCTACCCGGTCACCTCCATCTTCGACCCCACCAGTCTGCCGGATTACGCCAGCTTCGACTCCCGCGACTGCCCCCTGTGCAAGGCCGGGCAGCACATTGACGCGCTGGTAAACAGCTTCGGCTATTCGGCACTGTAAATAGAACCAATCTGGAGCTGCCGCACCCGTACGGCAGCTCCTTTTTGTTGTCCCACGGGCGGGATTGTGCTATACTGATATCAGACAAAACGAAGGTATATCTGAAAATAAAGAAGAGGTATCAAGTCCATGAAAATTCCCGCAAACGGTTTTACCCACGCCGGCAAGTTCCATGCCGACGATGTGTTTGCTACGGCGCTATTGCAAATTCTGCGCCCGGATATCAAGATCACCCGCGGCTTTACCGTGCCTGACGATTTTGACGGCATCGTGTACGATATCGGCTTTGGGATGTTCGACCACCATCAGGAGCCCCGGGAGTACCGCGCCAACGGCGTGCCCTACGCGGCCTTTGGCCTGCTGTGGCGGGTGCTGGGCCCGGGTCTTGTAGGCGAGCGGCAGGCGCGGCTCATTGACGAAAACTTCATCCAGCCGCTGGACCTGAACGACAACACCGGCGAGCAGAACAGCCTGTGCGATGCCATTGGCTTTTTCAACCCGGTGTGGGACTCCAAGGAGGATCAGGACAGCTGCTTTTTCAAGGCGGTTGCTGTGGCAAAGCAGATCTTGGAAAACCAGATCGACAGCGCCAACGCCGTGAACCGCGCGGACGAAAAAGTGCAGCAGGCCTACCGCAACTCCCGCGACGGCATCGTGGTGCTGCCCTGCTATCTGCCGTGGAAAAACGGCCTGTACAAGACTGATGCCCTGTTTGTGGTGTACCCCAGCCAGCGCGGCGGGTGGAGCGCCCAGTGCGTCACCGACCACAAGACCAAAAAGTCCAAGCTGCCCTTTCCCCAGTCTTGGGCGGGGCAGCCGCAGGAGGTCATCGAGCAGAAGAGCGGCATCCCGGGCATCAGCTTCTGCCACGCCAGCCGCTTCCTCATCACCGCCAAGGACAAGGAGACCGCCCTTGCCGCCTGCCGTCAGGTGTTGAAAAACAATGGACGCCTTGCCTGACGTCGCCTACGTTTACATGGTGCGCTGCACCGGCGGGCAGCTGTACACCGGTTGGACGAACCACCCCGCCGCCCGGCTGAAAGCGCACCAGAGCGGCAAAGGTGCCCGCTACACCCGCACCCACGGCGCGGTAGGCTTTGCCTATCTGGAGCGCTGCGCGGACAAGCGCGCCGCCCTGCGCCGGGAAGCCGCCCTGAAAAAGCTCTCCAAGCCGGAAAAAGAGGTGCTGTGCGCCGCATGGCGCGCCGCCGGGTGCCCCGGGGTGGAGAACGATTGAAAATGCCCTCCGCGTCTTCCGGGTTGCGGCACCCAGCATCCGCTTCGTGCCTTGGGCGGCACTCGCGTCTTGCTGGCCGCTGCCCCAACAACTCCTCCCTGTTTCCGCCACTGGCGGCGGTCGTCGTCGTTGCAGCGGAAGAATTATTTTAATTTTCGGGATAGCGGAGCGTCTGCGGACGCTCCGCTATCCCATTTTCACGGGTAGGATCGTAATGGCAAACGGCATTTACAACGCCTGCTTCCTGCGGAAGCGGCGGCGCTGCGGGGAATCCTCTCCTACACAACACAGCAAGGCCGTCCGGCATTCGCCGGACGGCCTTGCTGCACTTATTGGAAAGGATCGATCAGGAGATGGCAATTGTTATTTCGCCAAACCCAGCTTTTTCAGCCGGTTCCATGCGCGGATGACCTGTACCTTGGTCACACGCTTGCCGGGCGTAAAGGCGCCCTCACCCATGTCGGGCAGCAGCCCGGCCTCCACAGCCCAGCGGGCTGCCTTGGCGGTATCCGGCTCCGCTACATCGCTGTAAACAGCGGGTGCAGCGGGTTCGGGCTTGCCTGCGGTGCTCCACAGCAGCACGGCCAGCTGTTCCCGGGTGCGCGGGATGGGCGTGCCCTTGGGCAGCAGGTCTGCAAGGATGCTGTAAGTAACAGCCTCATAGCCCATTACTGCGCTGCCTGCAAACCACGCCGTTGTACCGGCTACGGTGGCCACCGTTTGCAGTGGGCTGAACTCGGTGCTGTCCTCCTGCGGCGGCTGCTCTGGCGGCTCCTCCGGGGTGGTCTCGGCGATGATGCGGAACGAGCCTGTTTTAACAGTTCCACCCGCATACTGTGCACTGCCTGCGACGGTTACAGTATAGCTGTAATCGCCCGGCTCAATGGGAGCGCCGTCCAGCACTTTGCCATTCTGCATGTAGGTCACGGTAACATCACCGTAGTCCTTATTGCTGGTGTTCTTAACAGTTACTTCCTTGGGACTGCCGTCATAGGTCAGGTTGTTGGGCAGGACAAAGGCAAAGTCTGCGGGGTCTGCCGGCGGCAATTCCGCCGCGCCCTCGCCGGTGGCGCTCAGGTTAAGGATATGGGTCTGCGGGATGTTATACTTGCGCAGGTCGATGGTGCTGTTGTAACGCTCTCCATCGGCTACAGAGCCGCTATAAGCTACGCCGTTCACACTCTTGATGGGGGCATGCGTGATGACCGAGATGGTGTTCAGATCGGTGTCAACGTAGAGGGTGGAGGTTTCTGCGTCCCAAACACCCTCCATCATGCCATTGATGCCGTTGATGTATTTTTTAGCGTACTCGGCACCTTCCGGTGCAGTGTAGTTCAGGGTGTAGTAATCCGTAGCACCGTTCAGGTCTTCGGTATCCTTTGCCACCAGTGCGTGGATGATGGGGCTGCCCTGAATGATGCCGCCCTCGTTATAAACAACGGTGCACTCGCCGCCGTCAATGATGGGCTGGTAGGGCTCTGCATTGCCGTCATAGCCGGCCGTATTTTCCACCGGCAGCTTCAGGGTGTTCTGGCTGTTTTCGACCGTGCCGCCGTTTTGGATCACGGCAGTGCCGGTGTAACCGGCGCTGTTATAGCAGCCGTCCAGCACAGCCTTATTGGAAGCCATGTTGACTACCGAATATCCGGTAACATCCAGCGCAGAGTTGCGAATGGTAGCGGGCTGTGCCGGGTCGCGCCAGCCGTTGCCGATGTACCTAACGCACAGCACCGAATTCTCCACAAGGCCGTCATTGTAAAGGCTCTGCGCGCTGTTCAGCGTGGCATCCTTGATGACGCCGCCCTCCCTATTGTACACATACCGGGTGGAGTTCAGCGTACCTTTGAAGGTGCCGTAGTTTTCAACTGCAAATTTTACTGTATCGGCGTTGTTTATCACCTCATCAAAGTCCAGCACAGCGTCCTTCTCGATGGTCAGGGTGGGGACATCGTTTGTAAACAGTTCTGCGTGCTTGTGCGCCGGGTCAAAGGACCAGCCGTTGCCCTTTGCGCCGTAGACACCGCCGTCCGTGCCCTTGGGGAAGCCGTCCGCTTCAATGACCAGCTCTTCCCAAATAACGCTGTTGAGCTGGACAGCTTCAGCGCCCACAGTAAAGCTGACTGCGCCGTTCCCGTCGTTATAGTTCAGCTCCTCGCCGCCGCTGACGACACTCTTCAGCTTGTAGGTAGGTCTCAGGGTCACCGGTTTGCCGGAGACAACATAGAGGGTGTCATAGGCATCTGCCGACCACTCGTTCACCGTGCCGTCCGCTGCCACCGCGACAGGGGCATACACCGGAGCATCGGTTGCATCAATGGCTACAAGTCCTGTGCGTTTTGCCGTGAAATAGCCGCCGTTGACGGCTGCATCCTCGGGCAGCGGGTCATCTTCAGTGGTGAACAGACCGCCGTTGACGGTACATTTATCTCCTGCAACATACAGCTTGTCGTTGAACAGACCGCCATTGATGATGATTTCCGTTGTCCTTTCAAGATCCGTGAGCGCGCTTTCAAAGCTGCCGCCGTTGATGACGATCTTTTCACAATTGTCGATATCCACGGAGCAGGTGCGCTTGCCCTTAAAGGTGCCGCCGTTGATGGTAAGGATACCCGCTGCTTTAACGGTCATGCCGCTGGTATAACTACCCTCTTCAAAGGTGCCATCTTCAATGGTGACCTCGCCGCCCGCAGCATTAACAATGGCATTTCCTTTAAAGGTGCCGCCGCTGATGACAGCCCCGGCTTCACAGATCACCTTGCCGTAGAAGGTGCCGCCGGAGATAGTGCCTGCGTTGGTCACGGTATAGCCGTTATGGTATTCCGAGCCGATCCGCGCCTCCTGCAGGGTGGCACCGGGCTCGATCTTTATGTTCCATTTGATGCAATTATTGTAGCTGTCATAGCCGTAATTACGGAGGCAGAAGGTACCTTTTTTCAGGGTGAGCGTATTGCTGGCCTCATCGTAGGACCAGCTGTCTCCACTGTCGCCCAGATCGCCGATGGGCTTACCGGAGGAATTGCTTGTATAGATATTGGTGATCTCGCCGTTTTCCTCTGCCAGTGCGGCGGCGCTGGCGGTGTCGGGCGGGGCGCTCTGGGCAAGGGCGGGCAGCGGCATTGCGGTCAGTGCCATGCTCAGCGCCAGAACCATACTGATGAGCCGTTTTTGCATAAGATCCTCTCCTTTTCAAGCGCCCTCCAAGCCGGGCGCTTTTGTTGTACCCAGTGTACCACGTTTTGCCCGCTTTGGACGGTTTTGGGCACGAATCGCCCCGCAAATGCGCTGAAACGACCCGGTGCACCACACGCACCCGCAAAAAACAGAAAACCGCCCGGTTTGCGGTTACCGGACGGTTTTCTGCTCTATAGGAATTACGGGAATGGCATATTGAACAGAGCACTGCTCTGTGCCTGTAGTATACCACGAACGGCGGCAAAAATGGAGCAATTCTGCGTGAATGGCCCCTGAAATGCATCGAATCGCCCTGAAAAGCCCCAAAAAAGCCCTTGCGCACCCTTTTGGGACGCAAAAAAGGGACTGCCGCACAGCGCTGTGCAGCAGTCCCTGCAAGGTTATAAGGGATTAAGGGGCAGCGGTTTTAGCCGCACTGCTGGTAAGTCTTCCAAGTGCGGATGACCTCCAAGCGGCCCACGCGGCTGCCGGGCTTGAAGTTGCCGTCCTGTGCGGACATCAGGCCGGTCTCCACGACCCAGCGAATGGCCTGCAGCTCTGCGGCATCTGCTGCCACATCGTTGAACAGTGCAGTGCTCTGGGTAGCGGGCTTGCCTGCGGCGGTCCACAGTGCAACTGCCAGCTGCTGGCGGTTAGCGGGGATGGCCATGCCCTCGGGCAGGACGCTCTTCAGGTAGGCCGTGGTGCCTGCGATATAGGCACCCACGCCAATGGCTGCGCCGCCCACAGCGGCTACTGCCACAATGGCTGCACCGCCGCCGTCACTGTCACCGCCGGGTGCGGGGGTGGGGTCGGGGTTCGGGTTCGGCTTAGGATCGGGAGTAGGCTCCGGATCGGGAGTCGGGTCCGGCTTAGGATCAGGAGTGGGATCCGGATCGGGAGTCGGGTCCGGCTTAGGATCAGGAGTGGGATCCGGATCGGGGTTCGGGTCCGGCTTAGGATCGGGAGTAGGCTCCGGATCGGGGTCCGGGTCCGGCTTAGGATCGGGAGTGGGATCCGGATCGGGAGTAGCAGGAACTTCAAACACAGCAGTCAGTTTCACATCCTGAGCGGGCATCTTGAACTCCAGCACATGGGCAGTGCTCTGCTCCTCGGTCAGCTCCAGACCGGTGCAGCTCCAGTTCTTGAACACGCTGGTCTCGGTGTCCTCGTCTGCGGTGGCCTTGAGCTCTGTACCCACAGGCACAGCCTTCAGGTCGGCAACAGCGCTGCCATCCTTCAGGGTGACCGTTGCATCGGAGACATCGAGTTTATAGGTCTTGGGAGCGTTCTCGGTGTACTGTGCTTTCAGCGTGACGTTATTTGCGGGCATCGTGAAGGAGATGGTCGCCTTAGTGGTGTCCACGTCAGTGGGCAGACCGGTCACTTTCCAACCGGTGAAGGTGTAACCGTCCTTCTCGTCTGCGGTGAAGCTGAGCTTCTCACCTGCAACGTGCTCGGTAGACTTGTCGTCCACGGTCAGGGTGTACTTCGACTCAGACACAGTATAGGTGCCCACTTCGTACTGGTTGCCAACGTAGTGGTCACTATCATTCACCACGATGTAAACGCTGTAAGTGCCTGCCTTGGTGGGCTTCGTCACAGACGGGAACGAGCCATCCTCCGGGACATACTGGATAGAATACAGCGGGGCATCGTCAAAATACATCTTGCCGTTATAGGTTGCAGTTTGGGTCTTGGAGTCATACGCAAAGTCGGCTCTGCTCGGGGTATATTTGCGTACCACCTCGCCGATATCAAGCGAGCCTTCTGTGTACTTGTCGCCCTCTTGCGCTACGATGCGCTGCTTGTAGACGCCGTACTCGTCATACGGCGGGTAGGTTGCAAACACCTTGTTGTCGGAGGTGCGCACATAGACGAGGCTCAATTTGCCCACGCCATCCTTTTTGCAGGTAATGCCCGGGACGAGCGTGCTCCAGTCGATGTCAAAGTCGCTCTTGCTCAGGGAAGAGAAGGGCAGCTTTCCGGTGGCGGCCATGTTCACCACAATAGGCTCGCCGTCATTCTTGGCGGTGATAGTCAGCGAGCGGTCAATGGCAGAGGTGCCCTCGTTGTAATTGCTGGCTTCCGCACCGTTGATGTTCGTGACTGTATTGCTGAAGCGGATCTCTGCCTTGACATTACCGATAAGGTAAACCGCGTCTGTTGCTGCGGCATAGTCGTTGAGGCGTTCCACAGTGCCGTCCGTCATCATCAGCTTGCTCTGCTGCTGACCGGCGGCGAGGTATTTGCTTTCAATATAGCCGCAGCTCACCGTATTGGAAACAGCAGCCTTGCTGTCGCCGTCCGTTTTCAGGCTGCCAAGGATCATGGCATTCTGGATGACCGTTTTCTCCGTGGCATAGCTCGGCAGCTGGATATCGTGGAACACACCGCCGGTGACCTCGCTGTTCTGGTTCAGCTGGACCACAGCGTTGAATGCGCCGCCGGTGATCGTACCATAAGCGCGGACGACATCCTGGAAAGTGCCGCCTGCGATGGTGCTGTTGTCATCCGCGTAGACATCCTTCTGGAAGGTGCCGTCCTGAATGATGGTGTTCTCCGTACCAACAGAGCCCTCTGCCACGATGCCGGTGACGGTCACATTTGCAAAAGTGATCTGCTCCACGGCAATGGCCTTATGGTAGGGGTTGATGGCACCCGAAGCAAGATCCACCGGGTTGCCGTCCGGGGTGGTGATGTAAAGCGCCGCGCGTGTCCTTCCGTTCTCTTTCTTGGTGGCGTACTTCCAGCCCAAGCCCTCATAGAGGTTAGCCGTCATGCCCTCGCCGCTCACCGGCACACCGGTCACGCCGGTCAGGTCGGGCAGACCCTCTTCGGTAATGCGCAGGGGCTTGAGGTCGCTTGGATCGGTGGACTTATTCACAAAGATCTCTGCGCCGTCATTCTTGCCGGTAATGCGCAGCACCTTGCCGTCGGCAGAGGTGTTGGCGTTGTAGCTGCTGACCGGTGCATCGTTGATGCTCAGCACATCGGTGTTCAGGGTAAGTTCTGCGCTGCCTGCGCCCACCAGATAGATGATATTGGTGGAAAGAGGCAGAGTTCTGCCGTTCATCGCAGTCACACCGCCGTTGCGCACCACCAGCGTGCTGAGCTGCTGTCCTGCGGGCAGCAGCTTCTGGAGGCCGTCAGGCAACTCGCCCAGAACCGTATCCGAAATGGTGTAGGTGTTATTGCCATAGGTGCTGAAATTGCAGCTTTGGATCACCGCATTGGCAATAGAGCACGAGCCATTGCAGTACAGGGAATCGAAGGTGCCGCCGGTGATCTCGACCGCATTGTTCCCGTTGATCGAGCTGATGCCCGCGCTGACACTGTGGAAGGTGCCGCCGCTGATCTTACCGCTGGTGATCGTCAGTCGGCCGTTTTTGCCAAACTCACCGCCGGTAACATTGGCATTGGTGATCTCGACATAGCAGTTGATAGGCACATCGCTCAGCAGGCTGAAGTCGAAGTTCGCGCCGCCCTGATCCAGGATCTGCAAAGTGCTTTCCTTGCTGCTGTCGTTGGGGTAGCAGTTATAACCCCAGCCGATGCCCATGTAAACACGGTGCAGCTTTGCGTCCGTGTCCTCGTCCAGACTTTCCACATAAGTCACGTCGGTCAGGTCGGGCTGACCCTCATTGTCAAAGCGCAGTTCTGTGGCGCCAAGTACCAAAGGAACCAGCTTCATGGGTGCGCCGTCCTGCGCTGGGATCATGTTAAAGCTGGCGGAAAGCGTTTTTCCGTCAAGGCTGATGCTGACCGTGGCAATCGTAGAGCCAAAGTATGTGAAGGCGTAGTTTTGGGTACCGGCGGGCAGTGCCATGACACTGCCGCCGGTAGAGGCTACCGCCCACGCATCGCAGCCGGTGTCGCTTTCCACTGCCAGCTCCAGATTTTTCCCGGTGCCGATATAGCTATACCGCTTGATGATATAGATCTCTGTTACCTTTTGGCCGTTCAGGGTGCAGTTCTTCGGCAGAAGCAGCTGGTGTGCCTGCTGCTGCGTGTCGGCGCTCAGGCCGGAGATATCGCGGAAAAAGCCGCCCCGGACATTGCCGCCGTTCTCAGTCACCTTATCGTAGGTGCCGCCGTCAATGGTGCCCTGATTCAGCTGCACATCGGCGTAGCTGCCGCCCAGAACGCAGACGCCGTACATATTGTCGGCTTCTATCAAAAGTGTGCCGGTGACAGTGCCATCCAGCAGATAAACCGTGTAACTATTAGCATTCTTGACGGTCACATTGCAGCTGACCGTGCCGTCCAGAATGTACTCGGTATCTTCACTGCCGGTACCGGTGATGGTCAGCCCGGTGGTTTCGTCATAACTCCAGCCGGTACCGGCTGCTGCCTTGGGCAGACCGTTCGTACCGATCTTGATCTTGACCACCTGATTTTTTGTTTCAGAGTTCGTACCAACATCCTCATACTCGTTTTCCGAGCTGTAAGTGATGCTGTTGGTCTCTTCCGCCGCCGCGGAAGAAAGCCCTGCCCCTGCATCTGCAAATGCGGATACAGGGAGAATGGAGAGCATCATACTGAGTGCCAGTATCATGCTCACGATGCGTTTTTTCATGATATCCTCTCCTTTGTCGGTTGATTTGTCCGGCTATACCCCCAAACGGAACAGCCGGAACGGACAAAAATGCCAAGTTGAGTATAGCACCAAAATTCAAGGAAATAAAGCGCTTTTGCGGGCAGCACCTGCCAAAAAAAGGTGCAAAATTATGGGCAAAATCACGATACGGGGGGGGGTATGCTTCTCTCCCATAAAAAAGCAGTTCCGAAACGCCCGCAGGCGTTTCGGAACTGCAACACAAAATATTCTTTCCGCTCTTTATGCCCAAAGTGCAACGACGACGACCGCCGCCAGCGGCGGAAACAGGGAGGAGTTGTTGGGGCAGCGGCCAGCAAGACGCAAGTGCCGC
>OGLE01001968.1_pt1 | contig 14401 bp, 10 predicted proteins | sample 1572671 | NCBI WGS metagenome assembly OGLE01 (sample SAMEA2581923, study PRJEB24529) | metagenome | biome: Human gut stool | place: China | collected 2011 | reverse complement strand
TCAAGAGTATAACGGCAAAGTACTCGTTGGTGCCGGGAACGTGGTAGACCAAGACGGATTCCGCTACCTGGTAGAGGCCGGAGCCGATTTTGTCAAAGTGGGTATCGGTGGAGGTTCCATCTGTATCACCCGCGAACAGAAGGGTATCGGACGCGGACAGGCCACTGCCGTGATCGACGTGGCAAAAGCCCGCGACAAATACTTCGAAGAAACCGGAATATACGTGCCGATTTGTAGTGACGGTGGCCTTGTACACGATTATCACATGGTACTGGCTCTTGCCATGGGTGCCGACTTCCTCATGATGGGACGTTATTTTGCCCGCTTCGACGAATCGCCTACCAAGAAATTAATGGTTGGTAATTCTTACGTGAAAGAGTACTGGGGAGAAGGTTCTAACCGTGCCCACAACTGGCAACGCTATGATATGGGCGGTAGCGAATCGCTCAAATTCGAGGAAGGTGTAGACAGTTATGTACCCTATGCCGGAAAATTAAAAGACAATTTGGATGTAACCATTGGTAAAATCCGTTCCACGATGTGTAGCTGTGGTGCTACCACCATCACGGAATTACAACAGAATGCCAAGATTACCTTGGTGTCATCCACCAGTATCGTGGAAGGCGGTGCCCACGATGTGATATTGAAAGAACGCAACAGATAATATCAAAAAATCCCGGATTAACCCTCCGGGATTTTTATTTTTCTTCCTGCTGGCAAGCATTACTCCCGCCCCATGTAACGACAATAAATATTAAACAATTCCTTGGGCATCTTCAACAAATGCTTGAACTTGATACGGCTATCCCCCTTCTCCACCCATGTATTCAAGGGAACTTCATGAATAATCCGGTCATAATCAGCGTGTTTTTCCCGGATTCGTAAGATTAGTTCCACGTCGAAGAGCCAACCGGAACGAAATTCCTCGCTAAATCCAACAGGTATCAACTCACTTTTCAAAAGCTTGGCCCCGCATTGGGAATCATACACGGGAAGTTGGTATAACATCGAAACTAACGTGGCAAACCCCCGCCCCAAATAGTGGCGATACGCTTTCCTTTGCACGTTAGCCCCCAAGCGTTTCAAACGGGCCCCCATCGTCATGCATACTCCCGGTTTCCGGTCCATCACCTCTGCCAACAAATACAAATCCTCCAATGGCGTGGCCAGATCGGCATCCAAGTACCCCACGATCTTGTAACGATTCAAGGAACTGACATACAACATCCCACTCCTGACGGCCTCCGCCTTTCCCCGGTTATCCGCATTGTCAACCAGCAAGAAACGCCCCGGTTCCAACTCCACGGCCCGCCGTAAAACCTCGGAAGTATTATCCTGACTACCATCGTTCACGAAACAAAAATCAAAACGTTCCTCCTTGCCCACGAATTCCCGGAAGACCTCCAACTCCAAACGTTGCGCCTCGTTATAACACGGGATGATGACACATATCTTTTCCATTTATAATCGTTTTATTTCCGAATCTCCATTTCTTTCGACAAGAAACGCTGTAATTCAATCGCCTCCCTGTTCTTCGGGTCCAGTTCCACCGCCTTTTGAGCCATTTCAGCGGCAGTAGCCCGGCGTCCCGCGGCAAGTTCACATAGCGCACGTAACAATACAAACTCGCTATCCTCCTTGACCCCGTTCATCTGTTTCAACAATTTCTCGGCATCCTCCATGCGTTTTTGCTGAATCAAAGCCCGGAGTTCAATCTTCTGCAACGCCTCTTTATCCCGCCCTTGCTCGTGTAACAATGACGAGACCTGTTCCAGTAACTTGTAGTTATTCACACGACAGTAACATTCCGCCAAAGAAAGCAACACCCGCTCATCCGCCCGTTTGGCTCTCACCACCTTCTCGTAAGGTTCTATCGCTTTCGAATAACTCCCGTTTCGCCGTAGAATATCCCCACCTAAGGCCAACGCCTGCACGTTTCCACCGTTATACCTCAACGCTTTATTGACATAGTCCAACGCCTCCTTATCCTTTCCCTCCGTGTAGTAAATCAACCCCTTCACATAATAAGAAGAAGATGCCACATCATTTTGGGCCAACATCGCGTCAACCGCCTGATGAGCCGTCGTGAACTTTTTCAAATCCAAAGCACTCAACGCCCGGATATTCAACGCATCCATCAACTGCGGTTGCCATTTCAGAGATTCACCCGTACACCGAAGAGCCTCCTCCGGCTTGCCGATCGTGTAGTACATCCGGGATAAACGCATCCACATTTCCTCGTTCCACGGGTGATCCTTCAAATAATTCTCCAATTTCGCGATCGCCTCCGGGTACTTCTTCTGTTCCTCCAACTTGATCGCCTCGTAATCATCCCTAGACGTTCTCTCACCCACCACGCACATCGGCAACCCATCGGCATCCACCGAGTACAAAAAGCCCTCTTTCACCGGGAAAAGACCATTTTTCAACTGGAAACTATTGATATACACGTTATCGAATATCATGTAATCCCACTCCTTGCTGAATTTATCGTAATACCGACTATACACGATGGTTACATTCGTATCTTTCCGGAAATAATGTTGCAGATTCGCACTATGATTCGTCACGATCCGGAGAGGACGTCCCTTATAATCCACGTTCTTCTTGAACCAATCCACCCCTTTCTTCAAGGAATTATAATAATAGTCTGTTTCGTAATCCCCGTAAGCACCTCGTACGCCTCCCACCAACTCGTTGAAATAAACATAGTCATTGGGATGATTCACGGCCATGTGACGCGCAGGCAGGAACAACAACCCGACAAACACGACCACCGTGATCCCTTTCAAATATTTAGGGGAAACGGACAGCATTAACGTCCAGAACCGGGCAGCCAGCAACACCATGAAAGGCATCACGAACAACAAATGACGAATTCCCCCGTACAAATTTGATTTCTGGTAAATCACCCAAAACACGGGAAATACCAGTGAGAATAAAATGAAGAACGACAACAGAGAGAATTCCTTCTTCCGGAAAGCCATGAAAAAGAGGTAACCGATAAAACCGGCCACCACCACTAAGGGAGACCCAATCATCAGGTATTTCGGGGCGTAATGGACAGGCAACATATTCGACATCATCTGTTCGCCCTCGAATATCGTGCGCAACCCGATATTATAATTCGTGAATTCCTTTAACGACACAACCACGTTAGTAAACGGGCGAGCCAACGCGAAAGGCCACGTGATGATAGACAAGAAATACCCAACAAATAAAACGAGTATAATCAAAAACAGAATGTTTTCGACTTCCTTACGATATTTCATAAATTTATAAAACTCCTTAAATCCGACCCACAAGATGTAAAACAAACCGCCATACATCAACAAGTACGGGAACAAAAGCAAGCCCCCGGAACGGGTTCCCAGTGCCAAAGCGATTCCCAGCATGGCCCCGATCATGTGTCGTAGTTTGACCACGGGATAACGATCGAACATCCGCACGAAGTAGAATATGGCAACCAAGTATCCCACGGCAAACGGAATGTCCTTCAGGTTATTCATACTATGCCCGAAGAAACGAGGCGAAAAAAAGAGTAACAACATGGAAATCAATCCACACAATCCTCCCCCGAAACGTAATCCAAACAAACCGATCGTGATTACACCCAGAACTCCCACCAAGGCACACACCACATGACGCACGGCATAGACATCATCCGCACCGATGATGTTAGCCACCACGGCCGCGACAACCTGCATCGAATTACCGTAAAGGTGTAAAGCTGTTTTGGGCTGATTCAACGCGGCCTTATCTCCTTTCGTGAAGAAATCAAGCACATAACCGGAATGCCGGTGATCGACAAACTCGTCCCCGCTAATCCCGTAATCCTTGCTGATATAAGGCATGTAAAAAAAGACGAACAAACCGAATAACAGCATAAGCATTCGGAATGTCATATCCCGACGAGACCGACCGGAAACATCAAACAAGGTGGTAAAGAAACGGCCTGTGGTCAAAAAACGAAAAGGTATCTTCCAAAAATAATTCACGGCAGGGTTCGAAACGTTTTCCGAATCTTTCCAAGTAACAGGCACCTCCAAGGTCCCGAATTTCACGAAAGCTTTCTGTAAACTGTAACTCACAGCCCGCAATAGATTTCCGTCCAAGTCATCCCCGGCGTAAGCCTTCATGAACAAAGACTTGTTACCGATCAACACAGGAGAATCCGTGATACTCCGATCACCTCGCCACAGGACTGCATCCACAAACCCAAGCCACAGCTTACGTTTCCGGTTACTCACGTAATAAACATGATCCTTTCGTTCCGTTTTTCCGTAAGCTTGCCCAAGAGCGTTCAACACGGGCAGGGCCACCCGATCCAGATCGACAAGCATTATATCCTCGGCCTGTACCTCTTGTAACACGTTTAGAAACTCTTCATGCTGACAACCAACCCGCAGCAGGATGATATTCTCCTGCAATAATTCTTTATTGGCATTTAAAACGGGTAATTGAAAATCGGCATTTCTCGTGAAACCAATTACCTGAATAGACTTATTTACGACTTCTTCCACTGTAGAATCTTTTACACAACTAGTTAATATATCTCACCGCCCACTTACGACCTTTAACGGGTATAAAGATATAAAATAAGTTATCAACTCCCAAGACTCTTTCTGTCATTTCATTGTCAGATTAAAACGTTGTAGCACGTCCGATTTATGACGTTATGTCAGTAAATATGACACCAAGCAGGCCCCTGTAAGAGATTTTTATGAAAATAAGTCTTATTTGGGAACTGGCACACCGTTTGATAAAAGATAAATGTTCTTGAAACTATTCAGGGACAAAGAACGAAAAAGTAAATAGAAAATAATAACATTATAAATATTAAACAATATGGGAAAGATTATTGGTATAGACTTGGGAACCACGAACTCTTGCGTTGCCGTAATGGAAGGTAACGAGCCGGTGGTGATTCCGAACAGTGAAGGTAGGAGAACAACACCATCTATTGTTGCTTTTGTTGACAATGGCGAAAGAAAAGTAGGTGACCCTGCAAAACGTCAGGCTATCACGAACCCGACGAGAACAATATATTCTATCAAACGTTTCATGGGTGAAACCTATGATCAGGTAGATAAAGAAATCAATCGTGTAGCTTATAAAGTGGTAAGAGGAGAAAACAATACCCCGCGTGTTGAAATCGGAGACCGTAAATATTCCCCGCAGGAAATCTCTGCCATGATTCTTCAGAAAATGAAGAAAACAGCCGAAGATTATTTAGGACAAGAGGTATCTGAGGCGGTAATTACCGTTCCCGCATATTTTAACGACGCTCAACGTCAAGCTACGAAAGAGGCCGGAGAAATTGCCGGGTTGACAGTGAAACGTATTATCAACGAGCCGACGGCCGCAGCATTGGCTTACGGATTGGATAAACAAGATAAAGATATGAAGATCGCTGTCTTCGACTTGGGAGGTGGTACCTTCGATATTTCTATCTTGGAATTAGGTGACGGAGTGTTCGAGGTAAAATCAACCGATGGTGATACCCACCTAGGAGGTGATGACTTCGATGACGTGATCATCAACTGGTTGGCTGACGAGTTCAAGAAAGACGAGAACGTGGACATCCGGAAAGACCCGATGGCTCACCAACGTCTGAAAGAGGCTGCCGAGAAAGCTAAAATCGAGCTTTCCAGTTCAACCTCCACGGAAATCAACTTGCCGTACATATTCCCGGTTGACGGAATTCCAAAGCACTTGGTAAGAACCTTGACCCGGTCACAATTCGAGCAATTGACAGACCATCTGGTGCAAGCTACGATCGAGCCTTGTCGTCGTGCATTGAAGAATGCAAACGTGAGTGCATCAGACATCAGCGAGGTAATTCTGGTAGGTGGTTCTACCCGTATCCCGGCTGTTCAGAAGAAAGTTGAGGAGTTCTTTGGAAAAGCTCCTTCCAAGGGAGTTAACCCGGACGAAGTTGTTGCCGTTGGTGCCGCTATCCAAGGTGGTGTATTAACCGGAGAAGTTAAAGACGTGTTGTTACTTGACGTAACCCCGCTTTCTTTAGGTATCGAAACATTAGGTGGAGTGATGACGAAGTTGATTGAATCCAACACCACGATCCCGACCAAGAAGTCAGAAGTATTCTCCACGGCTGCCGACAACCAACCGTCTGTTGAGATTCACGTGTTACAAGGAGAACGTCCTTTGGCAAAAGACAACAAGACAATCGGACGTTTCCACTTGGACGGACTACCACCAGCCCCGCGTGGAGTACCACAGATCGAGGTTAGTTTTGACATTGATGCCAATGGTATTCTGAAAGTATCTGCAAAAGATAAAGCTACTGGAAAAGAGCAATCTATCCGAATCGAAGCTTCATCCGGACTTTCCGACTCCGACATCAAGAGAATGAAGGACGAGGCTGCCGCTAATGCAGAGGCTGACAAGAAGGAAAAAGAGCGGATTGACACGATCAATAAAGCCGACAGCATGATCTTCCAAACAGAAAAACAATTGAAAGAGTTTGGAGACAAATTGCCTGCCGACAAGAAACAACCGATCGAGGCTGCCCTGCAAAAACTGAAAGACGCTCACAAGGCTCAGGACGTTACCGCTATCAATTCGGCTATTGATGAACTGAACAACGTGTTCCAGGCTGCATCTCAAGAAATGTACAATGCCCAACAACAACAAGGCGGTGCACAACAAGGAGCCCCTCACGCTGATCAACAACAACAAGCGAACAATGGTGGAAAAGACCAAGAAGTAACTGACGTTGACTTCGAGGAAGTGAAATAAAATTCTAGCATCTACATAAAAAAGCTGTAAACAAATAAGTTTACAGCTTTTTTCATACCCAATAACACCTTCCTTATACACGACATGGAAATCCATAACGAACTTCCATACACGTAAATTAGAAATACAATAATTTTATAATAATATCAATCAAACCAGATACTTGGCAATCGTTTCCTTTAATAAAGGAGCTGACAACGGCTTGGTCAAATAATCATTACAACCAGCCTCTAACGCTTTTACCCGATCGTCATCAAAAGCAAACGCTGTTAAAGCTATAATCGGAATTTCTTGAGAAACTTTACGAATAATTCGAGTTGCCTCTAGCCCGTCCATTTCTGGCATTTTAATATCCATAAGAATAAGATCCGGTTGGAATTGTTCATATATCTCAACAGCTTCCTTTCCATTCCAAGCGTGAAGTAAATTATACATTTTTCCGATAATTGCTTTTAATAGCAGAAAATTACTCTCAACATCTTCTGCCACTAAAACGGTTCTTCCCTCACTAACATTTCCTTTAATTTCATTATTTTCCATATCGTTATACCTTTATGATAGCAATTTCTTGATAAGGAATTGTAAATTTAAATATAGAACTTCTTTTCTTCGGATTCGATCGATATACCCTCTCCCTCTCCTCAACAGATATCCTATCGTTAATCCCAAACCAACACCTAGGGCAAAGGTATGCAATTTTGTGAAATGATCAAATTTTGTCGAGACTTTATCTTTATCGCTTCATTTCCATACACTCTACTTCAAAAACGAAATCCTACAATTCCTTGAAAGAAAAAAGACGCACGATAAACATCAAAAATCTTTGACATTCATATCAATTTTTATACATTTGCAACAGAAATGCTGTGTGGCAAAAAGGAATTCTATTACTATAAATGTTTAACTAAAAAATCAGAACTATGTTAGTATCTATCATTTACTTGCTTATTGTCGTATTATTACTTGTTTCAATGTGGAAAGTGTACGAAAAAGCAGGAAGACAAGGCTGGGAAGGCATTATCCCTATTTACAATCTTTACGTAATGCTCCAAATCATTAACAGACCGTGGTGGTGGCTATTGATTATGATCTTTGTTCCCATTGCGAACATCATCTTCTCGATCATTGCTTTAAAAGAGTTTTTAGAGAAATTTGGAAAAGGCATCGGATTCACCATTGCAACTATTTTCTTCCCCTTTATCACCTTCCCGATGTTAGCATTCGGAGATGACCAATTCAAGAATGAATAATTCGTTCTATATATTTAGAATAAAAACCGGCGTTTTGCCGGTTTTTTTCATTTATCTGCAAACTCTTTCAATAAATCCCTAATGATCTCCTGCACCTTCACGGGATCACCCACGTAATTATTCACAAGAATCGTAAAAGCTAACGTTTCTCCTCGTTGAGTTTTCAAATACCCGGCAAGCGCCCGAACCCCGGACATAGACCCCGTTTTGGCAAGAATATTCCCCCGTAAAATTGGATGATCAGAATAAATTCGTAATCCCCAATCCACATTTCCTTGTGGTAAGGAGGCAACAAAAACATCACTTAAATGTCCCTTTGCCCAAATCAATAAATCCGTGAATACTTCCGCCGGAACGGCATTCGCTGGCGATAAACCACTGGCATCTTTCAACGTAATTCCACATGAATCTATTCCCATACCACTTAATTCTGCCTTCACTGTTCTCGCGTAATCTGTCGGACTGATTAATTCGCCCAAAGCCTCGGCAAAAAGATTGATACTATTCTTATTGGTATAATAAACAATATCTTTTAAAAAAGGAGAGACTAACGTAAACAAAGCGTGACGCTCTCCGTCTTCTATCTTTTGTTTATCCAACGTGATACCTTTCCCCTTCAATCGCTTTTCCAGTTCTGCCCTAAAACAAGCATCCGGGTGATGCATAGCTCCCTTCACCGCAAAAGAAGAACGATTGGCTGGAATAGTCCCCTGAATTAATAACGTCGCAGTCTCTGGCCCCCCGTATATCCACGCATCATTCGCATTCTTGGCAGAAGCCATCACTTCGTTCCGTAATTTTACTCCCGGAACAGAAGGCTCAACAGACACGATCTTGGTTTGAGTGCCCGGTTTTCCGGATTTCAAGTTTATCGTGTACGTATTATCCCGGTAATTAAATGAATGATAGAGAGCCCCGTAATAATTTGCCACGTCTTCCCACGGCCAAGACCCCGGAATACGGGCCGGCTCTCCTTCAGTTTCTATAATAATATTTCCATGAATCCGTTGGATTCCCAAGTTCTCCACCTTAGAAACAAGACTATCCATGAAGCCAGCTTGGGGAAAATATTTCGAATCCAATGTCGGATCACCTCCTGCCTGAATAACAATGTTTCCCAAGAGTGCGCCATTTTCAATCCTCCCAGTATAGAAAACCTTTGTTGTATAGGTTAGAGAATCTCCTTCCCGTTTTAATGCCAATGCAGAAGAAAGTAATTTAATCACGGAAGCCGGACGCAATGCCATCCCCGGATTATGCTCGTACACCACCTGCCCCGTTTCTACGTTTTTCACACAAACCCCTATTGCTGCATGTTTCACTTCATCCCTTCCCCACAGATTTCGTTCGTCTATTCGAGTCTGCCCTAACGCAGAGACCATAGAAATCAGCATGAAAAAAAGCAGCCAGCCGGATTTCATCATTCGGTAATTGATTTCAACACATTGTTTACATCCTCTTCCGTCCGGTGTAATTTGCTCTTACAAAATTCAACAAGCACCGCCATCCGTTTCACCTTTTCACTCAACTCATCCACATCCAACTTGTTTTCTTCCAACAGCTTTACCAAACTTTCAATCTCTTCCATCGCGGATTTATAGGTCAACTTATCTTCCATAACCGATTGTATTAGATGTTTGTTTCAATATCTTTAATTTCACTTCGAATAATTCCCCTGAATAATTCAGTTTCAAGCACATCCCCTTTCTTTACAGCCTCCGTTTCTCGAACTGCCTTTCCGTTAACACGCGTAATCGAGAATCCCTTCTCCAGTATATTTTTCGGGTCGACATACTTCATTTTAGTTTCTGCCAGCTCCAGAAAATAACGGTTAGCCGTAAACAGTTCTGTTATTTTACGCCCTACCGTCTTTTGTATATCTTCCAACCGATTCCTCCGGCGTTCCAATAATGTCCCGACTTTCCCTTCCACCTTCATTTTTAATTGGTCCAGCCCATTGATCCGCTCTTGTACAAAAAGCCTTGAGGCATGTTCTACTCTCCGGGATGATAAAGCCAGATGATTTGTCTGCCCCTCCAGAAAGAGACGGGTAAACTGCTTGAACTCCGTGATTCGTACCACCTGACGAGTTTTTTCTTCCTGCAATATCCTTTTGGTTTCTCTCACCAAGATTTCCTTTGCCTCTTCCAACTCACCATCCGCTTCAGAAAAGCATTCGATCAGAAAAGCTGCTGCAGCTGTCGGGGTTTTCACACTCCGATAAGCCACCCGGTCCACGATCGTCTCATCACGTTCATGCCCGATTCCGGCAAGAATAGGGATAGGGAACTGCGCTACGTTGGCAGCCAACTCGTAAGAATCAAAACTACCCAAATCCGTTTGTGAACCACCCCCTCGAATAATCACCACCACATCAAAAAGTGATTCATACTCGTAAATTCTTTCCAAGGCAGCAATAATAGATTCTGTTGTTTTCTCCCCCTGCATAACGGCAGGAAACAACTTGGTATGAAAAGCATACCCGTAAACATTACGATGTAACTGATCCACGAAATCACCATACCCGGCAGCCGTAGGGGAAGATATAATAGCCACCGTCTTCGGTAACATCGGAAACTCCAATTCCCGATTCATATCAATTACCCCCTCTTGCGTCAATCGATCAATAATTTCTTTACGTTTCCGCTCCAGATCTCCAACCGTGAAAGTCGGATCAATATCTTTTATATTTAAAGAATACCCGTACAACTCATGAAAGACAATCTCGGCACGAACCAGTACCTTGATCCCTTTTTGTAAAGATTTTCCCGTGGTTGTTTCAAAATAAGGTCTTAGCATCCGATAGGTAAAAGCCCATATCGTAGCCCGAGCCGTGGCTATCACCGCATCATCTTCCTCCCTCTTCTCCACCAACTCCAGATAACAATGTCCGGACCGATTTTCTTTCACATCAGCAATCTCGGCTATAACCAAAAAACTATCCGGAAAACGATTCTTTAACTCCCGTTTCACCAAACTATTCAATTGGTATAATCCAATAGCCTCCATGTTAATTTATGATTTAAAGATTCTGTGATTGCCGATTCTATGATTTCATGATTATAAAATCATTTCATCACACCATCTTATTCCAGTTCTAATCTATTCAACTCAGAAATATAAGACAACAACTCCACCCGTCCCAATTTTGTTTCAGCAGAAGTAATAAACGCCATGGGCATACTTTCCCAGGTATCTTTCATCTTTTCCTGATACTTGGCAATACAATTCATCCGTTCCGTGGTTGTCAACTTATCTGCCTTCGTAAAGACCATCACAAAAGGAACCCCGTTCTCACCCAACCACTCCATGAAATCGAGATCAATCTTCAACGGATCATGTCGGCTGTCTATCAACACGAAAAGACACACCATATTCTCCCGTTTTAATATATAATTCTTTATCATGGAACTGAATTGTCCTCGCTGAGATTTAGATGTTCTGGCATAGCCGTATCCGGGTAAATCCACCAGATACCATTCATTATTAATCAAAAAATGATTGATCAATTGAGTTTTTCCCGGACTAGCAGATGTCTTGGCCAATTTGCTATAATTTGTCAGCATATTGATCAATGAAGACTTTCCCACGTTCGATCTCCCAATAAACGCGTATTCGTGTCTATCCGGTGCCGGACATTTCTTCACATCCGTGTTACTTATCACAAAATTGGCACTCTTAATTTCCATCATTTTTCAATTTGAATATATAAACATTGAACATGTGAAAATGTAAAGTAAACCTTACACTTCCCATGTTCAAATGTACAAATTATTTTCTAGCCGCGAGAAGACGATCTATTGAAATTTCTCGGCTTTTTCGGATCACTTCCCGGTCTTCCTCTTCTCTTTCCACCACTCTTTTCTTCCCGACGTCCGCCACCTCGGCTATCTCGTTTGTCCCGATCTCGACGTTCCCGTCTTCCGGAAAACTCGCCTCGACTCCGGTCATCCCGACGACGTCCATTGTCCCGAGTCGGGATAGCCTTTATCTCCAATGGAATACCATTAAAGAGGACCTTACTGAAATCTACAGCAAAATCAGGGGCACTCTCCTCGTCGATCTCGAATTTTGTATCTGTATCAAAAATACGGATACCTCCGACACCAATACCCCGACGGCGAGAATATTTATTAATCAAACCCATCAGATCACGAGGGGTCAACCCGTCTTCCCGACCGACATTCAGCATAAACGTGCTGTACGCGGTTTCTTCTCCACGTCCCCGACGATCACGTCGATCTCCCCGATCACCACGTTCAGAACGACCTCCCCGGTCATCATCACTGATGTTCAAATCGGCTGTATTCTTGTATTTCTTCAGTAACTTACCGAACTCGTAGGATACCAAATGTTGGATCAACTCTTCTTTCGTCAGCTCTGCGAACTTTTCGTACACATCCGGAGCATACAGATCCATATCCTCTTGATCCTCCGATGCTAAAATCTTATCTGCATAGAATGCCAACTGAGCCCGACAAATCTCTTCCCCTACCGGAACTTGCTTGTACTCGAACTTCTTCTTCAAGATACCTTCAATCCGGCGTAATTTTCCTTTCTCTTTCGAGTGAATAATGGCGATGGAAATACCTTCCTTTCCGGCACGTCCCGTTCTACCGCTACGATGCGTGTAACTCTCCACGTCTTCCGGCAAATTGTAATTGATCACGTGTGTCAGGCAATCCACATCCAACCCACGAGCTGCCACATCGGTTGCCACCAACACTTTCAGCCGTTTCGCCCGGAAAGCGTTCATCACGTTATCCCGCTGCGCTTGGCTCAGATCCCCATGTAATGCATCGCAATCAATTCCATCACGCTGCAAATGTTTCGCTATATCCTGCGCATCATTTTTCGTGCGGGTAAAAATAATAGCGTACATACTGGGAGCGCAATCCACGATTCGACGTAACGTCTCGTAACAATCTTTCGCACGAACCATATAATATTGGTGAGACACCGTGTCTGCACCCTGATTCTTCTTACCCACGGAAATCTCCTTCTGGTTCACCAGATAATTCCGGGCAATCCGCTCTACCTCTTTCGGCATTGTCGCCGAAAACAAATATGTATTTTTATCCTTAGGCGTGTTACTCAAGATAAAGTCCAGATCTTCTTGGAATCCCATGTTCAACATCTCGTCGGCCTCATCCAGCACGACAGCAAACACGGTCTCGATATTCAATGCCTTCCGGTTCAACAAGTCAACCAAACGTCCCGGAGTAGCCACAACCACGTGTACCCCCTTCTGTAATTCTTTCATTTGCCTTCTAATATCCGTCCCCCCGTACACACAGGTCACACGAATATCCGGAAGATACTTTGAATATTTTTTCAAGTCACTCCCGATTTGCATACACAACTCACGCGTGGGACTCAGAACCAATATCTGTACACTATTCCACTCCGGATTAATTTTCTGTAATAACGGCAATCCGAAAGCCGCTGTTTTTCCCGTCCCGGTCTGGGCTAACACAACCAAATCATTTTCTTCGCCCAAAATAACAGGGATGGCCTTCTCTTGTACCGGACTCGGTGTTTCAAACCCTAAATCTGCAATTCCTTTAAGAATTTCCCCGTCTAATCCTAATTCTCTAAATTTTTCCATTAAACTGTTTTAAATTACCCCCTTACAATTTCGGATTTAGTGATTTTTGATTTTAGATTCCTCCTCACAAGGCTAACGCCTCTACTTATAAACCGGAAATCACGTAATCGCTAAATCATTAAATCACTAAATCGCTAGGGTCTGTCTATTTTTAAATGTCTCCGTGTATACGCCGGAGTCGTTGCCAATTCTTCTATTTTTTCGGGTGACAGATCCGGTTGAAGCAAAACCTCCGATTCCTTTAAAATGACCTGTACGTAATCCTTTACCCCGTCCTTGATCTTCTTCGTACGGGCGGCATCCACCGCCTCTTCCGAAACATCATTCACGGACGCAACTCCCTTCAAGGGTTTCGTGAACGTGTTTTCCACGTCCTCCATGGGAAAGCCGGTAGCAATCACCGTCACGGAAATTGCGTCTTCCAGCGCCTCATCAGTTCCCACACCCCAGATTATAGCTGCATTATCACCTACTTCCTTAATCACGTAATTCGTGATTTCACTCATCTCATCCATCGTAATCTCATCCGTCCCGGATGTAATATTCAACAAGATGTCACTAGCTCCCAGTATATCGCTCTTATTCAGCAGAGGACTATTCAAAGCCTCGGCAATCACCCGCTTCGCCCGGTCTTCACCGGAGGCTTTCGCCGCACCCATAATAGCAATTCCACTATCCGTCATCACCGTTCTCACGTCGGCAAAGTCGACGTTTATATATCCCGGTAACGTGATAATCTCCGCGATACCCTTGGCAGCAATATTCAACACGTCGTTAGCTT
>OGLE01001967.1_pt1 | contig 14410 bp, 29 predicted proteins | sample 1572671 | NCBI WGS metagenome assembly OGLE01 (sample SAMEA2581923, study PRJEB24529) | metagenome | biome: Human gut stool | place: China | collected 2011 | reverse complement strand
CATGGCTGCATTTTTTCTTTCTCCGTGGACAGACAATCCCTATATATAATGTTTATGACTCTGCGAGTTACCATTGCCGTTATGTGTTTTGTGTTTTAAAATGTTATCAGTGTATGTGCATACATTGTGTGTCGTTGTGTGTGTAGTTATTTATCTTATTTGTAGGCCGTGTTCTAAAGCCAAACGAACGTAACTTATCTGTGCCATGCAGTCTGCCATCGGAGTATGGCGGTCGGCCACTTTCGGAGGAAGAAATCCTCTTGCTTCGAGTGCGTCCATGTATGGACGGACATCACGAACTCTGCGGCGGTTCCACGGAATAGAACTATAATCCTTCTGTAAAATCGAACCTTTTTGTAGCCAATTATAATGATTGCGCAGAATAGGCAAATCAAAATCAAGCTGAAGGCACCACATCATAACATCGTCGCCATGAGCTTTGATGAAGTCTCTCAAGTCGTACAAGAAACCGGTAAGATCAGTTTCGTCTTCATCTACAAAGTGTTTCCTGACTTCTCCCGATTGCGCCATCCACCATTTGATTGTGTCAATGGAGAGAGTGAATCCTGCATCTAAAGCTTGCTGCATGTTCACTTTCCATTCCTTGCGCTCGCCTGTCTCTCCTGTTTCCGGATCAAACTCCACGGCAGCACACGAGCGAATGATGCTTGTCGGTTCCAGACCTAATGTTTCAAGGTCTATCATTATATGTTTAAATTCCTTTTTCATCGTATTTTTTCATTAGATTCTATTATTCCATTGCGTCCGATACGGCGTTTCTGTTCTTCTGTTATTGGCTTCTTGGGAAATTTCCCATGCCATTTGCCGGGAACATAACGAGGATTGTTGCCGGTCTCGTCAAAAATTACCTTGCAACATTCAGAGCAAAGCGGTTTACCCTTGTAGGCCTTGATGCTTTCGTCCCATTCAGCTTCAGGAAAAGTATTATGTACTATGCTCCAATATGATGACGTAGCCGTGTTGTCCACACATCCGCATTTACTACAAACAAATATGCTCATATTATAAATCTTCTATAAGTTCTTTCATTCCTTTCCATAGCGACTTCAAAGCAGCTATGCAAACACTATACGAATATCGCAATGTAAGCCAGTGCGAAGAACGCTATTATGCCTATTACTATTACATGCCATTCCATCACTTCCTCCCATATATTGGTTTATCTCTGAGAACATCGAGCATCATATCTACCTTTCGTACCTTTGCGAGAGTTTCCCCAGCATACAAGTCACCTCCTGCCATCCGAGCCAGAAGTATTTCCCTGTATTCCGAACGGGTTACTACATTCGTCAACACAAAGGCAGGTTTCTTCCTTTCATGATTCCACGGAGATACATCTGTCATTTCAATTTCTTTTTCTTGGATAGAAACTCACTTTCCACTATCTGAGTGTATTCCGTACCCAAACTGTAAGAGCTGCACACATACGCCCTCTCGTTGTAGATAAACCACGCAGGAGTCTTGAACTGGTTGATAGGTATTCCGAAAGCCAGACGAAAATCGTCCGACGATACTTCCGGAAGTGCAGCAATTCTCTTTGCTATCTCCTTGCCTGCATCAGTCTTCATGTTTGGGATATACTCTCCCTTGCCGATGAACTGATACTGCAAGAGGTTAGGCACACCCATGAATATCAGGCTGCCTATACCCACACCGGGATATAGTGCACGGGGATTGTCGGTATAACCTTTTGCGCCCAACTCCGTCATCAGTTCCTCCGCAGCCTGGGCAGCCTTTTTGCCTTTCTCTATAAACTCACTGATACAGCGTCCTCTGTGCGTATCAAGTTTTACTTTATAATAATGCTTCTCGCTCATGTCGTTCTGCTTTTCAGATTATCCTATAAAGTTCATTATCAGTTTATATGCCCCATACAGTGCAAGACCGGCCACAGCCACCAGCACTATAAGAGTGAGACATCCGTTCAGGGCCATTCTGTTATATTCTTTCATAATCCACTCCTTTCTCCAGTTTCATGTGTGGTATGTAATACAATCCATTCGATACCATTTTCTCGGCAGCTATTCTCAGACTCTCGTCCGAGCGGTTTACATATCCTACAGAGTAATAATTCACCCCATTGTACATTACCGGTATGAATACCGGCACCACACAGTCCCATACCATTGGTGTGTAGTTGATTTCATTCCTTACATCACTTAGCATTTCCACTCTCTGCGCACGCATAGGAAGTTCTTTCAGGTAGATGTAAGTTCCGTCGTTTGTCATTTCGATTGTTGGATTTTGCAGGCAATTGAAAAGAGCCTTGTTAAGTTCATTCCTGCGTCTGTTTGTGTAAATCATTTCTTTGCCCTGCTTTTACGGTTAAAACATTGATAATTATGTTTAGCAAAGGTAACAAAAATGATTTTAAAAGAAAAAAAATTGTATTTCAATTTAAAGAATAAACCGAATAACAAATATATCTTTCTCTAAAGCAACTGTTATTCTTGACTAAGTTAAAGATAGGTCCTCGCCTCACTTTAACGTGAGGCGAGGAATCAATTACATCATTTTAATTTAGGCCATTTATTCTAAGCTCCTCGTCTTTAAGATTAGCAATGTATTCTGCAAATACCTGTGGAGTAGTGGCCGGATCTTCCGTGTCCTGTGTACCCATCTGACGAACTACAATCTCGCAGCCCAGATAGTGAGCCATTCGGATAAGGTTAATTACTCCGTAATCTTTGCCATCAGACAGTTTATGGATGTCTGCAACAGACATTCCTGTCTTATCTCCACTGTTTATAAAATATACTCCTGCAGCTTCAGCACGCTCAAAGAGAAAATCACCTATCGCCCTCGCTGATTTAATCGCACTGTCAGGATAGATAGGAGGATTTTTCGGCATCTGCAATGCGCGGCGTACATTATACTTTCTGTACTTTACTACAAGCACTCCCGCAAAAAGAAGTGCGCAAACAATCCAAAACATTGTTTCCATAATTCTTTTTTTATTAGTTAGACATTGTAAATCTCTTCTAAGTTACTTTCGGTCTCCTCTATTGCAGAAATAGCTTCTCCGATAGTTTCTATATATTCCTGCATCTGCTCGCCTCTCTCCGATTCCTGAAGTGATTCGGGCATATTGTCAAATGCTTCTTCCTCTTCTTGAAGAATATTTTCCAAAGAGGTTCTTACTTCCGACAACTTTTCTGAAAGCTGCATGAGTCTCTTTCGCCTTTCTCTGTTCATGTCATTCTGTTTTTTAAGTTAGTTATTGAAACAAAGAAGGCTGGCAGAGAATCACTCTCTGTCAGCCTGATTATCTAACTATAGTCTTCCGCTTCACAGCGGTAGGAATTATGAATTATGATGATATTTTTGTAGTCTGGCAGGGTATCACTCCCTGCAAGACCTGTCTAACTTTAAAACTTATACATTGTAGTTATTCAGTACAACTACAAGAACTTTTGAATTCTTATTACCATACAGTTCCTCAAAATCTGCGTTTTCACAGGCATTTGCAAGAACTGTATTATTATATTCATCTTCATCCATAACTTTATAATCAAGTTCTTCAATTCCTGAACAGTATAATTCCTTGAAATTTAACTCTTCATCCAAAGACATTATATTATCCGTATGAATGCTATGTATCTTCCCAGTATAGCAATACAGTTCAACATCTGCACATTCCTGGACTTCTTCTTTTAGCAGATCTGTCATCTTATACGGAAGTTCCTCAATCTGGTAATATCTGCTATCATATTCATAACATCTTGTACCGTCCAAGAATGTAGCCTGCGCTCCCCTTCCCTGACGAACAGCAATACCCCAGTTAGGTGCGGAGGGATAATCACTGTTATCATCGTTGTACATATTGAGCAACTTCTTGTATGCGTCCTTCAGCCCCAACTGGTCAGCTATTGTTATCTCACATCTGCCATTGAATGTACTGTCTCGTTGAGCAATCCAACTATTAGTCCTGCCTGTGATTCTATATTTACTCATAACTCTTTACAGTTTTTCCCGTGTGTCTCACGGTCATAATTAAACATTAGTAGTCCGGCAGAGTATCACTCCCCACCAGACACAAACTAACTTAAAACTAACTTATGGAATTATTCTATGACATCACACACGATGATTGTTTCGCCATTCTCAGAACGCATGACTACTTTATCTCCGTATATGCCTAATGTAAATGAAGTGTACTCCTCTCCTATCATAATATCGAGAATAAGAGAGTCAGAAGATATATCTTTCACTTCTCCGTAGATTCCCTTTGCTTTATTAAAAGCTTGATAATGATATTCTTCAAGTATATCACTGCTTATGTCCTCATAAAATGAGAACGGTTTAAATTCTTTTCCCATAACCCTATAATTTGATTTTGTAAATATAGTTCTTTTTCTCAAGTGACCGAAGAAAAATCACTTTTTCTCCGGCCTGGATTACTAACATTAAAACTATGTGGCACTTCACAGCGCGACCGATGGAATTATTATATCTCTAAATTATCTAATGCCTGTTTTTCTTCTTTCGAGAGAAGGCAGACAAAATCATCGTCACTATAATAACCTTCGTCTTCGTCCGGTTCATTGAAGCATTTTTTAGATGAATACATGACACTACACAATGCATTATACTCGTCTCTCGTAAGTCCAATGATACTTACTGTATTATTTTTATTGAAATGTGTTTTGCTCATAAATCTTTTTATTTATAGGATTTGCATAACTTAAAATTTCCAATAAGTTTTCTTAGCTTTTCTAAGGCTTCATTTCTTGTTCTACCCCAACAGGGTATATTGATATCCCCTTTTTCATTTATTATCTCTGATGCCAGATACCAATATTCAACATTTTTTAGTTCGTTTTCTTTTGCATATCGCCTCGCTTCTTTAATTGTATCTTTTTCAGCAATAACTTTTTCATTTTTACATATAGCTACACTTACTATGACTTTCCCAGTAAGTGGTTCTTCGATGATTTCAATTAATTCTGCATTCTTATTTATCCAAAGAATAGCTTTTTCCCCTTTAAATATAAAGCTGAAAGATTTATTTTTTGGCTTATAAATGCCAGTGATAATTGTACCTTCTTCCAGTCCCTTAATTTCTTTTAAGGACCAATATCCATCTTTTGTTGTAACTTTCACTTTTACTTTTGCTTTCATAATTCATTTAATTTTGTTAGTACCGGATTAGGCTGCAAACCTGAATCCGGTATAGTTTAGATTCGCATCATGTTGAGACATTCATTTACAGAAATTAATTCGTCTCCGAAGCAATACTGAAGCGCAGTATAAGAAACCTTGAACTTTCCTTTTACACCTCTTATCTTGAATGTCTTGTCTTCGCATAAATCTCTCTTCTCATCATCATCGGTCAGTTCCCCAAACAAATTTTTAAGTGAATACTTGGGTAGCATTCCTGATATTTTTAATCTCTCACTAGGGTGTACTTCTTTTGGTATATCCATTACCGTAATTTCCGCTGCATGTATAGGGAAATCTAATATACAGTCCTGAATATCATTCAGGTTATCATCGTCGCCATCATATAAGAAGGCATATCTTTTGAAACTGCTCCAAATTCCCGGCTTAAGGATTGTTTTTGCGTTTTCCACAGGTTCACCCTTCATAAAAGTTTCACCATTCGCTACTTTCTCGATAATGTTCTTTTCAATTCTCATAATTCAAATGTTTTAATAGTTAGACAATAGTTTCCGATGTGCCGATAAAGACACACCGGACATAATTAATTACAATATTTTTTCCATGCCACAGGCATAACAGACATTGCATATTTCCTGTCCGATTCATTGCCGTATATTGCTTCTTTAAGAATACGCTTTGCATCGTCAGGGAAATTCTGCCATATTTTGTTCTTGAACCAATAGTAGTCCTTACCTTCGGTCAACTGTTTGTAAAATGGTATCACATTCTTGTTGTTATAAAGAAATCCCAGAATCTTTGCAGTTATTGGTTCTGGGTATTTTGGGGAAGCTTTACGATACATATTTCTTGATGCTCTCAATATATCTTCTACTGATTTCATCGGAATAGTACATTTGAAAGTCCCATGTTGAATAGTTCTTAGTTCATCGTCACCATACGATGATCTGAACTCTTCCGAATTGATAACCTTACCGTTGTTGATAATTCCTGCAATCTGATTTTCTAATGATGCTCTTTTCATAATTCATTTGTTTTAATAGTTAGACATAAAAGAATCCGGGGTGAGATTCAGTCTCAGTCCAGATTGTTGTCAAGGTATTCGTGCCAATATGTAGTTTCAATAAACTCTGTAGTCAGGCACTCTTCGCCATCCTCCTCTAAAATCAAATCAATAATTTCCTGTGGAACTTGCTCACCAAAAGCATAGATAACTTTGTTCATAATTCAATCGTTTTATAGTTATACATCGTAGCCGGAGGAAGTATTACTCTCCGTCCGGCTTCTCTTAGCAGGAAAAATCATCTTCTGTAAAATTGATACCTGAATATGCTTCGTATATCATTTCGTCAGAGATAATACTGTCAGCTCTGGCAAGTTCGTCATAAGAAGTACCATCACCTATTTCTTCATTGTGTTGCATCAGATAACTCTGTTTGAGTTCTGTCAACTGGTCTCTGTTTAATTCTGATATGTACATGGCTTATTGTGTTTATTCAAAAAGAAACAATTCATTGTTTGCAGGAATATAGACATTCCCATTCTCTAAGAATAAGAATAAATCTGCCTGACTATTCCCTGATGCTTCGTAGAACTTATCGTAGTTATATTTCTCACCTTTACTCCATGCGTATCTACTCATACCTAAATCTCTGTCAGAACTGATTCTTTTTCCTATCTGACTGAATGATAAACCTACCTCACCCAATGGACGAAATGTATATCCATTGTATTCAAAATCTTTTTCCATAATTCATTTGTTTTAAATAGTTAGACATTGCAGCCGGAGGGAGTTTTATCTACCGTCCGGCTTTGGATTAAGCAGCTAACTTCAGTCTGTTTGCTTCCTTCTTGCTAATCTTAAAACGATAAACATAGTAGGCATCAGAGTATTCATTATAGTATTCTATATTATGCTTTTTCAATAAGTTTGTTACTATATCAATACATTCTGACGCACGGAAATTAAAGAATACCCATACTCCGATACCGCATGTAGTTGGATAAATCCAGAATCCATGTTCAACCTGTTCTTTCCTCAAAAGTTCTTGAATCTTTTTGCAGAACCCACTGTAATAACTATTATATGCTTTCTCTGCTTTTTCTATACGTTTGCGTATATATTCTTTTTTGGTTTCCGTATATTTAGGAAGATTCTTTATTACGCATACTATATCATATCCTTTGAATACATACAATTCTGTGGAGTCACCAAACCACCGGCCCTTGGAATAGCTATTATCTGCAAAGTTTTTGGCATGTTCCTTCCTTTTTGCTTCTATTTCTTCTTCCGACAGGTCAGGATTCCATTTTCTCCACGATTCTATGCTATAGTAGTTATAAGAGTATTCAAATCCTTTTTCATAATAGGTTTCATATCCGTAAAATGTAGGACGCAATTCGTAACCACTTGCCGCTAAATCTTCTACTGTACCTTTTTCTAATCTCATAATTCATTTGTTTTAATAGTTAGACAATGCCAGCCGTAGGGAGTTCCTAACTCCCATACGCTGTTAATAATTAGGCTTTGTTCTTTTGTTTTATTCCTTCTGCAGCTTTTTCAATTCGCTTTTTGGTATCTTCCGACACTTCCTGATAGTCCAGATTGTACTGTATTTCACCGGAATGAAATATACGAGCAACTTCAAAATAGTCCCTTGAACGAAAATCTTCTACTGATCTATCGCAACATAGCACGCATCCGGGGTACCAGAAGAATGCAATATCCTCTTTTTTGTTTTTAAGGTCTTCGTCGTACCTGTCCCAAATTTTAAGCTGTTCAAGACGAAGTTCCTGACAATACTGCTGCAGATGATATTTTCTCAGTTTACCTTTGTACATTGTAGTTTCCATAATTCATTTGTTTTAATAGTTAGACATCGCAGCCGGAGGAGTTTCACTCTCCGTCCGGCACTCGGTTAACTCATAGGAATATAAACATCTTTTGCGTTTGGATTCGGACGATAGATAGTCAGTGTCTCACCATCGTTATGAGCAAAACATCTAACCTTACTACCGTTACTCCAGTCTTCTACCGGCTTGCACCCTTCAGGAAGTTCTTCAAGTTTCCAGAATGATGCGCTTTTTAGAAACTGATTTGCATAATACTGACCGGAATCGTCTTTCCTGTAAGTCATTCCTACATATCCTGCCCATTCTTTAAATGCCTTGATAGTATAGAACTCTTTAAAGATGTACATGAAGTCCTGCATGATTACTACCTTTGAATTTCGTTCTCTCATATAGTGCGGACTGTTGAAGTATATTTTATGCTTAGGTATTATCTTCATTTCTTTTTGTCGGAACTTCTTTACTTTTACTGTAAAGTAAATTCCCTGTCCGGCACCAGAACCATAGCATCCCCAAGTCCAGAAAGTGCGATCTTCATATCCCACGAACTCAAATTTTGTAGAGTGGATATGAGTAAACGAACCGCCTGATGTAGAGAAATGCTTTCCGTCAGTCCATGTGCTGCCGTTCTCACATACATACATCATTCCGTATTTATCAACGCTTTCAACTTGAGCATGAGGATAAAGGCTGTTGTAATTTACAAATTCTATGATATCACCTTTCTGCGGCTGCATAAGGGATTTATCATAGTGTGTAAAGAATTTATCTTCTATATTCTTTACTATTTCATAATTACTTTCCCAATCTTTATCAGTTGAGTAATATCCATTTCCGTTCCAAGCTCTGTTTGAGTCTTTTAATTCCTGTAATGACATCATAATTCCAATAATTTAAGTTAGACAATAGTCCCCATGCAGATCGTTAAAGACCTGCAGGAATGTTTAGCGTACAGAGAAGTAAAAATCTCCATGATGACGATACCCACTTGTAAGCAAAGTCCTGGAATATGCTTCATAGTCGAAATACTGACCGAACTCTGTTTGTAACTCTTCAGGCCATCTTAATTCTGCCATATAAGTGGCAAATGCTTCTTCAGAATCAAATTGTCCTTCATACTTAGAGTTAAATAAATCTACAAGGTCTTCACCATCTTTGTAATCTGAATAATCTCCTATCTCCATATCAAGGAATGTAAAGAATGCTTCTGTTTCAGTGTCACTCATATCTTTTGCACTCTGAATGATTCCGAACACCAGAGGATCTATATAGCTTTCATTTATCATACCGTCAGGTATGTTTTCATAGTCCTGATACATAAACTCCGGCTCATCTTCCTCGCTATGTAAATCTTTGCAGGCATCAAGAAACTCTTCCTTTGATTTATAGTCGGCAAGATTCATCCATTGGCCAAACAATGAGCCGTTGTTATATTCCTTGTATGTGCCTACATAGACATGTGCTTTAAGTAATTTTGATTTCTCCATAATTCCTTCGTTTTTAGTTAGATAATAGATACCGGAGAAAGATTTATTCTTTTTCCGGCAGATACATCATAAGGGCAAATTACTAAGTATCTCTGTAAAAGGAATAGTGTTTATATCCTTGTTGTGGAAATGGACTACCCAATCAGCGGGTATCATTGCTAAATGAAACGCTTCAATTGTGAAGTTTCTTACATCGTTGGAATAACAGTTGATATAAGCAAAGTTTTTTCCGCCTTTTCGGATGTAGGCTAAACTCGGTGGCATACCGCAAAAACACTTACGGATATCATCCATGTTCCACCAAATTACAAGTTCGTAAACACTATCCTTATAGATTACTTTTTCGCTTCTGTTTCTAAGCCTGTTTGTCATAATTCCTTAGTTTTAGTTAGACATAAAAGAAGCCGGAAGCAATAACAATTTGCTTTCGGCTTTTAATCAAAAGAACTATGGTATATAAACATTCATTCCATAATCGACACCGTATCCGTTAATATATCGTGATGTTCGGAATCCAAGACTTTCAAGATACTCAGCAATAGCAGCATGAAACTTATATGGAGCTTCAGTCCTTTTATTTAACTCTAAGCACCACTTTTGATCACGGAAATGTTTTCCGCCTCTAATAAGTGCTACTTCTTTTACCTTTAATTGAGCTTTTATATTATCCAATAACTGCTTTTTAAGATTCTCGTCTAAAGAGTCAATACGTTCTTTTTTGATTTCTTCTATAATATTCATAATCCCCCAAATTTAAAAGTTAGACATATAGCAGACGGAAGTCTTGCCAAAGGCTACCGTCTTACAAAGTTATTCAAGTTTGAACAATAATAGATTATCTTTGCCGTCAATATCGAAAGTGTATTCCGGTTTTTCCTTAATATGTGCAAACCAATCATCTTTTCTTTGATAGATGTATAAATACATACCCTCAAGGTTTACATTTTCTTCTGTCCCGAAATAATCTTTGGTATTTACGTCTTGTACAAAACCTGAGCAACAATTATTAATACCCTCTTGTGATAAATTATCTAATAGCTTAAATGTTTCTTGTGTCATAATTCCGATAATTTAGTTAAACATACTCCCCGGCACCGCACCAAAGCAGTACCGGAAATATTTATGCAAGCGCACGGTTCAGGCGTTTACGGATTTGTGATTCATTATAGTAATGTTCAAAAGCTTTAGAGCCGAATATATCTTCATTGCTATAATAACCTATCATATCCGATACCATTCCGGCAGGATTATTTTTGGTATATTCAAGCCATTCTGTGGCATCCATACCTGAACACCTTGCTATACCTGCAGCATTGGGATATCTGTCAGTTCCCAGAGTTTCGTTGAAGTCTTTTCTCCATTCCTCCGGATTAAACCAACCTATACTATACAGTGGTTTCTCTTTATCATCGAATCCGTTTATGTATATCACCTGATAATTCCCGTTTCCACGGTATCTCATAAGGAATCCATATTCAAACAGTGATTCCTCATTGTTGACATCCACGCCAAACCAATTTCTACATTTACCCATAATTCAAAAGTTTAAGTTAGACTATAGAGGCCATACCATGTTCAAATATGGTACAGCCTTACATCATACTGCTATCGAAGATACACTATGATATACCTTGCCGTCTTCAAAGAATGTGTACTCATTGCAGTCGCACTCCTCCTGAGCCTGTTCGTCGGTTATCTCATAGAAATAATCGTATCCCCATTTTTCATACACACCACAAACTTCCATATACCAGGAAGCTATATTCTTTCTCACTTTCTCTACTATAGCGATTTCCTTGTCGGTATAGGCTTCTTCTTCCAGTTCTACATCATTACGGCTTGCATAGCAATAACGGTGATTTTGACTGAATATCAATTTGTTTATAAGATTTTCGGCTATACCACGTTGGAAACCTATAAGACCGTTCATAGCTATCTTTTTAAGCTCTTTATTCTTTATAAAGTCCGAGAAATAGACCTCTCCATAAAGAGAGAATCCGTCACCCTGACAATAATTCAGGCTATATTGCGGAGTCAGTTCAAAGCCATACTGACATCTGAAGTCTTCTTTTACATCAGATGAGAAGATGTACGGCTCACGACCTTCCAACAGGAAGTTTTTAGCCTCTTCTTTTGCCTGTTCGCTTAATTCGCTATACTCATACACATTTTTTTCGATAGTAATTGTCTTCATAATTCCTATAAGTTTTAAGTTAGTAATCGCAGCCAGAGATGCCATAACGCCCTCCGGCATAGAATCAGTAACTCAACGCGTCATAGTAGGCTTTGTTACTCATGTACTCTTTGGCTATGTCATAGTCGCTGCAGTCGTCGCCCAACTTTTGGGCTATAACGTCATACGCGGTTTGAGGCATAGCACATATAACCTGATCACTCCAGTCGGAGCGACCAGCCAAACCTAACACTAAAACTACAACTATGGCCAATGCCATAGGTTTCAATACTTTTTTCATAACTCAAACTTTTTAAATAGTGTGCAGGCTGCATACCGGCAAAGGTGTGCAGCTTGATAGAGTTTAATCGTTGAGCATAGACGTAACCTCATGTGATTCTTGGAGGTATGCCTCATTAATTTCCTGCTCGATACGTTTCTGTTCTTCTCTGTATTGCTTATAGTTTTCCTGCTCAACTTTAGGCATACGTCTATATATAGACTCAAACTCTTTTTTATACTTTGTTGTATCAGAAGGGGGATAGAAACCCTCCTTTGCAAGACGGTAGCAACTTTCCGCTTCATACGCACGTTCATAGTCAGATTGGCATGATGTAAACATAGAAGCACACAATACGATTGATACAGATAAAAAGATAGTTTTCATAATTCAAAAAGTTTATAGTTATACAATAGAGGGTACTATAGGCCATAAAGCCCATAGTACCCATAGATTTTGCCGTCTATCTGGGCGCGGACAACTCCCGGTAGGCTTGATCTTGACAACCTCCAGAGATAAATTTATCGGTACGTTGACGCATACCCGCCTATATGCACCATGATACACTATTTGCATAGGTCCACGGATACACTTTTCACATAGACGACCTTTGCAGGCGCACCGCCATATGACACGAAGCCGCATGGTACGTTGATTCCATAGGACAGAATACATGTATTCCGTCCAGTTCCATACATACGCTAGAACAGTATGGATCTATTTCCGGTTAACTACTCCGGCATACACGCAAGTTTGAACAGCGCATAGCATACCCATACAGATTCCATACGGACACGGCGCACCCTGACTGATCGTTCAACACGTTGCAGGACACACCGCACCCATACGGGTACAGTTATGCCATAGAATTATGAATTATGATTTCGCGGTCCCGGATACCGTCAGACTCGTGGCCTGGGTGACTATAGGCGCATGGACATACCAAGCGACACGCTACAGAGATAACCCCGTATCATGTTTCAGGATAGCCCACAGTGCAGCCTTATGTAGCGGGGGTGTATAGTCCCAAATGCTACATATAGGTATCTTTTTTCCCGGCCGTGTAAGATAGTAGTATATTTTTGTGTGGGTGCCCCGGTAACGATCCGGGTACTAACACTTTTATAGTGCTTTCGTTCCATACACACCCGCCGCGGTTTACGCCGCTTTGAAAAACTCTTCAGCTAATTGCATAATCATGTTATCAGGAAGATCCGCAAATTTTTCTTTGAGTTCCTTTGCTTTTGCGGCTACTTTTGCCGCCCTGTTAGCTATTCTTTTTTCAGTGTTATCGGCTGATCTTTTTTCTCGTTTTGCTTTCGCTTTTTCAGCCTGTTTTTTCGCTTTTTCAGCTTCAGCGGTTACTTTCATTGCACTTTCGAGACTCTGAAAAAACGCGCTAACTGAAAATTTAATAGGTACATATTCAAAGTAATTTTGGCCTATCTTGATAACTTTTAGCTCGTCACCGTTCAGGTACTCAATATCTGAAACTTTCTGTAATTTACAGAATACAGGCGCGCCGCCTGTAGTAACGTGTAGTAGCATAGAAAGCTCCAGTTTATCAATACCATAAAGATCCATAAGTTTTTTTATGTTTTCGCTTTCGCGGTTTTTGTTTATTAGATTCATAACCGCAAATGGACTCTTAAGAATAGAATTTAATTCCTTAACGGCGTTTTTCTTTACGATAGCTTTAGATACATTTTTTCCCATAATTGTAAGTTTATAAGTTAGACATAGTACGGAAGCGTCGACTCGAACGACCTGTATAGACATAGTCCATCCATTAGGCCACCCCGGAGGGTTCCTTTGCTCCGTATCAATATACTAACACTTACACGGATTTTTGTTGCATAGATTATTGATATTATTTGCTTTAGCGGTTTTTCTCCGGATATACTAACACGTTGTTAGTATGTTGTAACCTGTTTATATACTTTGCAAACATTTTGCGCCGTACAATTACGCCGGAGGCCTACAGGGGCCCGCCTGATCAAAAGATATAAATAAAATTTTAGTCAAAGATCGTTTTACTTTCTGGATATTTTTGTAGGAACGAAAGAAAAACGTATCTTTGTTTCTTCTACAAAACAGAAGAAAGTTTTATCTTTCTTTTTCCCGGCGGGTATTCCTGTAATACCCGCTTTTTTCATATCTTGAAAGATCGTTTTTATCAGTTTTGGCAAGCCTGATTTACTTGTGTAACCGTTTGTTTTTCGATTACGTTACAAAGGTACATATTATTCTTTAATACGCAATAGTAGTACATTATTTTCTTTACTTATTTAACTGTTATTTACAATTTCTTTGTGAATGTAAGGTTTGTTTACAATTTTCGCGCCTGTATCCTCGTGCCTGTGTGTCCTGTATCCTTGTGCCTGTGTGTCCTGTGTCCTCGTGCCTGTGTGTCCTGTATCCTCGTGCCTGTGTGTCCTGTGTCCTCGTGCCTGTGTGTCCTGTATCCTCGTGCCTGTG
>OGLE01001938.1_pt1 | contig 14603 bp, 10 predicted proteins | sample 1572671 | NCBI WGS metagenome assembly OGLE01 (sample SAMEA2581923, study PRJEB24529) | metagenome | biome: Human gut stool | place: China | collected 2011 | reverse complement strand
CCCACGACATTCAGAACCACAATCTGACGCTCTAACCAACTGAACTACAGCCACCATGTCTGCGTTTCTCTAACGCGGTGCAAAGATAGATATTATCTTTTAATCTCCAAAAGATTTCACTACTTTTTTTTGTAAAAAGTATATTCTTTTATTCCCTGATTGTGCTTGTTGAAAAGGGTTCGAGCATCATTTGTGAAGATCTTCAGAGAGTTACGTGCTTGTAAAGGAATTGAATCAGCAGGTAGGTTGACGGGGAGTAATTGATGATTTTTTTTCCCGGACTGAATGGGGCGGGCTGTCCAGACTAAACTATACTCGCAATTATTGAGACGGACTGTGCTGTCTTTTACTAATTCCATTCTTACCATCAGTCCACCATCGGTGCGGCGGGCGGACATATTGGAAATATAATTTCCCAGTGAATAGACTACGAGATGTTTGTCGTTTGTCACGCTGTCTGTGCGAACTTCGATGGGTTGAACTACGTGAGGATGGGAGCCGATGACATGATTTACTCCTTTTTGAATCAGCCAGTCAGCAAGGAATTTCTGCTCTTTGTCCGGGAGCGACTGGTATTCGATTCCCCAATGCATACAAGCTATGATTGCGTCCGGTTTCATTGCTTTGCTCTCTTCAATATCTTTGGCGATAACTGTTGTATCAATATAGTTCACGATATTGGGAGGAGTAACGGGGATACCGTTTGTGCCATACGTATAGTTGAGCAGGGCGATGCGGAACCCGTTCTTTTCCAATAAAAGAGGATATTTCTTGTCGCGTTCTTCGGTGTTGATATACGTGCCTGCATGTGGAATTTTCAACGAGTCGATAAGTTGAATGGTACGCTCCAGTCCGGATTTGCCACGGTCGAGACTATGATTGTTGGCAGTCACTAAAACATTGAAACCTGCGTCATGAATTGCGGTCAGAAATTCGTCCGGTGCGCTGAAAGCAGGATAACCTTTGTAGGGTTTGCCTCCTAACGTAACTTCCAGATTGGCGATAGCGAGATCGGCTCTCCCTATTTCTTCTTTAACGTACGTAAAACAGGTGGAATAATCATAGCCGGTTGAGGTTCGTGCAGCGTTGATTTGTCCTTGATGCTGCATGAGGTCACCTACGAAAAGGAGTCGTAGGGTATCAGTGGGGGAAATACTGTCGGTTGCGGAAAGGCTGTCCGACAGGGTATCGATGATAGAATCTCTCTTTGCCTGCGACCGGGAGGTGCAGGACAAAGAGAGAAGTAAAATCATCAGAAACAAGCTATGTTTCATTGATAAATGGCTTTCTTGCCAGCTAAGAGTGTATTTTTCATTAACGATACAATCGTCATCGGTCCAACACCGCCCGGTACGGGAGTGATAAAGGAACATTTTGGGGCAACTTCGTCAAACTTCACGTCACCAGTCAGTTTGAAGCCTGATTTCTTGGTTGCATCCGGCACACGCGTAGTACCTACATCGATAACTACCGCACCTTCTTTCACCATTTCGGCTTTTACAAAGTTGGGTTGTCCCAGGGCAGCGATGATAATATCAGCTTCCTGACATTCTTTTATCAGGTCTTTGCTGCGGCTGTGGCATACCGTCACCGTGGCATCGCCCGGATAGGCTTTCTGCATCATCAGGGCAGCCATCGGTTTGCCGACGATATTGCTACGTCCGAGTACAACACATTTTTTGCCGGAAGTCTCTATTTCGTAACGTTTCAACAATTCGAGGATACCGTTGGGAGTAGCGGATACATAGCACGGAAGTCCGATGGACATACGGCCTACGTTGATCGGGTGGAAGCCGTCTACATCTTTACGGTAATCAATCGTTTCGATTACTTTCTGTTCGGAGATATGTTTAGGTAAGGGAAGTTGTACGATAAAGCCGTCTACATCGTCGTCTTCATTCAGTTCGCGTACTTTGGCAAGCAGTTCTTCTTCGGTCACGTCACTTTCATAACGGATGAGGGAGGACTTGAATCCACATACTTCACAGGCTTTTACTTTGGCAGCTACATACGTTTCGCTACCACCATCGTGTCCAACAAGGATAGCCGCCAGATGCGGGCGTTTTCCGCCACGAGCCACAATTTCGGCTACTTCGGCTGCAATCTCTTGTTTCACTTGTTCGGAAATGGCTTTTCCGTCTATCAGAGTCATATTTTCAGAGTATTTATTGGTGATGGGCAAAAGTAAAATAAATAACTGAACTCTCCAAAAGGATTGGAATTTTTGTCAGGAGATGAGCAGTATATTATCAGTTTGTTAGTGGAGAAACTACTTTCTACCGTAGGCTTCCGGATACAAAAAAAGAGGAAGTCGAAACTTCCTCTTTTTTGTTATAATCAGTTTGGATCTATTGAATGATTATCTTTTCATTTTAGGCATCATCTTACCCATCTTGCTGCTAGTTACCATCTTCATCATTTTGCGAGTCTGGTCGAACTGTTTCAGCAGGCGGTTTACTTCCTGAATAGTCGTTCCGCTACCTTTTGCGATACGTGTACGACGTGATCCGTTCAGTATTTCCGGGTTGGAACGTTCTGCCGGAGTCATGGAATAGATGATAGCTTCGATGCTTTTGAAAGCATTGTCGTCAATATCAATATCTTTGATTGCCTTTCCTACTCCCGGAATCATGGAGGCAAGGTCTTTCAGATTACCCATTTTCTTGATTTGTGCAATCTGGCTAAGGAAGTCATTGAAGTCGAATTGGTTCTTGGCAATTTTCTTTTGTAAACGTTTAGCCTCTTCTTCATCATATTGTTCCTGTGCACGTTCTACCAATGAAACGATGTCACCCATACCGAGAATACGGTCGGCCATACGGGCAGGGTGGAATTGGTCGATTGCTTCCAGCTTTTCACCTGTACCAACAAATTTGATCGGTTTGTTCACTACCGAACGGATAGAAAGAGCCGCACCACCGCGGGTATCACCATCAAGTTTGGTCAGTACCACACCGTTGAAGTCCAGACGTTCGTTGAATTCTTTAGCCGTGTTTACAGCATCCTGACCGGTCATAGAGTCTACCACGAACAGAATTTCGTTCGGGTTGATTGCTTCTTTGATAGCGGCGATCTCGTTCATCATCTGTTCGTCTACTGCCAGACGTCCGGCTGTATCGACGATAACGAGGTCATATCCTTTGGCTTTAGCTTCCTGAATAGCGTGTTGTGCGATTTCTACCGGATTCTTGCTGTCCAGTTCGCAGTACATCGGTACTTCGATTTGTTCTGCCAATACGCGCAACTGTTCGATAGCTGCCGGACGGTAAACGTCACAAGCCACCAGTAATGGCTTACGGTTTTTCTTGGTTTTCAGCATCCGTGCCAACTTACCGGAGAAGGTGGTCTTACCCGAACCTTGCAAACCTGACATCAGGATGACTGCCGGACGGGCGTCGATATTGATCTCGGCTGTCTCTCCACCCATCAACTGCGTAAGTTCATCATGTACGATTTTCACCATCAACTGGCTTGGCTTCACAGCCGTAAGCACGTTCTGGCCAAGAGCTTTTTCTTTCACTGTATCCGTGAAATTCTTTGCCACCTTGTAGTTTACGTCGGCGTCGAGAAGTGCTTTACGTACGTCTTTCAGCGTCTCCGCCACGTTGATTTCGGTGATTTTGCCTTCACCTTTCAGAATCTTGAATGACCGTTCTAGTCTTTCACTTAAATTATCGAACATAGTTATTTAATTACGAATTACTAATTACAATTTACTTGGGCGAAAGAGGGACTTTTCCGTCTACTCTTTATTTGAGCTTGCAAATGTACAAAAATCTCTTGTATTTATATCTTTTTATTCTGCCATTTTGCTTTTTTGAGATAAATATAACTTGTTATCAACAGCAAGCTATAATACACAATCTCAATCGTAAAGCAAATTTCGATCGGTGCTTTCAGCCACATTCCGATGAAAATGATGTATGATCCGTAGATGATAATTGTAATCGTTTCGAGCAACAGGGCTGCCTGTGTATTTCCTGTTCCGGAGATACCGTTGAACACTACATTGGCTACGGATGCGATAAGCATGGCGCAACAAATTACATATACCGAAGGTACGGACTCCGTAATGAGCGCAGCTTCACTGGTGTAGATAGAGAGCAGGAACTGCGGAAACAGTGCCGATACCGCTACTAACCCCAGCATGATGAAAAAGGAGAAACGCGCAATTTTATTAATGAGCGGCATCACGTGCTGGATGCCTCCTGCACCAATAGCATTGCTGACAAGACTGTTGGTAGTCGTAGCCAGTGCGTTGACCGGAATCAACAATACGACATAAATACTTCGGACGATATTGGCAATCGCCAGTTCCCGTTGTCCCAACCGTTCTACGGCTACGAAGAAAACAAACCAGGTAGCCATCGACAGGAAATATTGCAGCATGGTGAAGCAGGAGATACTAAGGATCCGCATCAGCAATGCTGGGTCGAATGTGCGCAGGCGGTTCATACCGTATTTCTTTAAATCGACCGTGGCATACGTATAGATGACGAAAAAGAGAATGGAGGAGGCTTCTGCCAGTACGGAAGCAATAGCAGCCCCTTTGATACCCATTTCCGGCAAACCGAACTTTCCGAAGATTAATGCATAGTCCAGTACGACATTGGTTAATGCCATGACAATGGCATTGATGGTTAGCACTTTAGTGCGTGTAATGCCGATATACAATGCCCGGAACATGACATTGATAAAAGAGAAAAAGAATCCGTAAATACGCCAGTCCAGAAACTCCATTGTTCCTTCGTAGATGGATTCTGAAGAAACTAGCAAACGCATGATGTTTCCACCGAATGCCTTGGTGAATCCAAATAGCAGCAGTGCCATCACGAACAGGAACATGACTCCCTGAATCATGACAGGGCCGACATCTGAATAGCGGCCTTCGCCATTGCGTCGCGCTATGACAATCTGCGAACCGGTACTGAATCCGAATGCGATGGTGAATACACATATATAAAATAACCCGCCCATAGCCGATGCTCCAAGAGCTACCTCGCTCACGTGTCCGAGGAATGCTGTGTCGGTGACATTGATGACATTTTGTGCCAGCAAGCTTAGTAGTATCGGGTAACTGACACTCCAAATCTGTTTGTTGGTATACATAATTAAGCGTTTAAGTTTACACTTTGCAAAGATAGTGCTTTATTTCGATTCGGAGGCGATGGGGTAGATGAAAACTATTTCCGGACCTTCGGGAGTTTTATCGTTAGTTGATTCGGAATGAAGCATGTCTCCCTTACGGCTTAATATGAACCGGATGATTCGTGTTTGCCGGTGTTCTTGGGCTATACTAGTGCGCTGCTTGCTTGTAAGTTTGCCAGCGAAAAAACTAAAAAGAGTGAAGATTTCTGTGTCGTCTTCACTCTTTTTTATTATTTATTTTCTTTTGAGTATTTCCCGAACTCCAGGACCTTCGTGGTTAGGGTAGCCGGGAGTATGGTTTCTGCATCGTGGATCAGCATCTACTTTCAAGCTTCGGTAGTCATCTTTTGTGCGGGTGATGTAATCATCAAGCATGGCACGGTGTTCTGCCAGAACTTTACTGTATTTCGGATCTTTGGCGAGATTCTTGCGTTCTCCCGGATCTTTTTTCATATCATATAGTTCTTCTCCGTTGCCTTCCAGATAGTGCGTGTATTTGTATCTCGGTCCGCGTACCATACGTCCGGGGGTAACGACATATTCATATTCGCTGTGCCATTCGGAAACTACATAAGGGTGAGTTTTTTTCTGTTTCTCTCCTTTTAATGTAGGTGCGAGACTGATTCCCTGTTTTTCGACCGGAACGGAAATTCCTGCCAAATCACAAAGGGTAGGCAAAAGATCCAGCGTAGGCTGTGTCAATAGTTGATCTACCGGTTTTTTCTGTTGTTTGATGCCGGGACCTGCAAAGATAAACGGAACGTTTGTCATTTCATCATAGAAACTGATATGCTTGGTCACCATACGGTGTGAAGCCATTCCGTCGCCATGATCGGCCATGATAACAACGATGGTGTTTCTTCCGGCAGGAGTGGAGTAAAGAGCTTTTAATACACTGTCTACTTGCTTGGACACCATTTTAGTATAGTGCTGGAAAGCGGCAATGTAATGACGGTAATTCTCTTCATTCCAATGAGAGGCCTGGGTCATGCGGCGATGGCTGCAACAGATGTATTGCACCGGTTTGGGGATATTGTTCCAGTCTTCCACGTCGAAGTTGGCTGGTAGTTCAGGAAGAGTTCCGCTGATGGGGCGGTCGGTATGTACTCCTTCATTTGCTCCTACGAATCCGCAAATGTTGTGAGGGTTCTGAAAATCGGCAATACAGATGAAGGGTTCTTTGGGAGGGTTGCTTAAATAAGCAACAGCGTCTTCGCAGGTTCCTACGTCCAGGAAGCTGTCGTTATTGACCGGGAACTCCGGATCAGTGAATGGTTTGGCTACCGGTTCTTTGTGTTTGAATCCTCTTAGGGAGCCCATGTCGTGTGTTTTTCCGAAGTGTACGGCTTCGTAACCGTTTTCGGAAAAAAGGCTTCCTAGTGTCGGTACATTTTCGGGAATACGTGGGTTGATAGGTTCGCTGGAGTTCGAACGTACATTCGTTTGATGAGGCATCATGCCGCTCCATAAAGCTGCGCGTGAAGGTTGGCTGAGAGGGCAGCCTACATAAGCATTGGAGAAGATAACTCCTCGTGAAGCGACTTCGTCAATAGGGAGGGTGCAGCCTTGTGTTTGCCCGTAAGCTCCGACGACGCGTTGTGTCAAATGGTCGCACTGGATAATCAGGAAATTGGGCTTTTCTTGAGCTTGGGCTGCTACGCCGCATAGGGCTAATCCCATGAATGGATAAATAGTTTTCATTACTGGTTAGAATTAAGTAATAGTTGATTTTGAAACAAAAGTAGGAAAAAAGGAAATGCAAAAAAGGGTGAAGTAGTAGTTTTGGACGCAAGTGAAAGTATTTTGTACAAAAATGTAATGTGTGATGGAGTATTAGGGGGAACTATTGCTGATGAACGTTGGATTGTGAAGGATGAACGGCAAGTGGTTATTGATTAACGGGGTGGCTAAAAAAGAGAACGGTGAACAAACTGCAATTATTAGGACGCAGTTTGTTCACCGTTCATCATTTATCGTTTACCGCTAATTAGCTGTTCATGCTCATCAGGAATTCATCGTTATCTCTGGTCTTTTCCAAACGGTCTTTAACGAAGTCCATTGCTTCGATCGGATTCATGTCTGCAAGATATTTACGTAATATCCACATGCGGTCAAGAGTTGTCTTATCAAGCAACAGGTCGTCGCGACGAGTGCTGGATGCAGTAATGTTGACTGCCGGGAAGATACGTTTGTTGGACAGGTTGCGGTCGAGCTGCAACTCCATGTTGCCGGTACCCTTAAATTCTTCGAAGATAACTTCGTCCATTTTAGAACCGGTATCGATCAATGCGGTAGCGATGATGGTCAACGAGCCGCCGTTTTCAATATTACGGGCAGCACCGAAGAAACGTTTAGGTTTGTGAAGTGCATTTGCATCCACACCACCGGAAAGAACTTTACCGGATGCAGGAGATACTGTATTGTATGCACGAGCCAGACGGGTGATAGAATCAAGGAAGATCACTACGTCGTGACCACATTCTACCAAACGTTTTGCCTTTTCCAATACAATACCTGCAATTTTTACGTGACGTTCTGCCGGTTCGTCGAAAGTAGAAGCGATAACTTCTGCATTAACGCTGCGTGCCATATCGGTTACTTCTTCCGGACGTTCGTCAATCAGCAGCATAATCATGTAAACTTCCGGGTGATTGGCTGCAATAGCGTTAGCGATATCTTTCATTAAGATAGTCTTACCTGTCTTTGGCTGGGCAACGATCAAGGCACGTTGTCCTTTACCGATAGGAGCGAAAAGGTCAACAACGCGTGCAGACATGGAGTCTGAATAACCGCCTTTGCAAAGTTTGAACTTTTCATCCGGGAAAAGAGGTGTCAGATGTTCGAAAGGAACACGGTCGCGAACGAAAGCTGCGTCACGTCCGTTAATTTTCGACACTTTTACCAACGGGAAATATTTTTCTCCTTCTTTGGGTGGACGGATAACACCTTCCACTACATCACCGGTTTTCAAACCAAAGAGTTTGATTTGAGATTGTGATACATAAATGTCGTCCGGAGAAGAAAGGTAGTTGTAATCGGAAGAACGGAGGAATCCGTATCCATCCTGCATGATTTCCAGAACGCCTACTCCGTTGAGAATATCATCGAATTCGTAAGGCTTTTCGCGTTCAATAACCTTGCGCTCCTGCTGTTGTTGCTGTTGTGCCGGAAGATTCTCGTTCGCATGGTTTTGCTGAGTGGCACGTGGCATCGGTAAGCGTTGTTGGTTCTGGTTCTGATTTGGATTCTGAACCTGATTCTGATTATTGTTATTACGCTGGAAATTATTATTGTTGTTATTAGCGTTATTGCTATTATTGTTCACATTGTTGTTACCGTTGTTATTGTCGCGTGGACGGACAATACGCGGGCGTTGCTGCTGTGCTTGCTGCTGTTGAGATTGTTGTTGCTGTTGAGGATGAGATGGCTGTTCAGGTGCTGTTTGCACAGGTTCTGTTTTAGTTGCCTCGAATTTGCCAAAGAGTTCGGTAGGAAGCTCTATTTTTTCAGAAGGCAGATCTTCGATTGGAATAAAATCATCATCGTCAACGCTGGATAAGATATTGCTTTCCTCGTCGATAACGGGTGCGGCTTTCTTTTGTGGTTTATCTATAACTTTTTTCTCTGCAACAGGCTTGTTTGGCTCTGCGGCTGGTTTATTTGTTTCTGCAGCCGGTTTGCTTTTTGCTTTCTTTTCAGCAGTTGGCTGTTGTGCTGGAGCAGCTTTTTCTTTTGTTTCAGTAGTTTTCTCTGCAACAACAGGCTTAGTTTCCACCACTTTGGGAGCAGCCGGTGTTACATTTTCTACTTCTTTTTTCTCTTCTGCGTCAGCGCTCTTGCGTGGACGTCCCACTTTACGCTTGGGAGCAGTAGTAGCGTTTTCTGCTTTAGCTTCTACAACAGGAGCTTCTTTTTCTTTGTTTGTACTTTCTTCTTTCTTGGAAGGTTGTGGCGCTTTTACAGGAGTGGCTTCTTTTGTTTTATTAACCTCTCCACTCTTTGGTGTGGAAACTACCTTGTCTTCTTTTTTGGTAGGAGCTACCCGTGAACGCTTTTTCTTTTGTTCTTCATTTTTGCGTTCTTCTTTGAGCTTATCTGCGGCAACTTTCTTAGTAGCTCCTACAATAGCCTGTTCATCGAGTATCTTATAAACAAGGTCTTCTTTTTTGTATGAGTCTGCTTTTTTTATGCCTAACTCTTTGGCAATAACTTGAAGTTCCGACAGATTTTTGTCGTTTAATTGGATAATGTTATACATATAGTATGGTAAGTTATTAATATTTCTTTTTTTGCTGAATTACGGACAGCATTACTACAGCTTATGGCTACAGATATGCAAGCATACGTTTTGTTTTTTATTCTGAATTAGGGATGTATATGTTGAATCGTAGAATGTTTCAACGGGGCAAAGATAATAATTTTTTTTGGTTTCATGAACAATCAAACATTTTTTTCCACGTAAAAGTGTATCTTTGCTACATAAAAGAAAATAGTATGACAGTAAATGAAGCTCATTTAATTTATTTTTCGCCTACACACACATCTAAACAAGTTGCGGAAGCGATTGTTCACGGTACGGGCATAAAAAATATCCTTCCTATCAATGTGACGCAGCAGATTGCAGATGAAATCGTGATTCCTGCATCTGCTTTGGCCATTATTGTAGTGCCTGTGTATGGAGGGCATGTCGCTCCTCTGGCAATGGAGCGTTTGCAGTACATCCGGGGAGTGGATACTCCGACCGTTTTGGTGGTGGTGTATGGAAACCGTGCTTATGAAAAAGCTTTAATGGAACTGGATGCTTTTGCTATTCCTCATGGATTGAAAGTGATTGCCGGGGCAACTTTTATTGGAGAGCATTCATATAGTACTGATAAACACCCGATTGCGATGGGACGTCCCGATGAGTCGGATTTGGCCTTTGCTACGGAATTTGGGAAGAAAATCATGGAAAAAATACAGGCTGCCGATAGCATGGATACCCTTTATCCGGTAGACGTACGTGCTATCAAACGTCCGAGCCAGCCATTTTTTCCTTTGTTTCGCTTTTTGAGGAAAGTTATCAAGTTGCGTAAAAGTGGAACACCGCTTCCCCGCACTCCTTGGGTGGAGGATGAGAATTTGTGTACCCATTGTGGGTTGTGTGTGGTCCGTTGTCCGGCAGGGGCTATAACGAAAGGGGATGAACTGCATACAGATGAAGCTAAATGTATCAAGTGTTGTGCTTGTGTAAAAGCCTGCGTTAAGAAAGCACGGGTGTATGATACTCCTTTTGCGGCTTTGTTGTCAGATTGCTTCAAGAAACAGAAATTGCCTCAAACTATTTTGTAGATTACGACACGCTTAGTTGTTTCATCAATACGAAAGCGGTTGTCTGTTCGTTCGCCTATCAGCCACGCAATGTGTTCTCCACAGCAGAGTACCCACTGGCGTTCTTTTTGACTGATAGAAAATTTGCGGTCGGTCAGATAATCGCTTATTTTTTTCTTTCCTTTCATTCCGAAAGGAATAAAAGTGTCTCCTGTCTGCCATTTCCGGTAATGAATATCTCCATTCAGTTTGTCGGCATCAAAACAGGCTATTCCTTTGTCGCGTGGAATTAGGAAATCAGGGGTGTATTCTTTTTCTTCTTTGATGATTTGAAAAGGAGGAAGAATTTCATTTCCCGATTCAATAGCTTCTATTAATAAGAATTCTCTGTCTTTTATCACTCTCCATTTTTTACTGCAAAATTGTTTGCCCGGTTGGCTGTGAAGCGAAAAGGCAATATCTTTGATTTGTGCAGAATTGAAGCCTAGAGGATGCAAGATTTCGAATAGAATGGCTTCGGGTGCCGGTTCCTTTACTAAATCACTGATTCGGATACCTTCTGTCGTTACAATATCATTTTTGGTTTCCTCTATGCATTTATTATATATGGTAGCTACATCATTCAGATAATTGCTCGTGTCTATCAGATTCTTTTTGACTGACGGATTGATTTCCTGCATAAGAGGAAGGAGATTGAGCCGGATTTTGTTACGGGTATATTCGTCTTCCAGATTGGTACTGTCTGTTACATAATCTTGTCCGATGCTCTCCAGATAATGAATGATATCTTCTCGATTGACGCAAAGCAGAGGCCGCACGATTGCTCCGTTGCGGGGGCGGATTCCTAATAAACCGGTAATTCCTGTACCTCGAATCAGATTGAGTAGTATGGTTTCTACGCTATCATCCTGATGATGTGCTACGGCGATCACATCTGCCTGGCATTCTTTTCTCGTTTTCTCGAACCAGTCATAGCGTAATTCCCGTGCAGCCATTTCAATCGAAATCTGTTTTTCCTTTGCGTATTGTGTCGTGTTAAAATCAATTGTATGCAAATGGATTCCGGTTCTTTTGCAAAGTTGGCGGACAAACAGTTCATCCCGGTCTGATTCTTCGCCTCGCAGGTGGAAATTACAGTGTGCGGCTTCGCAATGATAACCTGCTGTGTGCAGAATACATAGCAGTGCCACCGAGTCGGCACCGCCACTCAATGCAATCAGGACTTTGGCATCCAGTGAGAACAAATGTTCTTTTTCTATATATTTTGTAACGCGTTGTTGTATCATATCTGCAAAGATACGAGTTTATCAATAAGTTTTTTTATTTTTCCTAAATCTTTTGGAGGAAGAAAATGGCTGCTATTTAAAAACATTCTAAATAATTTGCGTGCTCCGAAGTTATGAATTATCTTTGCCGAAAATTTTGAGAGTTATGCGTTTGTCCGAATTAAAAACAGGAGAAAAAGGTGTTATTGTAAAGGTATTGGGGCACGGTGGTTTTCGTAAACGTATTGTGGAGATGGGCTTCATTAAAGGTAAAACGGTTGAAGTGCTGTTGAACGCTCCCCTAAAAGATCCCATAAAATATAAAGTCTTAGGTTATGAAATATCTCTTCGTCGTCAGGAAGCTGAAATGATCGAAGTAATCAGCGAGGAGGAGGCAAAAGAACTGGCTGAAAAGACTGTTTATCATGAAGGATTACCCGAAGACCTTTCAGTAAAAGAAGAAGATATGAAACGGTTGGCGTTAGGTAAACGTCGCACCATCAATGTTGCCTTGGTCGGAAACCCGAACAGTGGCAAGACTTCTTTGTTTAATCTTGCGTCCGGTGCTCATGAGCATGTAGGCAATTACAGCGGTGTGACCGTGGATGCCAAAGAAGGTTATTTTGACTTCGAAGGTTATCATTTCCGTATTGTCGATCTGCCGGGAACTTATTCTTTATCTGCTTATACGCCGGAAGAAATCTATGTTCGCCATCATATTATCGATGAAACTCCTGACGTGATTATTAATGTCGTCGATTCTTCTAATCTGGAGCGAAACTTATATCTGACTACTCAATTGATAGACATGAATGTCCGCATGGTAGTGGCTCTGAATATCTATGATGAATTGGAAGCCAGTGGAAATACATTGGATTACCATTTGTTGAGCAAGTTGTTCGGGGTGCCGATGCTGCCTACTGCCAGTAAGAAAAATCGTGGATTGGATACGTTGTTTCATGTAGTTATCAATCTGTATGAAGGAGTAGACTTCTTCGATAAACAGGGAAACATGAATCCGGAAGTTCTCAAAGACTTGACTGAATGGCATGACTCTTTGGAAGACCGTAAGAACCATGAGGAAGAGCATCTGGAAGATTATGTGCGTGAACATAAAAAGACGGGGCGTGTCTTCCGGCATATTCATATAAATCACGGTCCTGATATAGAAAAAGCGATTGAGGCTGTAAAAAGTGAAGTGTCCAAGAACGAGTTTATCCGGCATAAATATTCTACCCGTTTCCTCTCCATTAAATTGTTGGAGAATGATCCTGACATTGAGCGTATTGTACGCACATTGCCGAATGCGGATGAAATTTTCCATGTCCGCGACAAGATGTCGAAGCGTGTTCAGGAGACAATGAATGAGGATTGTGAATCGGCTATTACTGATGCTAAATATGGATTTATCAGTGGTGCGTTGAAAGAAACGTTCACGGATAATCATCTGGAACAGGCGCAGACAACAAAGGTACTGGATTCGATTGTAACTCATCGTGTCTGGGGATTTCCTATTTTCTTTCTTTTTATGTATCTGATGTTTGAAGGTACATTTGTCATTGGCGAATATCCGATGATGGGGATTGAATGGATGGTAGAGCAGCTTGGTGAATTGTTGCGCAATAATATGTCGGAAGGTCCATTTAAAGATCTGCTGATTGATGGAATTATCGGTGGGGTAGGAGCTGTCATTGTTTTCTTACCGAATATCCTGATTCTGTATTTCTGTATTTCTATCATGGAGGATTCTGGTTATATGGCTCGTGCGGCTTTTATCATGGATAAGATCATGCATAAAATGGGGTTGCACGGAAAGTCGTTTATTCCTCTGATTATGGGATTCGGATGTAATGTGCCTGCGATTATAGCGTCCCGTACTATTGAGAACCGGAAGAGTCGTCTCATTACCATGTTGGTGAATCCATTGATGTCTTGTAGTGCGCGTCTGCCGATTTATTTATTGTTGGTGGGTGCTTTCTTCCCGAACAATGCAAGTTTGGTGCTGTTAAGTATCTATGTGATTGGTATTGTGCTGGCCGTGGTAATGGCTCGCTTGTTTAGCAAGTTTCTGATAAAGGGTGATGATACGCCGTTTGTGATGGAGCTTCCTCCTTACCGAATGCCGACAGCGAAGTCTATCTTCCGGCATACATGGGAAAAGGGAGCGCAGTATCTGAAAAAGATGGGCGGAATTATTATGATTGCTTCTATTATTATCTGGTTTCTGGGATATTATCCGAATCATGATGCTTATGAAACGGTTGCCGAGCAGCAGGAGAATTCTTATATCGGTCAGTTGGGGCGTGGAATAGAGCCGGTAATAAAGCCATTGGGATTTGATTGGAAATTAGGTATTGGCTTGCTTTCCGGTGTAGGGGCGAAAGAATTGGTGGTAAGTACGTTAGGCGTTTTGTATGCAGATGATCCGGATGCTGACTCGGTGAGTTTGGCAGAACGTATTCCGATTACTCCATTGGTCGCTTTTTGTTATATGCTGTTTGTATTGATTTACTTCCCGTGTATTGCGGCGTTGGCGGCTATCAAACAGGAATCGGGTAGTTGGAAATGGGCGCTTTTTGCTGCCTGCTATACAACGGCATTAGCTTGGCTTGTATCATTTGCTGTTTATCAGATTGGAGGATTGTTTGTATGAATAATTGGCAAGAGTGGGTAGTCGGAGTACTCGTTGTGCTCTGCATTGCCCGTGTCGTATATGGAATATTTCTTTTTTTTCGTCGTACGCGGGAAAATCAGAATCCTTGTGACAGCTGCGTAAGTGGCTGTGAACTAAAGGATATGATGGAGAAGAAACGCAGAGAGTGTGATGTAAAGAAAAAAAGTACAAAGAAAAATTGCTGCGGATAGTTGGTAGTTTCAAAA
>OGLE01001935.1_pt1 | contig 14608 bp, 6 predicted proteins | sample 1572671 | NCBI WGS metagenome assembly OGLE01 (sample SAMEA2581923, study PRJEB24529) | metagenome | biome: Human gut stool | place: China | collected 2011 | reverse complement strand
CATAATAAGCAATATGTGGTTCTTGCAGTAGCTTCCGGTATGGGAAGTTTTAGTTACAAATTAATAAAATTTGCGTTTTTTTGACTTGTGATTTGCCTTGTAACCATAGTGGAATATCGTTATAATGTAATAAATATATAATGACAGGGGAGCAGGTGAGCATATGAAAAAGGCGATTAGCATAGGAATACAAGGTTTTTCTGATCTGAGAGAGCAGGATTGCTTTTTTGTGGATAAAACAAATTTTATAAAAGAATGGTGGGGAAAACGGGATGTTGTAACATTGATCATGCGTCCACGCCGTTTTGGTAAGACATTAAATATGAGTATGCTGGACTGCTTCTTTTCTAATAAATATGCGAACAGGGCGGATCTGTTTGAGGGGCTTTCTATATGGCAGGATGAAACGTATCGGAAACTGCAGGGAACATATCCTGTGATCTTTTTGAGTTTTGCTGCTGTGAAAGCAGGCAATCTGGAGGATGCAAAAACCCAGATCAAGCAGGAGATTGCAAGGCTGTACTGGGAGAACAGGAATCTCATGAAAGAAGATATTTTTGGTGAGGATGAGCGTGAATTATATTACCGGACAACAGTAAAGATGGATGATGTTACGGCACAGGATTCTTTGAGAAATTTGTCTGTCTGGATGGAACGTTATTATGGCAAGAAGGTCATCATCCTTTTGGATGAATATGATACTCCAATGCAGGAGGCGTATGTTCAGGGATACTGGGATGAATTTACGTCTTTTGTGAGAAGTCTGTTTCATGCGTCTTTTAAGACAAATCCTTATCTGGAGCGAGCAATTATGACGGGAATTACCAGAGTATCCAAGGAGAGTATTTTCTCCGATTTAAACAATTTACGTGTCGTAACGACGACTTCCAATCTGTATGCAGATTGTTTTGGTTTTACGGAGGAGGAAGTTTTTGCTGCACTGGATGAGTATGGAATGGGAGATAAAAAGGATGAAGTGAAACAGTGGTATGATGGTTTTACTTTTGGAGAACACAGAGACATTTACAATCCGTGGTCCATTACGAATTATCTGGATGAACATAGATTATATCCATACTGGGCATCCACAAGCTCCAATGGGCTTGTGAGCAGATTGATCCGGACGGCATCTGCAGATGTGAAGGAGAAGATGGAGGATCTGCTGAGGGGACAGGCGATCACTGTAAATTTTGACGAGCAGATCGTATATAACCAGTTGGATGACAATGAAGAGGCGATCTGGAGTCTTCTGCTTGCCAGTGGTTATCTGAAAGTGCAGAATATAGACTACCGTGGGATTACTTTGGAACCATGGTACACGTTGGATATTACAAATATTGAGACACTGAGCATGTTCATGACAATGTTCCGGGGATGGTTTAAAAATAAAGATGCAAATTATAATGATTTCGTGAAGGCACTGTTAAAGGGCAGTCTCAAGGAAATGAATATTTATATGAATGATGTTGCACTTGCAACCTTCAGCAGCTTTGATACAGGAAAGAAACCTTCTGAGAAAAGTCAGCCGGAGCGGTTCTATCATGGATTTGTTCTGGGACTTTTGGTGGAGCTGCGGGACAGGTATCAGATCCGTTCCAACCGGGAGAGTGGATATGGACGATATGATGTGATGCTTACACCGGTGACAGAGGTGGATGATGCCATTGTGATCGAGTTTAAAGTGCATGAACCGGATGAGGAGGAATCTTTACAGGATACGGTTCGGACGGCTTTAGATCAGATCACAGAGAAGAACTATGATGCCGAACTGCTATTACAGGGAATACCGGCAGACAGGATCCGTCATTACGGCTTTGCCTTTGAAGGAAAAAAGGTTTTGATCGGACAGGACGAAATTCAGAATGTAGCAGTGAGGAGGTGATTTTGTGTCAGAAATACAAAAACCATTTATTTTACACAGCGAATACAAACCTACCGGTGATCAGCCCCAGGCGATCGACGCTTTGGTCAAAGGTTTTGAAGAGGGCGACCAGTTCCAGACTTTGCTTGGTGTGACGGGTTCCGGTAAGACCTTTACGATGGCAAATGTCATTGCGAAGCTGAACAGACCGACTTTGGTCATTGCGCACAATAAGACATTGGCGGCACAGCTCTACGGCGAGTTCAAGGAATTCTTCCCGGAGAATGCGGTGGAGTATTTTGTATCCTATTACGATTATTATCAACCGGAGGCATATGTGCCATCTTCCGATACGTATATTGAAAAAGATTCTTCGATCAATGATGAAATTGATAAATTACGTCATTCTGCAACAGCAGCACTGACGGAGCGTCGGGACGTGATCATTGTAGCCAGTGTATCTTGTATTTATGGTTTGGGAAGCCCTATTGATTATCAGAACATGACGGTGTCTTTGCGTCCGGGTATGTGCAAAGACCGTGATGAAGTGATCCAAAAATTAATAGAGATTCAGTATAACCGTAATGATATGGATTTTCAGCGTGGAACATTTCGTGTGCGTGGCGATGTATTGGAAGTATTTCCGATTTCAGAAGCGGATCAGGCGGTTCGTATTGAATTTTTTGGAGATGAGGTGGATCGCATTGTTCAAATTGATGTGCTGACCGGAGAGATTAAAGCAGAATTGGAACACATTGTTATTTTTCCGGCATCGCATTATGTTGTTGATAAAGATGCGATGGAGCGTGCAATCCGAACAATCGAGGCAGAGTTGGAAGATCGTGTGAAATATTTTAAAAGCGAAGATAAACTACTGGAGGCGCAGCGTATTGCTGAGCGAACCAATTTTGATATTGAGATGCTCCGGGAAACCGGTTTTTGTTCAGGTATCGAAAATTATTCGAGGCATTTATCGGGATTAAAGCCGGGAGAAACGCCACATACATTGATGGACTATTTTCCGGAAGATTTCTTGATCATGGTAGATGAGTCTCATATTACCATACCACAGATACGAGGCATGTATGCGGGAGATCGATCTAGGAAGACTACACTTGTAGACTATGGATTCCGTCTGCCATCTGCATTAGATAACCGTCCGCTGAATTTTGATGAATTCGAGTCGCATATCAATCAGATGTTATTTGTATCGGCGACACCGAATGTATATGAGCAGGAACATGAGCTGGCGCGTGTTGAGCAGATCATACGGCCTACCGGACTGTTGGATCCGGAAATTTCTGTTCGTCCGGTGGAGGGGCAGATTGATGATCTGGTAGGTGAGATCCGAAAGACGATCGATGCAGGAAATAAGGTTATGGTAAATACGTTGACAAAACGTATGGCGGAAGATCTGACGGACTATTTGAAGGAAATTGGGATTCGGGTGCGTTATCTGCATTCAGATATTGATACGCTGGAACGTTCGGAGATTATTCGTAATATGCGGTTGGATGGATTTGATGTATTAGTCGGTATTAATTTGCTGCGAGAGGGACTGGACATTCCGGAGATAGCACTGGTTGCTATTTTGGATGCTGATAAGGAAGGATTTCTTCGCTCAGAGATTTCTCTTGTTCAGACGATTGGCAGGGCCGCACGTAATGCAGAAGGACGGGTTATTATGTATGGTGATGTCATGACAGATTCGATGCGCCATGCCATTGATGAGACGAATCGAAGACGAAAGATTCAGATGCAGTACAATGAGGAGCACGGTATTACGCCACAGACGATCAAGAAGGCGGTACGTGATCTGATTAGTATATCGAAGAAAGCCGATGGCAACTCAGGCGATATTGAGAAAGATCTGGAATCTATGAGCAAGAAAGATTTGCAGCAGTTACGTAAGAAGTTGACGAAACAGATGCATGCGGCCGCAGCAGAGTTAAACTTTGAACTGGCAGCAACGTTGAGAGATCAAATGATGAAAGTTGTACAGCAGCTGAATGAGTAAAATTCTGCAGTCAAAGGTTGTATAAATCAGTGTTGGCGAATAATCGCAGATAGGGTATAATGATTACGTAATGTAATGAGGAACGTAAGGATTCGACAGATATTCCAGTACAGCGAAAATTAAGTTTTGGATAGTTTGGCGCAGAAGATTTTTCTGAGAGTGCTACTTCACAAACGTAGGCGTAGTGGTGGCTACGTCGAGGCTAGGGGAGTAGTGCTATCAGGAAAATAAGCAAGTCAAACTGCCAATCACTTAATATTCGCTGTACTAGAGAGAAGGGCAATAAAATTTTAGAGTATGCCTTATGTTTATTTCAAGAAGGGAGAAAAAGAATGACAAAGAAATGGCGGCGCGTATATGCGTGGGTGCTGACCGTGGCAATGGTCTTATCTATGGCAAATCTGCCGATTACCATTGCTAAGGCAGCATCGACACAGAATCTTACCGTGAAGAGCGGAGCAACCAGTGTAACGATTGCTAAGAATGAGTATGGCGATGATTATATTGGCGATATGTTTTTTAACATACCGGATGCCTTGAAAACGAAGAGTGCAATTTCTTCGAACAAGGTGACTTCCATGACGGTAAAGATCACGATCAAAAGTTTTACACAGGGAAGTGGCGCAAAAGCGCAAGCATTTATTTTTGCACAACCGGATGCATCGGGTGATTGGAATTGGAATCAGTCTTCGACTGCAGAGCTGGTTACCGGCAGTCAGTTAACGCTTACCTATTCCTTTGCAGATATGGATTGGAAAGGTGGAACAACGCTGGGAAATCTTGGCGTGCGTTTTGCCAATGCAGCCGAGGGGAGTACCGTGTCCTATTCTGTTGACTCTGCGGTGATCAATATGGCGGACAGCGGCAGCAGTGCGACAAGTAAGCCAAGCAGCGCGACAAGTAAGCCAAGCAGCACAGCAAGTGCCGGTGGCAATGTTTCGACAGACCAGATTGCGATCACGAGAAGTGTTGGCAGTGGAACAAATGATTATTATGCAGAATACAGTTTTTCTATCACAAATAACAGCAGCGAAACGGTTAGAGGTATTCAGATTTTAATACCGACATCGGGATCGGTTGACGTTGGCTATGTTGAGGGATTTTCTGCAGTGTATGATGCGGCGCTGGGAGGCGTTGTGGCATATTATTCGACAGAGATTGCAGCGGGAGCAACGGTTAGCAGCTCTTCTAATAAAGTTGGTTTTGGAAAACAGCCGTCTATTTCCGTTGGAAAATCTAATGTCATTGCTGTAAATTGTGCAGGTCCAAGTACCGGTGATGAACTGAATTATGAATTAACCGGACGTAAAGATGTTGCATATGCGGACACTCCGGTCGGCAGACATGGTAAACTGTCAGTACAGAAGGTTGACGGCTATGCGGCACCGATCATGGTGGATCAGAATGGTGTGCCGACACAGCTTCGTGGAGCCAGTACCCATGGTATGCATTGGTTCCCGCAGTATGTCAATCAGAATGCGTTCCAGACATTGCGTGATGATTGGGGAATCAATATGGTTCGATTGGTCTGTTATCCACGCGACGTTGGATCGGTTGGATATTTGACGGGTGGAGACAGTACCAAACAGCAGCTTGATACATTGATTCAAAATGGTGTCGATTATGCAACCAAGCTCGGAATGTATGCGTTGGTAGACTGGCATGTGCATGCTTACAATCCAAATGAGTATTTGAAAGAGGCAAAGATATTCTTTACAAAGTACGCAACAATGTACAAGGATCATGATAATGTGTTATATGAGATTTGCAATGAGCCGACAGACACAAACTGGTATAGTGGCAATGGCAAAGATCTTTATACATATTGTAGTGAAGTCATTGAGACAATACGTGCCATTGATCCGGATGCGATCATTATATGCGGAACGAATACTTGGTCGCAGGATGTCGATCAGGTAGCGGCTAAGCCGATGAAAGCACTTGGTTATGAAAACATCATGTATACGTGCCATTTTTATTCCGCAACGCACCAAGAGAATTTAATGAAAAAGGTACGTCAGGCAACCAAGGATGGAACACCGATCTTTGTTACCGAATTTGGTATATGTTCAGCAGATGGTAATGGAAGTTATAACCCAGAAAGTGCGGATCGGTGGATTGCGTTGTTGGACGAATTAAATATTAGTTTTGCATGCTGGAGTTATAGTAATTGTAATGAAAAATCGGCGTATTTTAAGAGCAGCTGCAGCAATGCCGGGGGCGATTGGACAGCGGATGATCTGACAACAACCGGTAAGTGGCTGATCAATACCTGTCGAGCACACGAGGAGAAAGAAAATGCATCCTATCCGGCAGTATCACCGTCAGCAGAACCGACGAAAGCACCAACAGTAACCGTAAAACCAACGGCAGAACCGACGAAAGCACCGTCTGTAACGGAAAAGCCGACGACAGAACCGACGAAAGCACCGACAGTAACCGTAAAACCAACAGCAGAACCGACGAATAAACCGACAGTAACGACTGCTCCGGACAAGGAGATACAGGAGGCACCATCGACAGCATTAACAATAGTGGCACGTACGTCTACCTCCTTAACCGTGCAGGCAACCGTTGCAGCACCGGCAGGCAAGAGTTATGAATACACAATTGATGGCACATCATGGCAAACGCAGACCACCTTTACTGGTTTGCAGCCTGCTACAAGTTATACCGTGTCAGTACGCTATGCAGAAACCGACAACTATCAGGCTAGTATGATCTCTGACCATACGTTGACAGGAGGTACACTAGTTGAAGATGTGTATAAGATCGACTTGTCTAAGCTGGACGATACGACTTATGTCGATGGCATGTTTAGCAAAGATGATGCAACCGGTAAATCTTATGCAGCAAGTTATGATGCTTCCAGTAATGAATTGACATTATCCGGGACAGATCATACTTTTGAATTGGTCGCTGATAATGCGAAAGTCAAAATTATATTAAAGAAAGGCGTTTCTGCAGCGTTATGTGGAGTGACTTGCGGAAACATTTCCAGCGAAGATGATACAAGCCTTGAGATGGTTCGAGGTAGCAATACTACTGGAAGTATTGAGGCAGCAAATGTCATTGTTTCCGGTGGAACTAACAACACCGAGCAGATTATGGCAGATACTATCGCGGTAAAGGGCGGAAGTCTGACCGCTGTAGCTGCCAAAGAAAGTAATAAAACAGCATTATCTGCAGACAAGATCACAATCACGGATGGAGAAGTGACTGCGATCGGGGACGGAACAGGTGGCGCATTATATGCAGATAGTAAGATCTCTTTGATCGGAGGAACACTGACGGTGAAAGCGGGTCCGAATAAAACGGAAAAATCTGCTATTGATGTGAAATCAGATGAAAGCAGCGTTATCTTGGTCGGAGATATTAAGATCATTAATCAGACAGATGGCGCACTTGGAACGGACGATTTGTTCTCGAAGGAGACAATTTCCACAGGGGGAACAACGACGAAGTTAGTTACCGTAACATTTGATACAGTAGATGAAGTTTGGACCGTGACAGTGGAACAAGGTTCTGATATTATTTTGCCGAATAGACCAAAGGAGAATTTAATTTTACGGTGGTATAGTGACCGTGATGTACAGGGATATGCCCCGGGAATTATATACACGGTACAAGAGAATACATACTTCTGTGCAAAATATTTTGATAAGGCGCCGGTAGAACCGAGCAGCAAGCCAACAGTGGCACCGAGCAGCGAGCCGACCGTGGAACCAAGCGAAGAACCAATCGCGACCCCGACGGCAGAGCCAACGAAAGCGCCGGAACCAACGGCAGCACCGATGATAACACCGGTACCTAGTGATGATCCGACAGAAAGTGCTGCTCCAAGTGAGAAACCAACGATCACACCAATGCAGAAGCCGGGAATTCAGGCGACCGGAATGCGTGTTATTGCCAGTGTGAAAAAGGTAAGTAATCTTCCGGTAAAACAGAAATTGCAGCTTGCAGCAGGAAAGAGTATGCAGCTTACGGTGACTTTGTTGCCGACAGGAGCTAAGCCTCAGAAACTAACGTATACCAGCAGTAAACCATCAATAGCAAAAGTAAGCGGTAGTGGTAAGATTGTTGCTGGCAAGAAAGCCGGAACGACAGTGATCACGATTCGTACAGCGAATGGACTGCAAAAGAAAATTACCATTCGCGTTATGAAAAAAGCGGTGAAGAAGATCAAACTGTCTGGCGTTAAGAAGTTAAAGGTTGGTAAGAAACTCAAACTGAAAGCCAAGATCACGCCTAAGAAAAAGTATGCGTCTGCTACAGTATTCTGGGTATCTGGCAATACTAAAATTGCAACAGTGACACAGAGCGGTGTTGTAAAAGCGAAGAAGAAAGGCAAAGTTAAGATTACTGCAATTGCAACGGATGGCAGTGGTAAGAAGAAAGTGATCAAACTTACCATTAAATAAATTTTAACAGATCGACTTAGAATTAAGTGGTAAATATGCCTTTTGAAAATTTAGAAAAAGAACAACCAAGTATTGGTTGTTCTTTTTTGCTTTATAGGAAACTTGTCGTTTCCTATAAAGCGAAAAACGCTCCGCGAGGATGCGCATCTCGCGGAGAAGAAGTTAGCTGTAAACAGCACCGCTCGAGCGCGAAAGAGTCGCAAGCGACTCTTTGTTCTTTAATCGGAAATTGCTGTCTGGCAATCTTAATTTTTTCTTAAGGAAACGGACATATATTACAGCCATAAATGTTGTAATATATAACCAAGGAGAAAATTATAAGCTCCATCGTAATATTACTATTGTAGCAAAACGGACAGCGCGATCAATTGTCCAACATAGAAAGGAGAGAGTAATATGAGGATGAAAAAATATGTAATGACGCTGGCATTATGTATCGCTGCAGGAGTTATGCTGACTTTACCGGTGCAGGCAGATGCAAAGTCAACCGGGAAGTTGACCAAAAACATCAAATGGTCTTTGAACTCTGATGAGACAGTATTGACAATCACAGGAAAAGGAACGGTGGATATCCGTAAATTTCGTAAAGAGGGAAGATACAAATGGCCTGGTTCAGAAGCGGGACAGCCGGCAATTTTTGACAAGCTGGTGTTTGGAGAGGGGATAACAACAATTTCATCTGGCTTTTTTTGTATTGAGGGTATCAAAACGATTTCACTGCCAAAGAGCTTTAAGAAGATCAAAGCGTCCAATGAAATGGATGCTGTCAATGGCTCTTTTGAACCATACAGCACGACGTTAAAGAAACTTCAAGTGTCTAAGAAAAACAAGAAGTTCTCTGTCAGTAAGGGCATCTTGTATTCAAAGGACAAAAAGAAGTTGTACATTTATCCAAGTGGCAAGACGGAGAAAAAATTTGCAATACCTTCCAAGGTAACCAAAATTTGCAGACGTGCCTTTTATGGAAATTCCATAGAGAGTGTTATTATGGGAAATAAGTTGCGTGAAATTGGTCGGCAGGCTTTTGCGAAAACGGAGTTAAAGTCTGTAAAGCTTCCAAAGTCGTTGAAAATTATTGAAGATTCTGCGTTTGACAGCACTCAGATTTCATCTGTAGAATTGCCAAAGGGCCTTAAGCGGGTAGGAAATCATGCGTTTGGAAACATCAAAGATTTATCGACAATCATCGTACGATGCAATTGTAAACTAAATTATGTGTTTGCAGACAGTGGTTTTCAAACAAATCTTCCAACCTATGACCGAGAGAACTATACGGATTTTCGAATTGTATTGGGTAAGGAATTAAATGCAACAATATATCGTTTGTTTGCTGATTTTGCAGATCACATAAGACTCGGCAAGATGAAGGTTGAAGTTGAGAAAGGCAATAAGACATATTACATCAAAGACGAGGCGGTATACGCTAAACGAGGGGATCGTCTGAAAGAGAGCTTTAAGAAGTTAAATGGTAAAGAGCAATCATAAGAAGGGAGTGATTTTTATGAAAAAATGGAGACAGGTAGCAGTAGTCATGCTTTGTCTGATGGCAGCGATGACTATGACAATGACAGCAGATGCCAAGACAAAGAAAAAGCAGCCAAGTGGTAAAGTATGCAGTGGGGTGAAATGGACGTACAATAAAAAGAGTAAAACGTTAACTATAACTGGAAAGGGATATGCTAAAATTACCGGGTTTTATGACAAATCACTGAGCAGTTATGAGTGGCCGTGTTCGGAAGATTCTGTATTGCCGGTGTTTACGAAGATTAAATTTGGAGAGGGGATCACGCAGGTCGATTATCGATATTTTGCAATGGAGGGCATCAAGCAGATATCGTTGCCAAAATCTTTTAAAAAGATTAAGTATGCAAGCCCAATTCGTGTCAATGGAGCTTATGAAGGCTGGAGTACAACCTTAAAAACGATTTCTGTAAATAAAAAGAATCGTAACTTTTCCTCATCAAAAGGTGTGTTGTATTCGAAAGACAAAAAGACAATTTACATATATCCTTCGGGCAAAAGTGTCACCAATTATAAGTTATCCGATAAGGTGACGACGATCGCACCGTATGCATTTTATGCAGCGGATATGAAATCAATTCAGCTTTCTTCAAAGCTAACAACTATTGGAGAGTGCGCATTTCAGTATTCAACAGTCAAGACAGTTACTGGCGGCAAAAAACTTCGAGTGATAGGACAGATGGCTTTTTATGAAGCCGATGGATTGACCAACTTTGCCTTTGACAGTGCACTTAGAAAAATAGGCAGCAATGCGTTTTATGCCTGCAGGCTGCAAAGTGTAACTCTTCCGGAAAAACTGGTATCTGTAGGAAGTTGTGCGTTTATGGCAAACGAAGAATTGCGTTCTTTGACGATATTATGCAGATTAAATCTGGGAGAAATCTTTCTGCTTTGTACGAAAAAAATGAATTATAGCAAGTCGGAATATGATTACCGACCAATTACGGTAAAGCTTGGGAAGAATGCTACCGGACCGCTTACGACACTCATAGACGATTTGGGGCAGCAGATCACTTTTGAGGTGGATAATGCCAATCCGATATATTACGTGAAAGCCGGGGTGCTTTATAAGAGAAAGGGAAACGAAGTATGCTACCCCCAAAAAGCATCTTAATATCTTGCAATATGCATAATAAAATATATAAATAAAATATATTTTTGTAAAAATTGTACATGAAATTTTCAAAATCATGTTGCAATACTACTACGAAAATGTTAAGATAGTTTTCGTAGCAAAAGAAATAACTCATGGGGGAGTTATTTCGATAATGTATTGGGCGTGATTGGGATGTAGAAAGACATTTTTTGTGGGGACAAAGGATGTCTTTTTATTGTACGTGATGGTGACGGATATCGTTAATGTGTTTGCTTCTTTTTTCATGAATTAATATCAAAAATATGTGGATTTTTTGGGATTTATCGGTATAAATATTGGGAAAGTATCGGTATTTCTTATGGATTTCTATTCATATTTTTTGGTGATGATTTGTGTTATTTTGTCACAAAAAACGTACAAGTTTCTCAATCTGCCGGGAAGGAGAAGGATTATGGCTTTTCGTAAAAAAGCACTTGCTATTGTCATGAGTATGGCAATGGTAGCAACTTCGCTGTCAATTCCAACAACGACAGCCAAAACGGCGGAAGCCGCCGGCACAACATTTAACAACCTTAATCAATCGCAGATTACAGAGGCGATGGGTGTAGGTTACAACCTTGGTAACTCATTGGAGGCTGCAAGTTCCGGAACACCGAATGAAACAGCATATGGCAATCCAAAATTAACAGAAGACTTAGTTTTGGCAGCCAAAGACGCAGGATTTAAATCTATCCGTATTCCGGTATCCTATCTTAGCATGATTGACGACAACAATGGATACAAGATCGACTCTTCTTGGTTAGATCGTGTACAGCAGGTTGTTGATTATTGCGTTGACAATGATATGTATGCAATTGTCAACATGCATGGAGACGGTTATACGACAGTAACAGGTGGCTGGTTATTATGCGGCAGTTCTGATCAGACCAAGATCAAAGCAAAATATAAAGCGTGCTGGGAGCAGATTGCAGATCGTTTCAAAAACTATGATGAGCATCTGATCTTTGAGTCTATGAATGAAGAATTTGATGGAACTTATGGAACACCTAGCAGAACGGCTTATGCAAATATAAATGCCTACAATCAGATTTTTGTGGACACCGTAAGAAAAACCGGTGGAAACAATGATCAGAGATGGTTATTGATTCCGGGATGGAATACCAATATTGATTACACGGCGGAGAATTACGGATTTGCACTTCCTACCGATAATTATCTGTCTTCTAAGATTGCATCAGGCGAAAAAAGAATTATGATCTCTGTACATTATTATGATCCATGGGATTTCTGTGGAACAGAGTCCGGTGCAACCACACAGTGGGGAGACAGCATTACGGATTATTCGAAGAGAGCAAGCTGGGGCGATGAGTCCTATATGGCATCTCAGTTCAAAAAAATGTCCAACAAATTCGTTTCACAGGGATATCCTGTGGTGATCGGTGAATTTGGTGCCATTAATAAAGCAAGTTATGATAGCCAGAATAAAGTTTGCCGTGCAGAGTATTATCAGAAAGTCTGCTATTATGCAAAGCAGTATGGATTGATCCCGGTAGCTTGGGACAATGGATACAACGGAGACTATGGTTTTGCGATCATTGACCGTTATTCCAACAAGGTTGTTCATCAGGAATTGATGGACGCTATGATGGAAGTGTATGGTGGTAATGAGTCCGCAACGGCAACAGGCATTCAGTTAAACAAGAGCGAGTTGACAATTCACATTGGTGATGAAAAACAGCAGCTTACAGCAGCATTAACACCATCGGACAGCAAGGATAAAGTTCTTTGGAGCTCCAGTGATGAGTCAGTAGCTACCGTTAATTCCAAAGGTCAGGTAAGTGCAGTAGGAGCAGGAACTTGTACGATCACTGCATCTGTTCCATTAGGATACAAAGCAACCTGTAAGGTGACGGTACCACAGGCCAACTATGTACGTGCGAAATTATATTTATTAGAGACAGCAAGCTGGCAGTCAGTCATCAGTGATGAATATGTTGATATTTATTCAGAAGGAGGAAAATTCTCCTTGTCCTTAGATGCGACTAAGAGTCAGTTGCAGAATATTGGTTCTTTGTATATCAAAGATATCAATGTTGCTGATGATGAGGCATCTGTATTTGACAAAGCAACTTTGAAAGTAACATCATTTGAAATTAACGGACAGAAATATACCATGAAAAATGGAAAATTTACGTATGATGTTTCACAGAAAGCATCAGATGATGGATTGATCTGTCCAGTCTTTAATTTCTCATTTATTAATGTGTGGGCGAATACACATGTAAACAACGTAACTGTGGAAAATGCAAATTACAAGGCATATTTCAATAATGTAAATTACCAGACGACGAATAAGGTAACCATGAACTTTGAGGTGTCCGGTATTAATGGTGGCAGTGATGTTCAGCCAACAGTAGCACCAACAGTGGCACCAACAAAGGCACCAACGGTAGCGCCAACAAAGGCACCAACGGTAGCGCCAACAAAGGCACCAACGGCAGCGCCAACAAAGGCACCAACGGTAGCACCAACAAAGGCACCAACGGTAGCGCCAACAAAGGCACCAACGGTAGCACCGACGAAGGCTCCGACAGTAGCACCAACCGCAGCTCCGACACAGTCACCGGTTATTTCAGATACGACGGAGATTGTATCTAACTTAGAGTCTACGTATGCAACGAACGATCCACAGTGGTTGTTAAATGCATCTGACGATGATATTGTTACTGTAGTTTATACTTGTACAGATCCTTCCCATGGTAACTGGGGTATTTTAGGATGGGGTGCATCTGTAGACAATGTATGGCAGAGTGGTGATAATTATTCTGCGGCAAGTAATGCAACGGATAAAGTAACGAAGACATATACAGTCAAAGAATTAAAGGCAACCATGAACATTAAGAGCACATCAAAGGTTACCTATTTGTGCTTGTCTGCTTGGAACGGTGGCAAGATCGTAAGTCTTACACTTTCTAAAGTAGGTGGAGAGACTCCACAGCCAACCGTAACGCCAACGGTAGCACCGACAGCAACACCAACGGTAGCACCAACAGTAGTACCGACGGTAGCACCAACAGCAACACCGACAGTGGCACCAACAGTGGCACCGACAGCAGCACCAACCACAGAGCCTTCCGGGGACAGCAAAGTAACAGGCTCGGTAAAACTTACCAGTAATTGGGGCAGTGGCGGAATTGCAGAGATCACGCTTACCAACAATACAGGTGTCAACTATACCGATGGATGGACGGTAGAGTTTACCTTAGACCGCGAGATTACTTCTATGTGGAGCGGTACTTGTGAGAGCCTTGGCAATAATCGTTACCGCGTAAGCAATCCAGGCTGGGATGGCAATTGGGCAAATGGTAAAACAATCACATTAAATTGTGGTGTTGGTGGGGGCAGCAACGTACCAGCGATCACAGATATCGTGATAAAATAATGAGCACTGTGTGCAATTATTAAGATATAATTGTTACAGATAAAGGAAGCCCTTACATTAGAGGCTCCGAGAACTCTTGCAACTGTTTTCAATATTAAGGAAAGCAGAAAAAGATGTATCGGAGCCTCTTTTTAATTGATAGGAAAATGCTCGTAACGTAGGGGGAAGCCAAAGCAAAGCGCTGGCTTTGCTTTTTTAGACAATATGTAATGACCTCCACTTTGTAACTTCGTGGATTTACCTGTATACT
>OGLE01001927.1_pt1 | contig 14662 bp, 9 predicted proteins | sample 1572671 | NCBI WGS metagenome assembly OGLE01 (sample SAMEA2581923, study PRJEB24529) | metagenome | biome: Human gut stool | place: China | collected 2011 | reverse complement strand
GGAAGCCTATTCCCTGTTCGGGACGTTTGGAGCGCTGGGCGGATCAGGGAGTATTATTGATCAATGCCATTCTGACCGTACGGGCACATCAGGCCGGTTCGCATCAGGGAAAAGGCTGGGAAGAGTTTACGGATGCCGTGATCCGGCGACTGAATGATGAACGGGAGCATATCGTGTTTATGTTGTGGGGGGCGTATGCTCAGAAAAAAGGGACTTTTATCGACCGTACTCGGCATTGTGTACTGACGGCTCCCCATCCTTCCCCGCTGTCTGCAGACCGGGGCTTTTTCGGATGCAAGCATTTCAGTAAAGCCAATGCCTATTTCCGGAGTAAAGGATTGGCAGAAATCGAGTGGTGATTCTGATTATAAGAACTATTTTATATTTTTGTGCGGTTTAATATGAAAAATAGGAAGGAAATGAAAAAATGGATGTTAGTGGTTCTGGTGTTGGCCGGAAGTGTGAGCTGGGGACAGGCTCAGATAAAAATCGGAAACCGTACGATCAATACGAAGAAAGTGTTGAATGCGGCTTCGGAAGTGGCTTCTGCCATTACCTTGTCGGATGAGGATGTAGCTGCTTTGTGCCGTGAGTCGGTGAAATGGATGGATGAGCAAAATCCGGTTTCAGACCCCGGATCGGCTTATTCTAAACGTTTGGATTCGCTGATGAAAAAAGTAGGGGAGATAGAAGGTTTGAAATTGAACTATAAGGTATATGAGGTGGTGGATATCAATGCGTTTGCTTGCGGAGACGGGAGTATTCGGGTATTTTCGGCCTTGATGGACCTGATGGATGACGACGAACTGATGGCAGTTATCGGTCATGAAATCGGTCATGTCGTACATACCGACAGTAAGGATGCCATGAAAAATGCCTATTTGGCTGCTGCTGCAAAGAGCGCGGCAGGAGCTGCAGGAGGAGTATTGGAAAAATTGACCGATTCACAACTGGGGGAGATTGCCCAAGCCTTGTCGAATGCTCAATTTTCACAAAAACAAGAAACTGAAGCCGATGAATATGGGTTTGAATTTTGTATCAAACATGGTTTCGATCCTTATGGGATGGCTAATGCACTGGAGAAGTTGAATAATTTGTCCGAGGGACAAAAGGCATCTAAATTTCAGCAGATGTTTTCTAGTCATCCCGATAGTGCCAAACGGGCGTCCCGGATGAAAGAGAAAGCGGATGCTTATCTGAATAAATAGAATCCCTGACTAACGGCGGGGCCGGGGCTGGTGTGGCGTGAGAAATGATTGAGTTTGATGAAGTGCCCGAAGATCTTTTGTTGTTGTTCCGGGAGATACCGTTACGAACTGTGATGGTTTGCGTGTTTCAAGGTTGGTCATATGGATAAAATATAAAAAATATTTTCGTCTGTTTATTTCTTTTGAGGTTGTAGTTGCGGAATAACGATTGTTCAAAAACTTTACTGAGTTATTTCCGTTCAACTCAGAAAAACAAGCAGATGAAAATTGCAATTAGTGGAGCGACCGGTTTTATCGGTACACATTTAACCCGTTATTTATCGGGACAGGGGCATGAAGTGACAGGACTTGGACGGAAATGGTTCGGTCGGGGAAATGCCGATCATTTGGCAAAGTTGATGGAAGGAATGGATGTCGTTAATAACCGGCAGGAAGCGGATCGTTCGGGCAGAACGAATTCTGTAAGGCAATCGGATCCATCTCCATCTTTTTAACTATAAAATCAGCGATCAAGAAAGCTCTCTGTTTCACAATATCGAAACGGGCAAAAATGCGATCCATCTCGCTCTTCGGAGTTGACATCAAGAAGGAAAGATAATCCCCCAAATCCTCCCCATACTTATGCGGCATAAAAAAACCATAATCAATGAAAGCATTCGCCCCCACGAATCCATTTGTGTACAGGACATAATGGTAAGCGTCAAACTCCCCTTCCGGGTCGGCATTCTCCTCTTCATCGAACATATAAATAACCAAATACGTCACCAAAGCAAAGAACTCATCCGGAACCTCCATCGTGTTATATATATTATTCATAATTGCCGTCACGATTCCCGAATTCATGGAATCCCAATCGCTATCCGTGAAAGATTCCATTTTCACACCGACATTCGAAACCGCCAAACCATGATTATTCGTCACTAACGTGTTTACCAAATTCGATTTATTATAAGAAGACGTTTTACATATAGAATCTACCAGATAAATTTTCTTCGGCAAAAACTTAGCAATAAACGCCTCCGGATAACCGGCAAACACTTTCTCCTGCATAAACGTAACTATTTGTCTCACGTAAGCCTCGCTCCCACTTTTCACGGGAGCGTACCAGTAAACCGTCCGCCCGTTCCAAGTAGTATAAAACTCCGTCTGATCAAAATCGTACAGCACGAACGAACCGTATTTCTCGTACACGGAATAAATCAACTCTTCCAATGAGCCCTCCTCCCCGCGAGGTAAATCAAAAGGAGGATTCCCCAATTCCGGCATCGGGTTTATTGAATCTTCCGATCCACATGAGGCCATTCCCGACAGGAATAGAGCCAACATGATATATATCGCCATTTTTATCGTTTTCATCTTTATTTATTGTTTTTAATTTCCAACAATTGTTTCTCTAGAATTATTCGTCATCCCGTCATTGTATTCCGTTTCAGAAAGCGGAATCGGTAATAAATAATTCGGACTTCCCTGTTTCAACACAAATGTCTTCGACGAAGTCATCGAAGAATAGAATTCATGCTTTACCTCGGGCATCCCCTGCCGACGCATATCCCAGAAACGCATGGCCTCCTCGAAACAAAGCTCCCGACGGCGTTCCTCCCAAATAAATTGAATCAAATCCTCCCGAGAAGCAAAATCCGAAACGTTCTTCGCCTGATAAATATCCCGGGAAATCTTCTTTACCCGCAACTGGTTCAACCAATTAATCGCCGTTTGGCTCACCCCGGTCTCCTTCCGGGCATACGCCTCGGCCAAATTCAGATACACCTCCGGACTCCGCCAACATTCACGAGCCTCTCCTTTACTCGTTGATAAATAGGGATCCGATTTCATCGGAAGAGCCTGTCCCGAAAAATACTCCGGTCTCAACCGAGTTCCTCCCAGTTTAAACAACCGGGCAAAATAAACCTCTTTACGTAAATCCCCCTCCTCGTACAAATTTAATAACGCATCGTCTCCCGTCCATGATGTATGGAATCCCAGCGTGTAATACGAGTAGAATTGAAAAGGTGCCAAATAATTAAACTTATTATCATTCTTACTAAAAAGAAACACCGTCTCGTCAATCGCAATCTGGTTAATCCAGAATGTTCCGCCAGAAGCTCCCGGTAATCCGCAAGTCTCCCGATCAACATCATTCAAATCATAGAGTTCATTGCCACCTAGATCGATAAACTCTTCCGAAGTACGAATCACCTCCTCCCAGTCCTCTTGGAACAAGGCCACCCGGGATGCCAAGAAATAAATAGCCGCAGGCGTGATCTCCCATTTCGTGTAATTCGTACTCGCGCTCTCCAGATATTTCTCCGCATTCTTCAAATCCTCATTCATCAGTGCGTAAATCTCTCCCACCGTAGCCCGTTCCGTCGGGCTGACATCCACGACCGGGGACGTACGTTTGATCACACCCAACTTATTCTTGTTCTCTTCCGACCAAGGTGCGCCATACGTGTTTACAAGACAAAAATAATGATAAGCCCGTAAAGCATACGTCTGTGCCGCCAGCTTGCAATAAGTCCCGTATTCATTCGCCTCGTACTTCATGTCCGGCAAAGCATCAACGATAATATTACACGCCAGAATATTCTTGTAACGGGCATCCCAAAAATTATCCGTGATATACTGGGAATAATCCGCCCACCACGTGTACACCATCTCCCCGTAATCCATGCCGGGATCGAAATCGTCAATAAACGTCACCTTACTATTGTTATACATCGACTCGTCATAATATAACGGGCCCATCTCCACGTCATCCGTCATCAGATGAATCCATTCGATCTGGGACGCAAACTCATCCGGATAACCCTCTCCCAATAATATCGGGACATAATCATTCACCAGTGAAGGAATTAACAAATCATCGGAATCTTCCTTCAAATAATCATCACAAGCCGACAAAAACCACGGCAAGAACAAGATTAGAATATATACACTTACTTTTTTCATAACGACCTATTTTTAGAAAGACACATTTATCCCAAAACTATACGTTGGAAGGGCCGGGATATTCGCACCATTCGTCTCCGGGTCCAGACCTTTCCATTTCTTATCGGCAATCGTGAACAAATTCATCACTTGGAACCGCACCAGCATACTGGAAACATGCAGAAAATCCAACACGTTCTGTGGTACGCTATAACTTAACGCCACCATTTTCAATTTCAGGAAATCGGCCTTCGCTACCCGAATGTCGCTGTCATTATACAACCTGTAAGGATTTGAATACCCGGAAATTCCCTCTGAAATATCATACACGCTGCCAGTCTCCGTACCCAAATAATTATTCATATCCGTTGAGTTATAAGGAGCCGGATAAATCGTGTTATCCCCCGCCTGTTTCCAACACTTCAGCCACTCGTCCGAAAGATTCGTCAAAGGATCGACCGTGGAAGAATCGTAAAATTTCGGAAGACGGGACACGCTACCCATGCTGTAAGCGAAATTCAAAGATAACGACAGCACTTTCTTGAACGTCACCTGCGTGTCAAATCCCCCGGAAAGCTTCGGGAAAATAGAACCGCAATGCACTAACTCCAAATCCTGTCGTGACGCCCGATGCACCTTTTGCTCGTTCTTCGCGTAAAACAAAGGATAACCGTTATCCTGATTCAACCCGGCAAAACGATAAGCATACATGGAACCGATAGGTTGCCCTTCCACGGCCAACGTCCCGGCCAGCATCTGATCCACCACGGTAGCCATGCTCAAATCATCCCGGTTCGCCAACGTGATCTCGTTCACGTTACGCCCGAAATTAAACCCGAAGCGCCAATCCCAATCCCGGTTATTCACCAAGTCCAAGTTCACAAATCCCTCGAAACCCTTGTTCACCATTTTCCCCGCATTATAATACAACACGTTTTGCCCCGTGGAGGCCGCCACTTGTTTCGACATGATCAAATCGGAGGTATTCTTCCGGTAAATATCAAAGCCTCCCTTTACCCGCCCGTCAAACAAAGCGAAATCAACGGCCGCATTCCAAGATTTTGTCTTCTCCCAACGCAAATCGGGATTCGGCAACCTTGAAATCTTCGAAACCGGTAACCCAGTCACCCTGTCCCGATCCCCCACCGTAACAATCAGGTAAGGAGTGGCGCTCTCGTGAATATTCCCTTGGATACCGTAAGAACCCCGGAATGACAAATTATTAATCCATTTTGCATTTTCCAAAAATGATTCATTCGAGGCAATCCATTTCACGGCAAACGAATAAGTCGGCAACCACCTGTACTTCGGGTCACTACCAAATTTATTGGAACCGTCCGAACGAATATTGGCATTGAACACGTACCGGTTATCATAACAATAACTGGCAATCCCGAAGAATGAAGCGACTTGCGTGAACGAATTTGTATTCATCGGTTTATTTCCCCCGTACGTGCTGATATAACTCGGTGTCTCCACCGGGCTGAACATCTCCCCGAACTCCGGCACCCAACCGTATCCCGTCGTGGAAACACCTTTATACTCGTTCCGACGAGCCTCTGTCCCGGCAGCAACCGAAACGTCGTGAACGCCGAACAGATGCGAATAAGACAACATATTACGCAACGTGTAACCGCTTTTGCGAGTACTTCCCTGCGTCAACATTCCCCCATAAGGTAACTTTGAATCGGAAAACTCCGAGTCGTACTCCGTATAAGCGCCATACTCGTATCCCCGGATTTCAGTCACTTTATACGATTGTGCAGTCGCCCAATCCCTCGTATTCGTGTTCCCGGTATGCCACGAGAAGGTACCTTCGTACTTCAACCCTTTCCACAACTTTAACCTCAAAGCCAACAAAGCGTTAAAATCATCCATCTTGGAAGACTTACCCGTGTTCTTCAACTCTTTCAGAATATTATACCCGATATAATCCCGCCCCGTAATTCCGGCAGCCCGATAACTCATGTAATACGAACCGTCCTCGTTATAAGCCGGCATGGTCCGGGTTGTCGAGTAAGCGTAATCAAACGGATTCACCACGGAAGAATACCCCGTGTTAGAAGTCGTGGCATAATCTATCTTGGCCGTAAAACCCAAATATTCATTATACTCCACGTCAACCTTTGCCAATGCACTGAACTTCTCCGAATCAGACCCTCGGGCTGCCCCCTCGATATTTGAATACCCCTCTGACACGTAGTATTTCACGGCCTCCGTCCCCCCGCTGACATTCAACGCGTGAGTATGCGTGACATCCGATCGGAATAACAAGTCAAACCAATCCGTGTTCCTCCTCTGCAACGTCTCCACCTTTTGCTCGAACTCCGCCTGTGAGATTTGCTTGCTCATCAATTGCTCGTAAGCTGCCTCGTACGTTTCTCCCGTGGGTACACGTCCGAAATTCATATTCGATTCGACCAACTGGCGAGAGAAAAGCACCCGTTCCCGCGAATTCATCCGGTGATAATTCTTATAAGATGGCCGGGTATTCAGCGTCAAATTCCCGTTATACGAGATCACCGGACGACCCACCACGCCCTTTTTCGTCGTGATCACGATCACCCCGTTGGCCGCCTTCACCCCGTAGATTGCCGTCGCCGAGGCATCCTTCAACACCGTGATCGTCTCGATGTCCTGCGGGTTCAATCCCGCAATGGCATTACCGATCAAATATTCGGCATCCTCGCTATTTATATCCGAGGCCGTGAACGGCACGTCCTGTTCCAGAATCACCCCGTCAACCACCCAAACCGGGGACTTATTTCCATTGATCGTAGCATTTCCCCGGATTCTGATCTTCGGGGTCGCACTCGGTTCCCCGGAAGTGTTCAACACCATCATTCCGGGAATACGCCCCTGCAACATCTGGTCAATCGACCCGACTCCCTGTACCATAATATCCTTAGCCTTTACCGTAGAAATGGCACTTGCCGATTCCCTCCGGCTAATCGTCTGGTAACCCGTCACCACCACTTCCTCCATATCGTGGGAATCATCCTGCAACACCACGTGCAGCATCTTCTGCCCCGTCCACTTTACCTCCCGGCTTTTCATCCCGATGAACGAAAACAGAAGTGTCAGGGAATCCTGTTTCACGGTTGTCAGTGAAAACTCCCCCTTCGAATCCGTCGCCACCCCAATCGTCGTTCCCTTGATCAAAACGGTCACTCCCGGCAACGGTTGCTCCCTCTCGTCCTTCACGACACCCTTGATCACCACCTCTTCCGGTCCTTTTTGTTGTTGCACTTTTGTCAACACGATCACGCCATTATCATACAGACACTTAATTCCCTTCCCCGCAAAAACCTCGTCCAACAAATCCATCACCTGCCGATCTTTAACACGCACGTCAAAACGAGGAATAGCCTCCACGTACTCACTCTTGTACATAAAACGAATACCCGTTTGCTCCTTAATCTCCCGAAGAAATTCTTCCACACTACAATTTTTCATGTCCACGCTGACCACTTGATTCTGGGCAATCACATCACCTCGAACCTGAACCAGTAACACGAACATCAGAAAACACATCATTTTCATCACTCTAAAGATTTTTTGAGCCGAGCGTAAATTTCCTTTACATTCTCCACTTTTTTTCATAACTTTGTTTTCAATAAATTACTATTAGCCAGAGCCAACTGGCGTTCACTACAAGACGGAAGGATCTGCCAATCTTTCCGTTTTTATTTTATACTCACTACAATCGTTTTATTTTTCACGTTAAAACGTGCTCCCGTGCTTATCTCCAAAAAGTGCAGGAACTCCTCCACCTCGCCATACCGTTTCATGTCGCCGGACAAGCGGATGTCTTTCAAGCTTTCATCGGAATAAACCACGTCACAATCATACCATAAAGCCAACTTATTCATCACATCCTCCAAGCGATCGTCACTAAACACAAAGTCCCCGTTTTTCCAATCAATGTACTTCCTGACATCCACCTCCTTCACCATGATTCCATTCGTCTCCACGTCACAAACAGCCAGCTGGTTCGGGTTTAGCATCACCTGCCGGATACCATTTTCCACCTCCACTCGCCCTTTCACCAACACGGACTCCACCACTTTCTCTTTCCGGGAATTCACGTTGAACTCCGTCCCGACAGCGACCACGTCCACCCCGTTCGCCTCCACGATAAACGGATGGTCGGCATCTGCCTGCACCTTAAAATAAGCCTCTCCTTTCAACTGCACCACCCTCTTCTCTCCCGCGAAACGTACCGGGTAGACTAACTCGCTCTCGGAATTCACCCACACCTCGGAACCGTCTGCCAACACGATCCGGTACTCTCCTCCTCGATTCACCACCAGCTTGTTATACACCATATCCCCTACCTCTCTCGTAGTCATCGAATCCCGATAAGCCACCATCCCCTCCTGTTCCACGTTAATAGCAACGGACTGCCGCTCTTGTAACGACTTCCTTTCCTTTCCCAATTCCACCATATCCCCCGTCGAAAGATACAAGCAAGCCTTGGAAGAACCGTGATGGATCGCCCCGTTTTCCACCAATTGCACGTCCTTCATCTCTTCGCCCCTCCAGTAATACCCGATTCCTGCCAAAACAAAAACACTCACGCAAGCGGCAACCGCCACGGCTCGCCGGAGCATCGTCCTCTTCCTTGCCACCTGCCGGAAACGTCGTTCCCCCTTCCGGCTAACCAATCTTTCCCGCATCACCCAACGCTGACGTAAAAACGAGCGCTGTAAATCCTCATAATACCGGTGATTCTCGACTTTCTCCCCCAGCCAATTCTCCACGGCTCGTATCTCTTCCGGAGAGAGTGATTCCCCTTGCCAGTATTCAAGTAACCGTATATCCCATTCTTCTCGATTCATATTGTTTCGTTCAATGTTCATATATAGTAGACATCAAAAAGCAAAACGGTTGACTGAAAAATGAAAATATTTTCAAAATTTATCGCAATTATTTATTTCTCTCCTCATAGAGAGCATATTAAGGATACAAAAAAAATCGTTATCATCCATCTCATCATGCCAACGGGAAACCTCGGCAAACAAAAGTCTGTCCCTGTAAAACAAGTATTTTAATCAAACATCTATCTCTTCGAGCTATTGTACTGCGAGCAAGTTCCTATCATATACCTATCCGATTGCTAATAATTGCTATTATAATCTAATATTTTACTATTCTAATAGGAGCGGAATGGGAGCGGAATGGGAGCGGAATGGGAGCGGCTCGCTATATGATGGGAATATGAACGCTATTTGATAGCTAGATATTGTATGATTTCAGATTTAACTGCTTTAGAATATTTCATAACCACGGGCATACTTGTACACAAAAATTTCCACGGGTTCGCACGAAGATTTCACAAATAAAAAAAGACTGAATAACTTTTATTGTTAAACAGTCTTTTTTGGCAAAATTCTTTCAATGGCTTACGTTGAAAAGAAAAAAATCATATTATTATTAACATTACAAAGATCAACAATTCCACCCTTTCCCGCAATCCCTTATAATGGGGATATTTCAATCAAAATATCACTCCACCTCATTAATATCGATGAGATTGTTCAAAATAGCATATACAGTAAGCCCGGAAACAGACTTTATCCCGGTTTTCCGGATGATATTTTTCCGGTGAGTAATCACGGTGTGTACCGATATATGATGCAAATCCGCGATCTCCTTGTTAATCTTCCCTTTCGCGAGGGAAATCAAAATCTCTTTCTCCCGTTCGGAGAGTTCGTTCTTATCAAGCAAATCAGCCGGGGCACTTAACGCGTCGATTGAATGTAGTAACTTCTGGGCAATCTTATCACCATCATCGGCAATATCAATCGTCGTGTGATATTGTTTCAGAATCTCAGGATCGATATACTGGTAAACTAACGCCACGAAAGCCGTATCCTTCACCCCTTCAAACAACTCTTCCAGATGCTGCCGTTTTTTCAGCTCCACGGCCGAGGGGTTAATGATGATAATATCCGGATTCAAATGATTAATCCTCTCCAGACAATGAAAACAATCGGCAATAACCGCTACCACCTCAAACTCATTCCTCATTTCGATCAACTTCCTCAGTCCGGTTGAAATAATCATTGACGGCTCAATAATAACAATCTTGTAACTTTTATTATTGTTTTGCATACCGTTGTTCTAATTTCATTACTAAAGGAACAAGTATTTTATCCTCGATTAAAGAATGTTTACTCAAATCCTCTTCCAAGGCAAAGATCCCGAATAACACCCGGATCCGCATATCCGATAAAGTATCTCCCGGCAAATATTTCATGATGATATTCTTCAAGTCATTCAGTTTATCATCAATATTACTATGATTCTCCCGGAACACCCCGATCTCGTAATCTCCCGGACGAGCGCCTTTCACCATATTGGAGATATAAGGGAAGACCGTCACTTCCTCGTAATCAAAATGACGAATCACCTCATTCTTGTATTCATTGAAAAAAAGATTCAATATTTGCTGATGTTGCTGTTCGCACCCTTCGGAAATTTCCTTTAACTGTTCTTGTATGGAAAGCATCCGGTTTTCCAAGTAATAAGAATGAGAATTTTTCAAGTAAGCAATCAACTGGTCCACGTCCGTCCCTATTCCCTCGATCTCTTTCTCCGTCGGCAAGTATTGCTCGTTGCTGTACACGTTACAAATCATCAGGAATAACGTACACGAAACATGATTCGCCTCGCAACATTCCCGGACTGTTTTATCCCCGAATCCCAGATTTATTCCAAACCGATGCAACAGTAACAACAGTGAATAATCGGCATGAATGACGTCCGCCAGTTTCATATCCGCGGAAAATAGATGTGAATTCATATCCTTATTTTTACCGCAAATATTGGAAATAATTGACTCAACACCAAGTTTATTCATTAGTTTATAGAATTATTTATGATATTTCAAGCTTTCAAAATTACAAATACATCCTGAAAACCTACATCCTCAAAATCGGGTAAAAACACGCTGTCCACTCCCCAATTATAGGGAGTGGACAGCGTGTTAAATTTTACTTTTCAACTATACCAAATACCGATTATTCGTCTCTCCCGCCTGTATCGGGTAAACCAACACGAAACTATTGGATTGGAAATACTTGTTCAAATAATTGGGAATCCTACTCATATTGGCATGATAGGACAGCCGTTCCCGACGACTCATCACCACCCACAACGTATCGTCACTCTTTATTTCCCGGGACATGATCAAGAAATCATCCCAATCATCAAAGGACGAAAATTCTGCCTCGATCGGCCTTTTTTTATACATCTCCTTCAAGTACACCATCGTGTCTTCTGATGCGTAGAACACGGCCTTCGCACCCGAATTGTGGATAATATTCCATACCTTATTCACCCACATCGGGAATCCGACCTCTTTTTCCGCCCGGGCCGGAACCACCACCAGATGACGTTTCACCGTGGCAATAGGTTGTATGGGGCGATAAATTAATGTAGTCACGTTACTCTGCCCCAGAATCGCCTCGGTCATATTCCCCAAGAAGGAGGACACGACACCTTTTCCCTGATGTAATCCCAAAACCAAATCCGTGATACCCTGCTCTTTAATCACGCTGATAATGGCATTCGCCACGTTCAGATCGTACCGCAACAAATCCTGTAACACGTTATCCGTGGCCGAAGCCGTCGTGACGGCCATATTCAGCACCTTTTTGGATTGTTTGAAGGCCTTATCGTCCGATGCCTGATTGTTGATCACGTTCAAGGCAAAAAGCCCGTTCTTATTCTTCTTCGACTTGATTGCCGTACTCAAATTCACCAGCTCGGTCACGTTCTTCTCGTAGGACACCGGAATCAGGATGCGTTCCTGATGTTCCCCAGTTCCCTCTTTCTCTTCCGACACGTCATTCATCGCGATATTATGCGCCCCTTTCTGCGCGGAGAAAGATGCCATCGTGCAAGTGACCAGAATCATCAAAATCGTACCGTTCAACACGCTCTCGTTCAACAGACGAATCGGTTCTCCCGCCGGGGTCTCTCCTAGAATCACGTTATACCCCACCATCACGGCTGCCAAAGTTGCCGCTGCCTGTGCATTACTCAATCCGAAAATCACCCGCCGCTGGTCCACCGACATCCGGAACGTCTTCTGCGTGAGCCAAGCCGCCACGAATTTAGCCACGGTAGCCACCACGATCATCACCGCCCCCACTTTAATCGTGTCCCAATTGGTAAAGAACGCCCGGTAGTCGATCAACATTCCCACCCCTATCAAGAAGAAAGGAATAAAGATCGCATTCCCCACGAACTCCACCCGGTTCATCAAAGGAGAAGTCGAAGGAATCAGACGGTTCAACGCCATCCCCGCAAGGAAAGCCCCGATAATAGACTCCAGTCCGGCCAATTCCGCCAAGTAAGCCCCCAAGAAAACCATGACCAGCACGAATATATATTGTGACACGTTATCCTCACACCGTTTGAAAAACCAACGTCCCACGATCGGGAACACGATCATCACGAAAGCAAAAAAGAGGATAATTGCCGCCCCCAGCCTGTACCAAAACCAATCATCCACATCCCCCACGGCCATCTCCACGATCACCGTCAACACCAACAGCGCCAAAGTATCCGTGATCATCGTCCCTCCCACGGTAATTCCCACGGCCTTATCCTTCGTGATCCCCAGTTTACTGATAATCGGGTAAGCAATCAACGTGTGGGAGGCAAACATACTCGCCAGCAATATGGAAGTCAACATGGAGAAATTCAACACGTAAAGCCCGACAAGCGTTCCCAAGGCCATCGGCACCAAAAAAGTGTACATCCCGAAGGTCAAACTCTTCCATTTATTCTTTTTAAAATCCCCCAGATCAATCTCCAGCCCCGCCAAGAACATGATATATAAAAGCCCGGCTGTTCCCGAAAGGATAATACTACTATCCCGTAGTACCAAGTTAAAACCATTCGGCCCGATAATTGCCCCGGCAATAATCAATCCCAACAAATGGGGAATCCTCAACTTATTCAACAATAAAGGAGCCGCCAAGATAATTACCAAAATCAACAGGAACTTCAAAACCGGGTCCGTCAACGGCAGGGTTATCGCGGCCAGTGTCATTTGCAACATAAACATCATTATTATTTATTATCCCCGTATTCCAGCATCTGTGCCAGAAAATCTGTCGGGTATTCTATTTTCACATCAACTACTTTTCCCTCTTCCTCCACCAATCTATACTTCGGATTAACAAACCCGGCATATGGAGCCACGTTCAGTTTTTGATAACGTTCCAGCACTTCCTGATGCAACACGGGATCAATCCGTACCCCGTAATTCTCGATCAAATTCCTAGCCCCCTCGAAATCACCTTCCGACTTCACCCGTTGCACCTCGGCCAATAATCTCCCGAACAGTTTCCGCAAAGCCTCGTAATCCCGGATCGTGAAATACGTCTTTCCATCCCGACTTACCCGCTCGATCACGTTAGCCGCTTTGCCTTTTTCGTAAACCCAAGAGGCAATCAACTGGCGATTACGCATGTGTGACTCTTCCAGATTATTTCCCAACTTCACCCGGGTCAACTGAACCATCAAACCGTTGCGGATATAATTGCAATACTCGCTCTTTGCCACCTCCAGCGAGGGAATTACCCCCAACTCCACCAGTTTCGGGTCCATCACGTAATACAATGCGAACAAGTCCGCACGAGCCTCTTCTATCGTGGAATAATAATTTTTCAGCGCTTCCTGTCCCACACCCGGTAACATTTTTCCGGATCCGTGTCCCAAACATTCATGCAGGTCGGTATGCACGTTTCCTCCAACGTACCCGTACGTTCTCACCAGTTCTTTTTCCTCGTCCGAATAGGCAAATTCATCCAGTACTCCTGAATTTAGAGAGGCCTGGTTATAAGCATACGTGATGTTATCCAGGGTTACCGACTTGCTACCATAACGTTCCCGAATCCATTCGGCATTCGGCAGGTTGATCCCGATCGGTGTTGCCGGATGGCAATCCCCTCCCAGCATGGCAGCTTGTACCACCCGGGCCGTAATGCCAACCACCTCGCTCTTCTTGAAGCGTTCGTCAATCGGGGCGTTCTGTTCAAACCACATGGCATTGTCGGCCAGCTTGCGCGTACGCTCGCAAGCCTCCTCGTCCATAATCTGAACCACGGATTCCCAGCTGGCCTTGTATGCCAACGGATCCCCGTATACTTCGATAAAACCGTTGATAAAGTCAATCGGGGCAGCCACTTCTTTCACCCATTCGATAGAGTAACGGTCAAACCAGGACAAATCTCCTGTCTCGTAGTACCGTATCAACCATTCAATTACCTCTTTCTGGTGCTCGTTGCAAGCGTACTCCGACGCTTTTTTCAGGTAGTCCGCGACGTGGCGAATTTCTTTCCCGTATTTTCCCCCGGCAAACCAAATCTGTTCATGCAATTGTCCTTTTTCATCACGCACCAGCGTGGAGTTTAGTCCCCAAGAAAGCAAGGCGTTCTCTTTTTTCTTCTCCCCGTAGAATTTTTCTACCTCCTCTTGTGTCACTCCTTCGTAATAATGGTTGGCAG
>OGLE01001912.1_pt1 | contig 14748 bp, 11 predicted proteins | sample 1572671 | NCBI WGS metagenome assembly OGLE01 (sample SAMEA2581923, study PRJEB24529) | metagenome | biome: Human gut stool | place: China | collected 2011 | reverse complement strand
GTCCCACGGTGGATTTGAACGAGTACGCTTACACGACATCCCGGGCCATACCGGCTTATAATGAAGATGGTTCTTACTATTTCTACGGGAAGGAGCCTGCCACGAATTTAGGAGGAGCGGTTGTTTTGAATTACAATGTATTTAACGAGTTGGCACATTCCGGTTCTACGCAAACCGTGCGTTCCATAAATACGCACGTGGATGTGAGTTATGCCGCTGCTCCGTGGTTGAATTTGGACCTTACCTTGTCGTACAACACGAGTTCCACGTTGGCAGAAACGTCCTATGGCGAACGTAGTTTTAAAGTGAGCACTTATCGCAACACCCCCTACGGTTTTGACCGTAGTTCGCTGTCAGATTCCCAATTGAAAAATTTGAGAGAGTACACTTGTTTGATTCCTTACGGTGGAATCCTGAACACGAGTAATGATGGAAACGATGCTTACATGATTCGTGCTTCTTTCAATGCGAACAAGATGTTTAACGAGGTACACAGTTTTTCATTGACGGCCGGATTTGAGGCAACCAGTTCCAAATATAAAGGGTATGCCCGAGAGGATTGGGGATATTTGCCCGAACGAGGAAAGAAGTTCGTGACTTTGGAAAATTTGTCGGATTGGCCCGCAGCCATTTTGGCTATGCAAGGATTGAAGACATCGGTATCTGATAACACGTCTAATTTTATCTCGTATTATGCTTCTTTTTCTTACGGTTTCCGTGGGAAATACTTTTTGTCGGCCAACGTGCGCGGTGACGGTTCCAATAAATTAGGTGAGACGGCCCGCTTTTTACCGATATGGTCTTTCTCGGGAAGATGGAATATCACGGATGAAAATTTTATGCTTCCGTTAGAAAACGTGTTGAGTAATTTGGACGTTCGCGGATCTTATGGTATTCAAGCACAAGTGACGGATGCACACAATCCCAATTTGATTATATCATTGGGTTCCTTGCACGCGAATTCCGAGCAATATGCAGCCACCGTCTCTTCCTTGCCGAACTTGGATTTGAAGTGGGAGAAAACAAATAGCTTTAATCTTGGGGTTGATTTTGATTTATTCAAAGGAGTTTTATACGGTTCTTTTGATTATTACCATCGGAAGAGTAAGGATCAATTGATGACGGTTGAGATTGAATCTACAAACGGAGGCAAGGTTGTGATGATTAATGGAGGAAACTTGATTAATAAAGGATGGGAATTGTCCCTCGCTTTTAGTCCGATAAAGACCAAAGACATCGCCTTGGATTTATCTTTTAACACGGGAAAAAATTATAACAGCGTTTCGAATATCGTGAATAGAACGGAAACGTATAGTGATTATTTAAGTGGTTCCATCGTAAAGAACGGGTACGCGTTGAATTCATTCTATTCTTATCAGTTTGATGGATTGGATAGTTCCGGGCGTCCGAAGTTTAAGGGACTGAAAGATTATGACGAAGAGGGGAATGTGATTATATCGAATAAAGAAGAGGCTTTGGCATCCGCGTTGAAGTATAGCGGAAAGCGGGAAGCAGATTTCTCCGGAGGTTTTTCACTGTCTTTCCGTTATAAACGAATGATGTTGTCGTCTAGGTTCTCATTGTCGTTGGGAAATAAGATTCGGTTAAATGATTTGTATGACGGTGATAGTTTCAAACTGCCTTATCCGGCACAAAACATGAGTTCCGAATTCGTTGATCGCTGGCAAAAGCCGGGTGACGAAGAGCATACCAATATTCCGGCGCTGTCGGATGAATTTCTTACGATAGCGGGCATGAACCCGGACAATAAAGGAAACGTGATGAATGCATCGTCTACGGTTGCTTATAGCTATTGGCAGATGTATAATGACAGCGACTTGCGTGTGGTTTCAGGTAACTTTTTGCGTTGTACGGGGCTCTCTTTTTCATACTCGTTGTCAGATCATATTGTACGGAAATTATTCATGAAGAGTGCTTCTTTGAGTTTGGGTGTAACGAATCCTTTTGTGATAAAATCTAAAAAACTAAAAGGACGCGATCCCGAGCAAGTAACGTTGGGTTCGGGTACGATACCTCCTCAGCAATCGTACTCTTTGATGTTGAATTTAACTTTTTAAATCGGTGAAGTCATGAAGATATATAAATATATATTGCCATTGCTTTTGTTCCTTGGCGGATGCAGTGATTTTTTGGATTACAAAGACAAGGATAAGGTGATACCTTCTAATTTGGATGAATACAACGAATTGGTGTTTGGTGAATTAATCGCTAAATCATCGGAGGCTGTTTGTTACAATATCATGATCATGAGTGACGATGTGGGGAGTATGGTGAATGGAAATGAACGAGATTATCGGGATGATTATTTGAGCTGGTATAATTGGGCAAAAGAGCCTCAGATGAAAAAGAACGGGGATGAGTTGATTGATCCGGCATGGGAATTTTTCTATCATAAAATATTAATATGCAATATGATAGAAGAGAAGGTGAATGAATTTGAAGACGATGCCGAAGGCATGAAATTTCGGTTATTAGGAGAAGTGCAGGCCATACGGGCGATGTCGTATTGGTATTTGATAAACATGTATGGAGAACCCTGGCGTAGCGAAGAACAAGCCAAAACGGCGATGGGAGTTCCTGTAAACACGGAGACAAGTATTGTGGACAAGACCTACGTGCGCGAAACGTTGGCCAAGAATTACGAGTTGATCGAGGCGGATTTGAAAAGCGCGTTAAACAATTTGGGAAAAGGACAAGTTATGAAAACGGTTTTCCGTCCCAACAAGGAGGTGATTCGCCTATTTTTGTCAAGGATTTACTTGGAACAAAAGCGTTTTGACGAGGTGATAACGGTTTGCAGTGATTTGTTGGAGGAAACGTCAAAATCGGTGATGACGTTGGAGCGGTTGAGGATAAATTATGACAATTGGACCAGCTATGACCCGATTATTTCAAGAGATGCAACCAATTTACTTTTCTCGTGGTGGAACAGGGGTGCCGTGGCAGGTTTTAACGTGACGGAATATTCGGTAGGAAAATTCTGTGTTTCTCCTGATCTAATGGCTATTGCCACTGAAAATTCAAACGATATTCGAGGAAATAGTTACACGTTTTGGAATTATAACGGAACGGAGTTATACAAATACAAGTCGGATTATTCCAAATGTTTCGGTATGAACTATCGTATAGAGGAGGTTTATTTCAACCGGGCCGAGGCTTATCTTAACACCAATCAACGAGATTTGGCCATGGCGGACTTAACGGAAGTCTACAAGCAACGCATCATGAACGAGGCGAACCCCAAACTGGAGGCTGCCAGCGATGAAGAGGCGGTGAAAATTTTCAGAAAAGAGAAACGTAAAGAGTTTTGTTTCGAAGATATTCGCTGGTTCGATATCCGGCGTTGGGGATTGGCTGTTGAACATGTGTATCAAAATATAAATAACAAGGAAGTTTACGAAACCTATGTTTTAGAGGCTGAAAGTCCCAATTATGTGTTGTCATTACCGATGGATCTTCAACGAAGAAACGATAAAATCGAGCAAGCTCAACGAGTAGAAACTATTGTAAAAAATTAATGCCAGACCATGATGAAAAAGTATATATTATTACTACTGATTGCCGGAGGATTGTTGGCGGGGTGTTTTAATGAAGATGATATTCATGTGGAAGAGCAATCTTATAAAAGAAAATACGATACCACCTCTACCGATCCGGTATGGAAATATGTATCGGAGTACTACTACAAGTATGGGAAACTTTTGATAACGGATCCCGATAGTTCAGATTATCTGTTCAATTTTCAATGGAAAAATACGCTTTGGTTGAAGATGCCGGATCAGAGCCAGGAACATCTGTTGGCAGGGATAAAATTCTTTGAAGAGATGTTTAGCAACTCCTTTACGGATGAGTTCAAGAAAGAGTTTTTCCCGTATAGCATTATCCTGGCGGATTCCGTTGTCTTTACCGGAGGTTTTTCTAGTACAAAATGGGATCCGAAAACGATATACCCCGTTGAAACCCAAATATCTTTCTTGATCAGCGAACACACGTTGAATTTGAGCGAGACAGAGAAACAAGACCTTTCTTTTAGCTGGCTGATGAAATTCTTGGTGGATTATTGTACTGATATTCGAGGAAAAGGATTGAATATTGATGATGCCTTTTATTCAACCAGCAAGGAATATTACGGACGTTACAAGGATCCGGATGCCGTATTGCCTAAAGAGGAGTGGTATAAACGAGGTTTCTTGGCGATAAGCGATTCCGGTTATTATAGTGGCTGGTGGGGGGATCCTTACTGGTACACGGATTTCCCGTCTTACCCGGATACCGATTTATCTCTGTTTTTGAAAACGATGTGTACCATGGATCATGATGAATTGTTGCAGCTTGTGGATGAATATCCTAAAGTTGCCATTCGTTACAACTGCGTGAAAAACGCATTGGAGGAGATCGGAATAGATTATAGAAATATGGGATATAAAGCTAAAATTTGAATAATCATTAATTGTATGTTGTATGAATAGAGTATTGTATATTGTTATTTTACTGTGTTTTAGTGCTACTTGTACGTATGCTGCTGATGGTGCATGGGGGAAGAAGAAAAAGAAAAAAGCGGCAACCGAGAAAACGGTATCAAACGATTCCCTTTCCAAGTCGGCTTCCGAAAGTGAATACGACAAATTCATGAAAGAGGCTACGGTGAAAGAAGGAATGTTTAACGTGATCAAGAAAAAGGATAAAATTTATTTGGAGATTCCGAAAAAATTGATGAGCCGCGATTTCTTGATCAGTTCTCGTGTTTCTTCCACTAGTCGTACGTGGCAAATCGATCCGGGAACCATTAATAGGACACCGTTGTTGATTACTTTCTCATGTGATGAGAATAAAGTGTACATGCATTTCCCTCATTTGCACTACGTGTGCAAGCCCTCTTCGGAGATGTACGAAGCCCATAAAAGACATAGTAATCCTCCTATTTGGAAGTCGTTTAAGATCGAGGTGATGTCGAAAGATTCATCCAGTTGCGTGATTGATGCTACCTCGTTATTTTTATCATCGATAGCCGAATTTTCTCCTTTTCCCGATCTTCCGGCAGAAGTGAGAATGCTTGTTCCTTTTGGCGGGACCTTTCAGAGTGATCGTTCTCGGATCGAGGACTTCAAGGCATTCGAGGATAATATCATCGTGAAAAGCATGATGACCTATACAACAGACAAAGAGGGGCCCTTGACCACGATAGAAGCGCGCAATATTGTGATTTTGCCAGAAACTCCCATGGTGCCCAGGTATGCAGATGAAAGGGTCGGTTTCTTTGAAGAGATCCGCTTCTTGTTTGACGAGCATCACGATCGGCTGCAGACGTATGGAATAATTAATCGTTGGAACCTGCAACCGAAGGATATGGATAAGTATTTGGCCGGGGAATTGGTGGAGCCGGTAAAACCGATTGTATGGTATGTCGATCCGGCTATCCCGGAAAAATGGAGGAAGTATGTGAAGTTGGGAATCGCCGATTGGAATATTGCTTTTGAAGCGATTGGTTTTAAAAATGCGATTGTTGTGAAAGATTATCCCACGGACGATCCGAATTTTGATCCGGACGACATTCATTACAATTGTTACCGCTTTGTGGCTTCTGCCCGGGAAAATTCAATGGGTCCGTCGTGGATTGATCCCCGTTCGGGAGAGATATTGTGCGGTGATGTAATTTCATGGTATGGCGTGGTTACTTTGCTGAACAAATGGAGAATGATTCAAACCGGTGCGGTCGATCCTTCCGTTCGTTGTCCCGTGATGACAGATGAAAATATGGGAGAGGCCATGCGCTACGTGGCAGCTCATGAGATCGGTCATACTTTGGGATTAATGCATAATTTTGGGGCATCAGCCGCGTTTCCGGTAGAAAAGTTGAGAGATCCCGAATTTACTCAAAAATACGGGACAACACCGTCAATCATGGATTATGCCAGATTTAACTACGTGGCTCAACCCGGAGATATGGAGAAAGGGGTTAAATTGACGCCCCCGCTTATTGGTGTGTATGACAAATTTGCCCTTAAGTATGGCTCTCAAGTTCTTCCTAACGTGAAAGATCCTGAAGACGAGAAAGCCACCTTGAGAAGTTGGGTGAAAGAACAGATCGGGAACAAAATGTGTTTCTACGGGAAGCAGGTTTTTCAATTTAACTTCGACCCTCGTTCCATGGCAGAAGATTTGGGTGATGACGTGGTTAAAGCAAATACTTACGGTCTGAAAAATTTAAAATACGTGACGGCCAATTTCACGGATTGGATGGCTGTAAACGATGAAGGTTACGCGGCTGTTGAAAGCACGTACAAGGAAATCATCAACCAATTCTTTCGTTTTATGAATCATGCCATGGTAAGTGTTGGGGGTATGTACATCAATCCAAAATATTATGGTGACCCGGAACCTCTTTACGAGTATGTTCCCAAGGCAAAACAAATTGCCGCGTTGAAGTTCGTGCTGAAAAGTTTGAATGAATTTCAGGATTGGATTATAAATGATAAAATCACTGCTATAATCGGGCCGACGGCAAAACATTATGTGGCACAAACTCAATTCTTTAATGAATTATTGACTCGTGAAGTATTGGGGCGTCTGCAAATCAACGAAGTGGATGGGAAAAATGTATTTACATTGGATGAGTACCTGGGAATTATTTTTGATGAGATGTTTTCTAAAAAAACGGGTTCATTGCAATTGGCAAATATGGCTTTCCAAAACTCGTTTGTGGAAAGTCTCTCCAAATTTATAGAGAAAGGAGAATTTTCACATGGGGGAAGTCGCTCGTTAAGAGAAGCTCATAACGAAACGACTTGCAGTTGTCACGCCTATTGTGAATCTCATCGTAGCTTTGATGCTGTTAATCCGTTGAGTGAAATTGTGTTGTCCCCGCAAATTGATAAGAGTAATAAACGTCCCGTTGTGATGAAATATTTACGAAAAACTTATCAAATGGCTAAAAATCGAATGAATGTGGGAAATGATAAGACGAGAGAACACTATCGATTACTTGTATTAAAATTGAACTATTTATTTGATTAGTTGGTTGCCTGATATTGAAAGGTTATTCAACAATAGATGTAATGTAAAATGCCTTCGGTCACGTCCATTCTGAACGTGACCGAAGTTTTTTGTATAACGGTTTAGGTATATTTTTAAAATTTGAATATAAGAACTATATTTGGAACAGTTTTTTAGAAGGAGAATGACCGTAAACTGAATAATCGAAGTCTAACTTTTTGGGGGAATGAAAACGGGAATGGCATGTGAACGGATGTTATGATGAAAGAACAAGAAAAAATGATTGCCCGCCTGTATTGTAAGTTGAGACGGGAATTACATACTTATGCTGCTCGTTATTGTCCTGACGAGGCAGAAGACATCGTGCATCAGGCTTTCTTGAATGGGTACAATAAGATCGTGGAAGAACGAAATGAAGCGGAACAACGTTCTTACCTTTATTCCACGGTGAAGAATTTGTGTTTGAATTTTATTCGTAACTCCCGTCCCGTGTACATGGATGCTCTTCCGGATCTGATGACAGAATTTATTGTCGTGGACACCCATGATTACATGTACGAATTGATTCATCGTTTGCCCTCTCGTGAACGTAGGATCCTAGAGTTATCTATACAAGGCTACGACACGAAAGAGATTGCCAAGCAAACGGGAATGGAGTACAACACCGTGCGACACTATAAAAAAGAGGCGTACACGAAAATCCGGGAAGCATTGAAGAATGAAATATGATATTTATTCATATTGGCCTCTATTCCTTATTTTTTATTGGAAACAAAAGCACAATCAATAAACACCTTATCCATCATCGGTTGCAGGCGTTCCCACACGTATTCCACGGTAAGTAGATCGAACATCTCTTTTTCCGTTCTCCCCTCGATAACCTGGTCGGGGAACATGTCAAAAGGGGTAACACCCTGATAACACAAATCGTTAGAAGGCAACCACTTAGGTAGTTCAACCCAAGGCGGATAAATAGCCAAACTCGGTAAGTGACATGCTTGGGCAATATGCCGGGGGCCTCCTTCATTTCCAAAAAAGAAATCGGCTGTTTCCAGCATAGATACCAATTTCCGTAACGAATCAGCTTCCACATCAATAAAAATATGCTCGTTCCTTCCCATTTCCTCGTACAGAGTCAAAGCCGCGGCTTTTTCTTCCCGGGAATAATTAAAAATCAACTGGGCATCATAACGCTGAATGATGCGAGAAAATATCTCCTTCATTTTCGCCATATCCCAAGCCTTCCCTACAACACGGGTAAAGGGTGTACACACCACGATGAAACGGGAAAGATCGATTCCCTTTTGCTCCATGTACTTCCTGAATTCTGTCGTTTCCTGTTCTGTCACATACAATCGGAAATCAGAGGTCATTAGCAATTTTCCTTCCCGCTCCAAAGGCTGCAGCAATAATAGATTTCTCTCGACCTCGTTCAAATCATTATGCTCTTGATTGCGCACCCGGTAATTATGAAAAAAATGGTTATAAAACTTCGAAGTTCCGATGCGATATTTCGTTTTTAAAGAAAGCGCACTAAACCATAATGTTTTTATCGTGGCACGGGTATCAATGATCACGTCATATTGCTCCGTTTTCATCAACTGACGGACTTTCCGCAGGTACTTGAAAAAATGATTATTTTCCTCATCAGAAAAGGCAATAATTTTATCTATATCCGGATGATTTTCAAATAAAGGAGCGATGTGGCCATTTAACACGTAATGAATTTCCGCTTCGGGAAAACTCTTTCGAAGAGAGCTACAAATCACGACGGATAGCACGGCATCTCCTATTCTCCTGAAGCGAATCACCAATACTTTTTTTACACTCATAATTCTTGCCCCTTTCTATATAGCACAGGGTTCAACTCCGGATCGTTATACATCTTCATCTGCTTGTAGACCTTCATATATTTATGTCCTGTTTCAATATCATCCAAAAGTTGATCGATCGCACGTATTAAATCCCGTTTCTGTTCTAGCAACACGCTTAATTTATCCTCACACGCTTTTACATGCACTTGTGTAACCTCACCGCGTTGTGTTTCCTGTGACATGTGATAAATTTTCAGGCACAAGATAGACAAGCGGTCTATCGCCCATGCCGGACTTTCCGTGTTCACGGTGGCAGAAGATAACGTTTTCACGTCCTTATACTTATTCCAGAAATATCCGTCCAGCAACTCGACTAAATCTGTCCGACGCTGATTCAATTGATCAATACGTCGTTTGATCTCCAAGGCTTTCACGGGTTCTATATCCAGCTCGCGAATCATATCTTCCAAATGCCACTGGATAGCATCTATCCAGTTTTTAAGAAACAAATAATACTCTATTGATTTATACTCGTATGGATTAACCATCTCTGCATCAACACAATCTTTCTGGTGATAGCACGACGTACTCTCCTCAAAAATTTGATAGCACAACTCTGCAAATAACATAATACCCTTTTTCAATCCAATTATTATTACAAAAATAGCAAAAAGTATTCCAATTATTACATTTCCCGATGCAAATCCCCTTTAAGATTTTATAACAACTTTATTTCGGCCATAAAGCTTTATTTCGGGGTATTCCAATTATAACGTGTCAAGGCACAAATCCATCCAAGAGCTTATCAATCCACAAGTCAATTGTAAATAAATAGAAGAAAGTTATTATCTTTGCAAAGATAATAATACCAATAACCATTATTATCTTCAAAAGATAGAAAAGCACGTTGCTAAAATTAAATAAATGATCAATTTATGATGGGAAAGAAAATTGCATACCTTGACCGCAATGAATACAACTACGGTCCCGCCCCAGAGATTGAAAAAGTTTTAAGAAACTTTGATCCGGACAAATTATGTTTTTACACCAGAATCTACGATGAAGGCAAAAAAAGTATTCTATCCGATTACATTGCCGAATTATACGATATTCCAGAGAAACAAGTCATTTTAGGATATGGAGGGGAAGACATATTAAAACAGGTTGTTCACTATTTCCTATCCGGCGGGCAGAAACAAAAAACGCTATTAATCCCTAAATTTTCATGGTGGTACTACAAATCCATCGCGGACGAGGTGAACGGAAGAACCATCTTCTACCCACTATTCGAGGACGGGAACACGTTCAAATATGATATTCAGAGCATCCGGGAAACGGTAGAACGGGAAAAACCGGAAATCGTGTTAATCGCCTCCCCGAACAATCCGACCGGAAATTCCTTGTCAAAAGAAGAGTTACACGAGATTCTCTCCTTTATCCCCCGGGAAACAGCCATTGTCATTGACGAGGCTTACGCGTCTTTTAGCAATAAAGACACGTCATACATAAAACCGCTCATTGAAGAGTTCCCGAATTTACTGATCATCCGGACCCTCTCGAAGTTCTACGGACTTCCCGGATTGCGTCTCGGCTTTGCCTTTATCGGGAAGAATTTGTCCTCGTTCTTGAATTATAGCACGAAATATTTAGGTTATAACCGACTTTCCGAAGAAATCGGTATTGCCGTATTGAAAGCAAACGATTATTACCAGAACGTGGCAGACCTCATGGCAGAAGACCGGGAAACCTATATGCGGGAAATCGGTGCCTTGGAAGGATTCAAAGTGTATCACTCGGAAGCAAACTTTATTCTGGTGAAATACCCGATTTCATTAAAATCCCAATTACAGAATGCGTTCAAAGCGAAAGACCTAATCATCAAATTCATGAACGAGGAAGATATTAACACGCACATGCGGATCACGTTGGGAACCCAAAAACAAAACCGTTTGGTGATAGACACCATCAAAGAAGTCGTCTCAACCCCATCCTAACCCGGCAACGTGTATGAAAGCTATAATCCTTGCCGCGGGTATTGCCTCCCGGTTACGACCGCTCACAAACGATCGACCGAAATGCCTGCTAAAAATAGGCAATCGTTCTTTGTTGGAAAGAACGATTGATGCCTTATTGGAAAATAATATCCGTGAAATTGTTATCGTTACCGGTTACCTACATGAAATGCTGGAATCCTTCGTGCAAACCCGGTATCCTTCTTTAAGCATCAAATTCATCCGCAATGAACTTTACGCCTCCACCAATAACATATATTCCTTGTGGTTGGCATTACCCGAAGTTCAACAGGAAAAAGAAATTATTCTACTTGACAGCGACATTTTATTTGATCCGCTCATGATAAAAATATTACGGGATGCCCCTCATGCTAACTGCCTAGCACTGGACAGTCATAAACTCGGGGAGGAAGAGATCAAAGTCATCGTGAACGGGAAAAATCAAATCACGGAACTCAGCAAAACGTGTTCCATAGAAAAGGCCATTGGTGAATCCATCGGCATTGAAAAAATATCTCATGCCTATCTCCTTGCCCTACACGAAGAACTGGGACACATGATCCTACACGAAAAACTGGATAATGTTTTTTATGAATTAGCCTTCGAACGCTTGATTGCACGAGGACAATATTTCTATCCGGTGGACACGAGCGCCTATTTCTCCATGGAGCTTGACACTCCCGAAGATTTTCACGACGCCATCAATCGAATACCCAAACACCTACAAGCATGAAAATTGTACTATTTTGCGAACAAAAATATGCGATAAATATTTTACAGCCTCTCGAAGTCGAGGCCAATAAAGAAGGGGGACATTCCGTGATCTGGTATGTTCAGTCTAGAAACATCCCGGATTTCCCGTTAAAAGACGAGGTAAAATGGACAAACAGCATACAGGAAATCTACGATTTCTCCCCGGATGTCCTATTCGTTCCCTGCAACATTGTTCCCTACTACTTGCCGGGAGTGAAAATACAAATCTTTCACGGCTACGCTGCCGAGAAAAAGGATCATTGGGTAATCCGCCGCTATTTTGACACTTATTTTACCCAAGGTCCTTTCTTCACGAAAGGCTTTAAAGCACTTGCCAAAAAATACAAGGATTTTGAAGTTGTAGAAACAGGATGGCCTCGCCAAGACTGGATTTATGAAAATCTCCACACTTTTGACGCTGAAAAAAACGCACTACTCCGAAAGCACCAGAAAAGCAAATTGGCCTTGTATGCCCCAACCTTTTCCCCGTCGTTAACTTCCCTGCCATTCATAAAAAAGGGACTGGAAAAATTAGCCCGGGAAAAAGATGTCTTGCTCATCCTGAAATTTCACCCGTTAACCCGGAGTGAATGGATGGAAGAATACAGGCAATTGGCCGAGGAACATGAAAATATGCTTTGGGTCGAGGATCACAATATCACGAAATACCAGATCATGGCCGATGTCATGATTAGTGACACCTCTTCGACCGTGTACGAATTCTTACTACTCGACAAACCGGTCATCACGTACAAGACTATTGCTCAAGATATTTACTGGCTGGATATTCAAAACCCGGAAGACCTTCCCGATGCCTTCGATCTCGTATTTCAAGATGCAACACTCGCCTCAAAACGCAAATGGATCATCGACAACTACGACCCCTATCTGGACGGGAAAGTCTGTCACCGTATGCTTGACGCCGCCAGAGACTATATCTCCCGCCACGGAGTACCCAAGAAACGAAAATTAAATCTTTGGCGTAAATACACCAGTATCAAGAAATTCGGCAAAGTCAAAAGAAGATAAACTAACTCTTCTTCTTGGCTTTCCGTTTGAACACCTGCTCGTCGTGGGCATGAGTCCACTCTTTCAACAAACGAGTCATTTCCATCGCGTCCGAATGTGTCAACCGGGCATATTCGTCCGCGATAATATCAATCATATCATCTGTTGCATTCAAGCGGTAAAAGTTCTTCAATCCCACCAGCGGGGAAATCGTCATGAACTTGATCCGGTTCAAGTCAACCAACATAAAATGAACCTGTTCACCCTCTCTCCGGATCAACGTGTTCCCCGGTGAATGATCGATAAAATAGATGGATTGTGTGTGAAAATGATACGTGAACCGGGTAAACTCCCGTAAAATCGTCTCCAAATCAGCCGGATGCTTCTCTCGCAAATCCCGAAAAGTATAATCATACTCTTCCTGTTGGGAAATATAAAAACTACGGGTTACCCCGAAAACATTTCGATAAACGATATAAGCAATCGGTTCCGGGGTTCCAACTCCCCTTTCCAACAATATATTCGCATACTCGAACGAGCGTTGAGCCTTCCCCTTCCGCACGTAGGCATAAGCGAATTGATTAATGATATTGGGTTTTTTAAAGGATTTCACGTTAAAACGTTCTCCTTCCACGTCCAGAACCTTAATCACGTTCCGGTTGTTCTCAATAACCTCCCCTTCCAAATCAAAACGACTAGGAATATCCAGAATGGCCTTTTCCAATGACTTATATTTCGGATTAATTCGGTAATCAATCATTTTACCCGCTCGTAATTTATAAACGTGTAATCACATTCATTTTTCTCATCCGCCTTACCCGCTTCTCTCGCCACCTCTTTCCAAACTTTGGGGTCTACAGGCGGGATCACGGTGTCGCCCTCACATTCTTGGTGAACAACGGTAAGATACAAGCGGTCAGCTCTATCCCACAACTTCTTGTATATCGTCCCGCCCCCGGTTACGAATACCTCGTCTTCATTTTTCGTCAACTCCAAAGCCTCCTCCACGCTATGCGCCACCTCGCATCCAGCGGCCTCGAATTCCAGATTCCGGGAAATAACGATATTCCTCCGGTTAGGCAATGCCCGACCGATCGACTCGAACGTCTTCCGTCCCATTAATATCGTATGCCCCGTGGTCAAGGCCTTAAAACGTTTCAAATCAGCCGAAAGTCGCCATATCAACCCGTTATCCCTTCCGATAACATTATTCTCTGCCGCTGCTACTATTATTGATAAAACCATCGAATTAATTTTAGATTTAATGATTTATGATTTTAGATTCCAACCACACAAAGCCAATGCTTTTTGAATACTCCCCGCCTTCGGGAATCTTTTCATTCTAAATTTTAAACTCTAAATTCTACATTATACCGATATCGCCCCCTTTATATGTGGATGCGGGTTATAATCGCACAACGTGAAATCTTCGTATTTAAAATCGAATATATTTTTCACGTCTGGGTTGATTTCCATCCGGGGTAAGGCACGGGGTTCACGAGTCAACTGCAATTTCACCTGTTCGATATGATTCAAGTAAATATGCGTGTCACCCAAGGTATGTACAAATTCTCCCGGTTTCAAACCACACACCTGCGCCATCATCATCGTCAACAAAGCATACGAGGCAATATTAAACGGCACACCCAAAAAAGTATCGGCACTACGCTGATACAATTGGCAGGACAATTTCCCGTTAGCCACGTAAAACTGAAACAATGCGTGACAAGGGGGCAATGCCATATTTTCAATATCCCCGGCATTCCATGCACTCACGATCAACCGACGGGAATTCGGACTATGCTTGATGTCATGCACCACTTGGGAAATCTGATCCAGAGAAGTCCCGTCCGGCTTAGGCCATGAACGCCATTGGTAACCATAGATATGTCCCAATCCCCCCTCTTCATCTGCCCATTCATCCCAGATACTCACCCCGTGATCGTGCAAATACTTCACGTTCGTATCGCCGTTCAGGAACCACAACAACTCGTATATAATTGACTTCAAATGCAATTTCTTCGTGGTCAGCAAAGGGAAACCTTCTTCCAGGTTAAACCGCATCTGGTGACCGAACACGCTAATCGTTCCCGTCCCAGTCCGGTCCTCTTTCACTGTCCCCTCCTTCAAAATCCTATCCAGTAAAT
>OGLE01001911.1_pt1 | contig 14758 bp, 12 predicted proteins | sample 1572671 | NCBI WGS metagenome assembly OGLE01 (sample SAMEA2581923, study PRJEB24529) | metagenome | biome: Human gut stool | place: China | collected 2011 | reverse complement strand
GCTGTTATCGGCGGGATCCGCCAATGGTGGATCAGTCCCAAACGGAAATTGAGCCGATCCATCAAGCAGATGGAGAGAGCGGAGAGACGGATTCAAAAGTTCAAAAAGAAGTAGAGTCAGTAGAACTCCCCTAGACCTATAGGTCCTGGACCTTCCCTCGACCTATAGATCCTGGGTCTTCACTCGACCCACAAATACTGGACGGCACTCGCGCATACGGAAATTAAAACTTTTTGCGCTCCCCGGAGTGTCCCCCGAAAACCCTCTCCATTTGTGATTCTTAGGGGTGTTTAGGGAATCTTTCCCCTGTGACCCTTATAGTTATATACATTAATCCGATTGGATTCTTAAAACCAAAAAAAAACATGAAAGCAAAACACTTTAAGCAGCTCGGGAAAGACTGGGCTTTGTACTCGGAAGTCAATACCAAGTACTGTAATTGGACCCCATCCATCGCAACGATCCACGAAGGAATGATTTGGCCGCAAGGTATTTCGGTCAAGTTCCTGTGGTTCGGTGTGACCCTCATTCGCGTAAGCGAATAAATAAAGATCCCTGGGGCTAAACGCTCCGGGGATTGTTGTGCAGAAATAAATTTTTAATTTGTATAAGGTTTGATTATATTTGAGGCATGGCACGAAGTACATATAAAATGAGTCCTCTCGCCTATATGGAGGAGGGACAGAAAAGGCGAGACGCCGGAGATTTTGTAAAGCCCACCGATGCGGAGGAGCTTTACTTTGCATTCATTGAGTATTGCAAATTCATGAAGGATAACTATTTCTCCCAGGCTCACGTGAATAAGAATGGCGACGACTGTAGCGTATACATTTCCCGCCCGATGACCATCGAGTCATTTAGGCTGTTCGCTGGACTCAATCCTATTGAGTACGGGGAACTTACAGGAGAACCGGTAGCAGCTGCAATTGGTGGTACCATCGAGGATGCCATCAACTCCCAACAGATTGAGGGAGCCCTGGTTGGCAAGTACGCTGCCAGCCTCATCCAGGTGCTTCAAGGACGCAAGACAAATGTCAACCTGACGGGAGGCATTACTCTCGAACAGATAACAGGAATGGAGGTAAAATAAAATGGGACGCCGGCTTCAATTTGACACCAAAGGCAACGAGAAGCAGAAGGAAGTGGCTCGGTTATGGCTTGATGACTCAGTCACTGACATTCTGTATGCTGGCACGAAAGGTGCTGGCAAATCCAACCTCGGGTGTTCCTTGATAGCCGGCGATGCCCTCACCTATCCGGAGACCTTTTATTTTATTGCGCGTAAGACGGCCGCTGACCTGGTCCGATACACCATCCCCTCCCTCTACGAGGTATTCACACACTGGGGGATCACGGAGGACTACTACCACTTCAATGGTCAATACAACTTCTTCGAGTTGTACAACAAAAGCCGCATATACCTCATCGATGCCAAGTACAACCCCAGCGATCCCATGTACGAGAGGTTCGGTTCCATGCAGATGACTCGGGGATGGATTGAGGAGGGTGGCGAGTTTATCCGCGAGGCGAAGACCAACCTCCAGGCTTCCATCGGTCGATGGAAGAATGACGTCTACAAGCTGGCTCCCAAACTCCTCATCACCTGCAACCCGTCCAATAATTTCCTCTACACGGACTATTACAAGCCATGGAAGGAGAACAAGCTGCCTCCTTGGCGTCGGTTCGTCAAAGCTCTGCCCCAGGACAACAAGACTCTCCCGGACAGATACATCGAAGGCCTTCTCCAGAACCTGACCCAATCGCAGATCGAGCGATTGGTATTTGGCAACTGGGAATATGACGACGACCCGAATTGGCTGGTCGATTATGACGCAGTGTGCGACATGTTCAGCAATGAGTTCGTACTCCCGACGGGCAATCGGTTCATTAGCACTGACCTTGCCGGAAAAGGACGAGACAGTTGGGTGGTTGGAACCTGGGACGGCATGGTCTGCCGGATCCCCATCGCCAAAGGCTTCTCGGAAGGCAAGGAGATGGAGGAGAAGATCGCCAAATTGGCTACCGGTCTGAAAGTCCCCAGGTCCAGCATCGTCTCTGACGCTGACGGACTTGGGTTCTACCTGGAGAGCTACCTGAAAGGCATCCGGGAGTTTCACGGAGGACAGTCAGCCATTGACTCCAAGACGTACAACAACATCAAGTCGGAGTGCGCATTCAAGCTGGCGGAGCTCATCAACAAGCGCCAGATCCACATCATCTGCTCTCCCGAAGTTCAGGAGAAAATCAAGCAGGAGATGTCGGTCCTCAAGTCCAAGAACACGAACTCCGCTGAGCAGAAGCGAGAGCTCATCTCTAAGGACACCATGAAACAGCTTCTTGGCAGATCCCCTGACTTCCTGGACATGCTCATCATGCGAATGATATTTGAGATAAAGCCGAAGGCGACTGGCATGAAGTCCGCCAAAATCATAATCCCAGCGAAGCGATGACCTTACCTATCATAGACTATCTCCGAGTAATGCTTCAGGATCTTGCTCCTGGAGCAGTGTTTGAGTGCGACCAGGCTCGGATGCTGAATGTCAAAGTGGACACAATGCCTCGATTTGAGACCGGGCTCAACGGAGAGGTCATCAAGGACCCAAAGGGGAATCCGGTCAGCACTACGTTCATCTACATCGAGGAGCCGACTCAGGGGTACTATGACATCCCGTACAGAGGCCACCAGAGACAGCGATTGCCTTTGATGATTTATTTCTGTAAGTTCGAGCCAATGGGCAATGACGCCTACAAAGGTGACACCCCATTCAGTGCTGAGTCCAAGACGACATCGAGGCTCATCCTGAGAGACGAGCTGGAGAGAACGATCGTAAGGCCCTTCCTCCTTCGGTTGAAGACCTCTCAGCTTGGGATGCTTTACCCGGAGATGATGAACACGGTACGAATAGTCTACCCATCTGCCAGGTTTGATGCTAACGAGGTCAGTGTGGGCATTGAGTTGACTATATATTCCGACTGGTGTATTTGGGCTGGGGGACCCAGCATGGATCTCATAGGCGAGAGATTAATAGACTTGCCTGTTGGTACTGATCTGTCCGGCAGAATGCTCCGATGCGTGGTCCCCGAGCCTTTATTCTCAGCTGCCCCGGACGTTCCGGGTTATACCCCTTGGCGTCTTCACAGCACGGAGAGATTTATTATAGCTGTCGGGAGTACGGGGGGAGCTAACGGTTACACATTCTTACAAATAAACATTGGGAATTCAAGATCAAATCCGTTCGAGGTATCTTACACGACCCTAAGGTCTATCCAGGGGGACAGGACCTTGTGGTATAATCCAGTTTGTACAGTCAAGGCCCGCAAAGGAACGACGGTCCTTACCCCGGCTCCCGAGGTATTTAAGCAATATCCATTCAACACGCTCACAATAGTAGGATGATACAGCGAATCGACATACAAGGCGGTCAGATGACGTTCGGCCAACGCATAGAGCTTGGCCGGATCATCACTGAAAAGGAGCTGACCGACATCGACAAGATGAAAGAAGGAATGCAATGTCTTGGGGTCAAATGGAGTCTGAGAAACACCTCAGAAATTGTCGAGTACTGGTATGAGGTTCTCATGGGCATTAAATACTGGATCGAGCGAGAACAGACTGAGCTCAAGTACGAGCCCAGTGCTGAGGAGAAGGCAGCCGGCATTGCTCAACTCTCTTTGGTGGTTGGCGAGATGGCCACCATCACTGCACTGGCCAAGGACTACTCGAAGGACCCGGACGAGATCCTGGAGTGGAAATATGGGAAGGTGTACAACCTCCTTTTCACCAACTTGCAGAGCCACCTCTTCCGGGAGCGACTGAACAAGGAACTGGAGCGTAAGGCTCAGCAGAAAGCCAATGCTCGCAAACCCAGAAACAAATGGCGGTAGGACTGGAACAGATATTGGCTGAGGGTCTCACCCAGATGAGGGACGAGATCATCCGGGCATCACAGGACGCTGGGCAGGAAGCCTCCGGCAGAACCTATGCTCAAATAACAGTGCAGACAGGACGAGAAGGTGGAACAGTTTGGGGATCAATCGAAGCTCCGAACTACTTCTACACTCTCATCCGGGGACGAGGTCCTGGCAAGATCCCCGCCAATTTGGGACAGATCATCATGGAGTGGGCAAAGCTCAAAGGCATCACATTCTCGGACCCGAAGGATCTGGTCCGATTCGGAAATGCCACTGCATGGAAGATAAAGCGAGAAGGCTCAGAGCTTTACCGCAATCACATTTACGTTGACTTGGTTGACACTCCCGCTGATAACTTCGAGGAGTATCTGTCTCAGCATTTGGACAAGATGATGAAGGTCCTCATCGAGGAGTCCTTCACTCCTGACAACAATATGGACCACGGATATATAATATAGCGCGATATGGCAATCACAAATCAACCGGCTGACGACTCCCTATTCTCAGCATATTCGCAAATACCAGTTGAGACCGACAACCTAACATCCGGGCTTGAGATCAAGGCTCAGAGCCCCGATAAGGCCGACATGATCTCGCTTAACATCATTGACAACGAGCGATCCGAGGTGCTTGACAACAGTGACGGCGCCGATGAAGAATGGTTCAGAGAGTTCGTAATACCCCGGAGGATGGAACCCGGGGAATGGTATGCTTTTCGGGTTGGCTCTGTCACAGCGAACGTGGAAACTCCCCTGACGGTCGCACTATACCAAGGAGACGCAGAAGGCCATGGGGTGGTCTTGGTTGCTGTGACCGACCTAACGATTGGCTCTCCCACGACATGGCTTGCCCAAGTCCCGCCTACCGAAAGCGTTACATACGATAACACGGTCCTGAGAATATATGCTGGGCAGGCAGGATCAACATCTGGGGTGAAGATAACACTGAACAACATGTCTTTGACCTACGGGAAAAACTTTATCGGCTATAGCCCCAGTTCAGTGAAAGCAGCAAACTCACTAACTGAAAGCATCGACATCTACAGAGACTCGGGATTCGGGCCGAAGAAGAAATACGATCTCAGCTTTTTAGCTAAAGCTGGGTTCCTGAATCGCCCCCGGACATTCCCGTACACTGACACAAGAATCTACTTTGGCATTGACTACAACCTCATATCGGCATACGCCTACAGAGGCATTGGCGAACAGGATTTCAATGTCCGGTATGCCTCCCGAGGAGTACGACCCCGAGGACACAACGCCAACTTCTCCAGGTCAAATATAGGACTGGCATTGACTGACAGAACTCCTGACAACAACAGGGATCTGTACGTAAAAAAATACTCCGGGTACCCATACTTCGTCACCCTGTTCCCGAAAGGAGTTTTGGAAATTAGTCCCGCTATCTCGGTCGACGTTAGTATTAAGCTAACTGGGGAATCGATAGAAGATCAATTTGGCATTTCCAGCCGACTAAACATCCCGCTTGTGTACGAATTTGAGGATGAAAATGCTGACGGAGCTGACTACGTAAAACTCAGACTTTCTGGTGGAGTACTTCCTAATAGAGCATGGAATATCATATTTGTCGACACGGAGGTACCTTGCAACCCATTCTATATTCGCTGGATAAACCGAAAAGGCGGATGGGATACGTACATGTTTGAGCAACACAAGAAGTATACTCAGGAAGTTGACAGAGGAGACCAATACGTATTGGCTAATGCCCGGGATCCTTATACCTCAGAGACGAGGGGGGAGTTAGCTCCGGAGGTTAAGAACATAGTCCAAGCCGGAGCAGAACAGCTTGACGAGAACGACTTCAACTTGCTCAAAGGGATTGCTCTCTCGCCTTTGGTCCAGGTTTACAACTATCAAATTCGGGCATGGCAACGGGTTCTCGTAGACGATACTGATCTGACTTGGGACACCAAAGCTCCCCGGAATACTGTTAGCTACGAGTTCCAGCTTATTGACGAACAAACTCAGTGGTAATATGAACTACGAACTACTCATGAAAGGCATTGACGGCGAGGTCTGGTCATTGGACCTCCCGCTTGATGCTCCTGCGATGAATTACCAGATCAACAACCTGGCGGAGCTGAAAGACCGGAATGCCTCATACTCCCAGCGGATCAGCCTTCCCAGGACGACCCACAATGAGCAAGCATTCCAATTCAGTTTTGTAATTGGCTCGGGGTCGCATGTGCCATACATGAAGTTCCCTTGCCAGCTATTCTATGAAGGAGCACTCATATCCCCCGTGGGAGCAGTATTGAACATCGTAGACGTGTCTGACGAATCAATAGGAATCCAGATCATTGGAGCGACCGCCGACTTGTTTGACACTCTCAACAACACTGACGCGAAAGACCCCGGGGATGGCATGTTCCTCCTCAAGTGGTACACGGACACAATGGGACAGACAGAGCGATACCTCACCGGTCCTGATGGGGTTGAAGTCCTGTACTTTTGGCTGTATGCAACTCTACAGAAGAATCCGAACGTGCCCCCGGTCTCGATGGAGGCAATCCGGCAAGTCCGAGAGTTGGACAAGTTCTACCCCCACCTCAACTGGTATGATCTCGTAACGTGGATCTTCGCCCGAGAAGGTTACAGTCTTGAGACCGACGTGGATCCCGTCGACCGAGCCGAAATGTTTTTGCCTTGCACTTACCCCGTTTTGGCAGACAATCCTCGTGCTCCGAAAGCATCCGGAACTGGCTGGATCCGGGATCCCTCGATTGGCACTACGGTCGGCGTGATATGGCAAGGCTATCCCGGGGTAACTCTCAGTGACCCGGTCGCCGGACGTTTGATTATGGGCACCGTACCCGGAACATTCAACTGGATGACTCTATGGGATACTACAATCACGTTTAGTTTCGCATGGTCCAATCCTTCTCCCCTCCAAAATGGTTCGGTGATAGTCAAAGTTACCCACTACAAGAACGACGGAACCAATGCTATAGTGTTGGACAGAACTTGGATGTCGGGATCTTCCGGCAGCGTTTCGGTCGACATCCCGATGGAGGCAGGAGAGCACATACTGGTGTCCGGGGCTCTCGACACAGGCAATTACTCTCCCACTCGGTATGACATGAGATTTCCGGTCAGCATTACTGCTCCTCCCGCGCCGGAAACTTCCCCGGGGGATAAGCCTCAACCCGGATTAACCTATGACCTCCTGGCCTCTACTGGGTTTAAGAGCTTGGGGGACATAGTCAAAGCTTTCTTCCAGCTGTTCGGGCTAACCATCGACGTGAATCCCGCTACCGAAGTAGCAAGAGCATACTCGGTTCAGGAGTTCTACAACAGACGAAGCTCGTCCGGGAAGAATTGGTCTGACAAGCTGATCAAAGGGAAGGACACTAAACTTACGTTCCAGTTGTCCAACTATGCCCAGTCCAACGAGATAAAGCTGGAGGATAACAAGGACAACAATGTTACTGACTCGTACAAGTTCAGCATCCCGGACGTCAACCTCCAGCCCACCAAACTCCTGTTCCAAATTGGGTTCTTGGCAGGGCTCAACCAAGCCCTTTTTGATGAGGACACTACAAACAAGGTTCATATACTTGCTAACTACCCGATTTGGACTATCAATAGAGGCCGGATGGAGAACGGTGAACTGACCGAGACAACTTGGGAGTACAATGCTCTCAGTAAGCCTATGGTCGTCCATATCAGTAAGTCTGACTATATGTATCCACAGGTAAGCGTCGGCTATAGCCTTACCCGAGTCCGACTATATACGGCGTATTTCAAAAATTTGAATTACTACGTTCCTAAGTACTACGACAAGCTCATCAACAATATCCTCAAAAGACCGAAGATCCTACAGACCCAGATTCTTTTGGATTCGCTCGACATCCAAAGTCTGGATCTGTTCAACCCCATATGGCTGGAAGAGCATGGGTTCTGGTTCTACGTTTCCAAGATCAACAACTTCCAAGCTGGCAAGATAACAAAAGTAGACTTAATACGAATGTAATATGGCCGAAGAACAGAAAAGTACAATCTACAATGTCCGGGTAACAGCTGAGGATGCCCTCAAAACGTTAGCCGAATTGAAACTCCGGTCCCAGGAGCTGAGGGATCAGCAGAAGGCTCTGGGCAAAGTGACTGAGGAGAATGCTCAAGAATACTACGCACTTGACAACCAGATCAAGGCAATCAACACAGAAGCGAATAAGTACCAGAAACAAATCCAGAACAACATTAAGCTCCAGAACCAACAGGAGGCCAGTCTGAACAAGCTGAGGACCCAGTTGGCTTTGGACAATGCCGAGTTTGCAGAGCTGGGCAACTCAATGCAGGACGCGGCTCGTAAAGCCGAGCTCGGCAAGCGCATTGCAGAGACAACTGAGGAGCTCAAAGCTCAGGAGGAGGCACTCGGAGACTACCGCCGATCTGTTGGTAACTATGAGAAGGCAACCGATAACCTGAAACAGGAGCTCAACGACTTGACCGACACTCTGATTCGGATGGCTCAAGCGGGGGACACGAGTTCAGCATCCTTCAAGGAGATGGTCAAACGAGCTGGCGAACTCAAAGCAGCAGAGGACACGGTCAACACAGCCATTGACCAGACTGGACGGGGAATTGACACACTGGTCGCTGTCACGGATGCAACTTCGGCAATCACTTCTGTCTACGGTTTATGGACCACAGCCACTCAGGTATTGGGGAGCGAGAACGAGGAGCTCAATGCTACCATGACGAAGATGATAACCATCATCACGGCTCTCTCCTCTCTGTCTTCTCTTCAAGCAGCTCTCTCCAAGACAGAAGCCACGTATCGTGCTGCATCCAACTTGGTTCAGCTGGTTGGCATCAACCAGACTCTCGCCGAGACGAAAGCGATAGCTGCTAAGAACGCTGTCCAGGGAGCTGGCAACATCCTCACTAAAGCAGCAGCAGCTGCCACATGGCTTTGGAACGCGGCTTTGGCTGCCAATCCTGTTGTGTTAGTAGCAGCGGCAGTGGGCGGATTGGTGGCTGGAGTGGTTGCTCTTACGAGCGCATTTAACAGTAATACGGAAGCTCAGGAGAGAGCAACACGGGCAATGGAGGCATACAACCGAGCTGCCGAAGCCTCCACGTATGTACTGGACCAGATCGAGACTAAACGAAATACTCTGTCCAAAGCCGAGGAGATACGGGGCAAACGGGAAATAGAGAACCTAAAAGCCAACCATGCCACGTCGGAACAGATAGCCGAAGCTCAGCTCAAAACAGCCAACAAGCTCCGCGAGATCGAGATGAATGCAGCTCGTCAGAGACAGATGGCTGCAATGGACGAGTTCGACTCCTTGAAGAGGGTAATTGCAGCCAAGGAAGAGGAACTCAACACGTGGTCAGGAAGCTTGGACAAATACAAGGAGGCCAAAAAGGAACTCGACGACTTGAAAGGCCGATACCAAGAACTGTTCCGGACAATTGAGAATGAGGGAGCCGCAGTTGCTAACTTGGCTCTCGAGACTGCAATAGCCAATCGGGAGGCTCAGCAGTCCATCGCCGATAAGGCTCTGGAAGTTGCTTTGAGGAACTCGGAAGCCATGCAGAAGATCCGGGAAGACGATCTCAGGTTCCAAACAACATTCCAGTCCACGAGCATCGCCATACGGATGGAGTATGAAAGAAAGCTCTACAAGGCAGCTCAGGACGGAGCCCGGGAGCGTCTCGCTCTCCAGAAAGCTCACGGCAAAATCACTAACAAGGAGTATCGGATGGCTCTGAATGCTATGGCTCGGTCTGACAAGCAGTTCTACGAGAACCAAGCCAAACAGCTCAATGACTACCTTGCTGGGGTGAGAGCCAACATATTGGCTGTAGCTTCCGGAGGCACAGTCGACATGCAGATTGCTCAGGTTACTCAGAAGTATCAGGACGCCATGAAGGAGCTGGCCAACATTCAGCCTCCCCAGTTTGTGAGAGGTATGAGCGAGGAGGAATACCAGAAAGAGTATGCCGCTTATGAGCAGTTCCTGGTCAACAGAGCCGAACTCGAGAAACAGATCCAACAAAACCTCCAGGACGAAATCAAAAAGATCCGCGAGGACGCTACCAAACAGCAACTTGACCGATTCAACCAAGCTCTCGACGAACAGTATGCCGAGGACCTCTCAAAGGCAGCAGACAACGAGAGGAAGAAGCTGGAGCTCGAGAACGAGGTGCTCCAGAAGCAAATCGAAGCCAGGAAAGCTGCCGGGGAAAAAACCTATGAGCAGGAGACCCAGCTACGAGCCAACAATCTTCGTCTCCAGCAAATGGACCTCGACAAGGAACTCGCTCAAGCTGAGTTGAATCACAAGTCCAAGTATGAGATACGGAAAAGATACCTGGAGGCGGAGTTGGCAGCAGCTCAAGGAAACGAGGACGCCATTGCTCAGATCCAACTCGAGATGGCTGAGAATGAGGAGGCTCTATGGGAAGAACGGATCGAGAAGCTCCGGGAGTATGCCGAAATGGCATCCGGCTTTGCTAATGCTTTCAACGACTTGGCCAGTGCTCTCGGGGAGCGCCGGGTTCAGGAGGTAGAAGAACAATACAGCCGGGAGGAACAGGCATTGGCGAATATGTACGCCAATGGTCAAATCACAGAGGCCCAGTACAACGAGAAGAAAATCAAGATGGAGAAACAGAAGGAGAAGGAGTTGGCCAAAATCGAACGGGAACAAGCTATCCGGGAGAGGGCAATGGGATCCTTCGAGATTGGCATCAATACTGCCATCTCCATCATGGCATCGGCTAAAATGGGATTCCCTTTGGCTATCCCATTCATCGCAGCAGCTGCAGCTCTCGGGGCCGTCCAGTTGGCAGCCCTCTGGGCAGCTCCTCTGCCGAAAGCCGCAAGAGGTAAATACATTGAGGGTCCCAGTCATGCCGCTGGGGGAGTGCACATTGAGGCGGAAGGAGGCGAGACCATCATTAACAAGAAGTCGAGCCGCATGTTCCTGCCTCTTCTGTCAGCCATAAACGAACTCGGTGGCGGAGTACCGTTCACTAAAGTTGGATCGGACGGGGGATATGCTATCCGGTCATTCGCTGAGGCGTCGGAACCTATGAATCGGCTTGACATGGAGAGGGCAATTCAAAAAGCATTTGGCCAGGTGAGAGTGATTGCTACAATCGAAGATATTCGGAGGGAAGATGCTAACTACGTGCAGATTCAGGACCGGGCTAATTTTTAATTAGTCCAGCACGAATAGTATTTCAATATCTATTAGGAATAATTATATTTGTATAGAAATAATTTGGCACATGATATTCATCAACTTAAAAGGCGCAATCGACTCAGAGGAGAATCGGGTCATGATGGAGCTTTGGGGCGGGACCTCGGAGATCTGTTCTGTGGAGACCTTCCGCCGGGTACTCGATGAACACCCCGACGAACAGGAGGTGTGCATCAACATCGACTGTGAAGGGGGCTCTGTTGAGGAGGGCTTCAAGATTTACGACCTTCTTCGCATGAGTGGGAGGACTATATATACAAATATTGTCGGGGGATGCCACTCTATGGCAGTGTGCATCCTGTTGACAGCTCCGGCAGAGAACCGGTCGGCAAACAGGAATTGCCGGGCACTCATCCACCGGGTATACATGCCTGTCGGGGATTGGCTCACTTCCGACGATGCTCGCAGCATTGCCGAGGAGCTTGCTCTGGAGGAGGAGGCTATTCTCGACGTGTACGTCGAGAGGACAGGTCAGGACCGGGAACGGCTCCGCAATGTCATGCATGAGGAGCGCGTCCATGATGCCAAATCCCTTCTTGACTTGGGATTCATTTCCAAAATCAATTCATACAACACAAACCAAATTTTTAATGCTATGGCAAAAAACGAAAAAAGCGCTTATGAAAAATTCATGAGCAAAGTCAAGGCATTCCGGAATGGCAAGAAAGGCGCTCCCGCCAACTTCGACTATCTGGATGCTGAGGGTCAGGTCGTTCTCCAGACCGTAGGGGAAGAGGACAATCTGGCAGAAGGTGTAGAGGCAACTCTCGCCAACGGCGAGACGTCGGGCACTGTCGTCCTGGAGGACGGTAGGGTAGTCACCGTCGAGGACAACGTCGTCACCAAAATCGAGGAGGAGGAGACCGAGTCTCTCGAGGACCGCGTTGAAGCACTGGAGGCGATGCTCGACGAGGCAACGAACCTCATCGCGGAGCAGGAGAACGAACTCCGCAACCTCCGTGGTAGCAACTACCGCCCGAAGAACCGCAAGACGGTTCTGCCCGGAGGCAAGAAGACCGAACCCTCGGCAGCTGACCTCAAGAACGAAGCTCGCGAAAAGCTCCAGAAGGTCAACGCTGCCAAAAAGATCCTCAAGTAGTCAAACTCAAAAGCTTTAAGAACTATGGCAGCTAAAAACGGCGGATTCCTCGACATGGATAAGTTCACTTTTTGTGGACGTGTCATTCAGGCAATCTCGGAGATGATTATGGAGGACACCATTCAGGGTCCTGACATCAACTCCATTCACACAGTCTTCCCCGACATCGTCACTAACACCGAGGTGGGTTACATCGGTGAGGGTGGCATGGTCGGCGTGGTCCACACCGGGTGTAACCCGACTCCTCAGCCGTGGAACATCAACACCCGCAAGCTGAAATGGGAGCCCGGCATCTGGGAGATCCTCCTGTCCCAGTGTTACACTGACCTTCAGCAGTCGGCAACTATCTACTCTCTCCGCACCGGCGTCGACATTCCGGACTTCACGGATACAGACTACATGAACATCGTCATTGAGGTTCTAGAGCGCTCCATCATGGGCTTCTGGTACCGCCTGTTCTGGTTCAACGACAAAGGCGCCAAGAACGTTACCGACAGCGGTATCATTACGGATGGGCTCGACCTGAAATTCTTCACCATCATCAACGGTTTCTGGAAACAGATTACCGCCCAGGTTACAGCCAATCCGTCCCAGCGCGGAGCCACCATTACGGAAAATGCCGGGGCATCTTACGCAGCTCAGAAGCTTACTCCGGCCAAGGCAAAGGAATACATCCAGTCGGTCGTGTTTAGTGCCCCGCTTCTGCTCCGTCAGCAGTCTGACAAGTTTATCCTCGTTACCCAGTCGGTCTACGATGCCTATCAGCAGTCTCTCATGGACGCTTGCTGTCTCGAGTCGGCTCGCTTGGCTCTGCTGAATGGCATGGAGGCTCTCAGCTTCAATGGCATTCCGGTCATCGCAATGCCCATCTGGGACAAGATCATCGCTACGTCGGAAGACACTGGCAAGAAGCTCAACAACCCCCATCGAATCCTCTTCACCTCGAAGAGCGTTCTCGGCGTAGGTGTTGATGCAATCGACAGCTTCGAGAAGATGCGGGTCTGGTACGAGTACAAAGACCGCGTAGTCTACGTAGAACTCATGGGTCGGGCGGATGCCAAGCTCACCAACCCGGATATGTTCTCGGTAGGTATCTAATCCTCAAAAATCTAAGAAAATGGCAGGACTTGATTGTTCTAAAATCAAAACAGGATTCATCAACCAGGTGTGTGGTAAGCCGGCAATCGCCGGCACCACCGCCAGGGTGATTCTCCTCAGCTACTCGGACGTCGACAAGTCGAAATCCGTTGTAACTGACAACGTTATCTCTTCGCTCATCCTCAAGACCGGTGCCACTGGTTATGAAGTCGACTCGCTGCCCAACGCAACAGTTGGCTCGGACACCATCAATGCTGGCACGTATCTCAAGACCCACCAGCACAACGTGGTCGTCCGAATCTTCAAGAAGTCGGAAGCAGCCAAGAAGTTCGTAAACGGCCTGACCAATGCCCGCGTCATCGCTATCGTCGAGAACAACGACACCGGCGACAACGGGGACACCAAGTACGAGGTGTATGGCTGGGACTCGGGTCTGGAGCTCACCGAAATCACTGTCACTACCGAAATGACCGACGGCGTCGCTTACCAGGTAACTCTGGCCAACGGTACCATCGCTCAGGAAGGTTCGCTCCCGATGAGCCTCTTCGACACGGATGAGGCGACCACAGACCTCATGGTAAACGGGCTTCTGACCGGAGGATCTAAACCGTAGCACTCATGACTGACATGCTCGAAAGACTGAGAGCTTACCAATCCAAGTATGGGTCCCTGAAAGGCGAAGCCTATAGGGCCCATACATTGGAATTGGAAAAGAATCCCGCTCTCCATCGAGAAGTAGACGAACTTTCTCAGTACTTTTTGAATAAGTCAGTTTCCCGATGCGGCTTCTGCCTGATCGAAGCCGACTTAGCACTAAGACGAATAACAGAACAACAGATGAAAAACGTAGCACACCCAGATTACGAACTCCGAGCAGGTACCCTGCTCCACGACCCAATCAACAAAGAGTTCAGCAAGATCCTCACTCCGAGAAACATCACGGAGGAGCTTTGCTTGTACCACATCGCATTCAACAAGGATGCTCTTTCGTACTTCACCCGGGTCCCCGAAGATCTGAACGACCGGCTGGAGAAGTTCATGGCACGTTACGTCAAGGAGATGCCGGACAAGGACGTGGAAATCAAGAAGCGCCAGGCTCAGGTCCTGAGCAAGCAGATCGAGTCCGTGAAAGCCGAACTCGAAGAGCTGAACAAGAAACAGACCGAGCTGAACGCCAAGCTCGACGAGTACTCCAAAGCCATGGGAGCAATCCACGCTATTCTCGATTCTGCGAGGGCCGGGGAGAAGACCGAGGAGAAGACCGAGGAGAAGACCGAGGAGAAGCCCGAGGAGAAGCCCGAGGAGAAGCCCGAGGAGAAGACCGAGGAGAAGCCCGAGGAGAAGACCGAGGAGAAGACCGAGGAGAAGCCCGAGGAGAAGACCGAGGAGAAGCCCGAGGAGAAGACCGAGGA
>OGLE01001900.1_pt1 | contig 14858 bp, 14 predicted proteins | sample 1572671 | NCBI WGS metagenome assembly OGLE01 (sample SAMEA2581923, study PRJEB24529) | metagenome | biome: Human gut stool | place: China | collected 2011 | reverse complement strand
ACTCTTTCGGCTCACCACTCGTCCTTGCCCTTTTCGCTGGGCAGCACCAGTTCCAGAGAACGGATGGCACATTCGATCATGGAGTCGTCCGGCTCGTTGGTGGTGAAATTCTGAAGCCACATGCCCGGGGCGGACAGGACCCGGGTCACGGCGTTGTCGTGACGGCCCACAAAGCGGTTGAATTCATAGGTAACGCCCACCACCGGGATCAGCAGCAGCAGATGCATGGCCACCCGGACCCACAGATTCTGCCAGTTCACATAGCTGAACACGATGCTGCTGCACAGAATGGACACCACGATGACCACGAACAGGAAGCTGGTGCCGCAGCGGGGGTGGTGCTTGGGCTGGATGCGGGCGTTTTCCACCGTCAGCGGCAGGCCCGCCTCATAGCAGAAGATGGTCTTATGCTCCGCCCCGTGATAGCAGAATACCCGGCGCACGTCCTTCTGCCTGGAGCAGAGGATCAGGTATCCCAGGAAAATGGCGATCTTCACCGCCCCCTCGATGAGGTTGTGGACGGCGGCATGCCGGGCGTGGAACAGCCCGGCGATGAAGGTGGGCAGCAGCATAAACAGCAGCAGGGTCAGCCCCAGGGACAGGATCACCGACACCCACACCAGCACCGACTGCAGCTTCTCCGCCGGAACGTGCTCCTCCAGCCACTTATCCAGCTTGGAGGGCTGGACGTTTTCGTCCTCGGGGTAATAGTCGGCGGAGAACATCAGGGCCTTGACGCCCCGGACCATGGAGTCCAGAAACGTGACGGCCCCCCGGATGATGGGCCAGCCCAGAATGGGATACTTGTCCTTGATCAGGGTCAGCTCCTCCACCTTGGTCACCAGGCCCTCCGGCGAGCGGACCACGATGGCCTGCTTTTCCGGCCCGCGCATGAGAATGCCCTCGATCAGGGCCTGACCGCCGATGGAGGTGCGGAATTGCTTGTTATTTTTTTCCATGGGGAATGGGTTCCTTTCCAGTATCATAACACACCCGCCGCAAAAATGCAACAGGCGTTCGATTTTTACAGCTCCTGGCCGGAGATGGGCAGCCGGATGGTGACGATGGCCCCGCCGCCGTCGGCGTTGCCGATGTCGAACACGCCGCCGTGGCGCTGGACGATCTCGTCGCACACCGCCAGGCCGATGCCGCTGCCTCGGGCCTTGGAGGAGCCCTTATAAAACTTCTGCTTCACAAAGGGGACCTCCGCCGGAGGGATGCCGGGGCCGTAGTCCCGGATACGCACCACATAGCTGTCCCCCTCCTGGGTCATATCCACGTCGATGCGCTTGCCTGCGCCGCCGTGCTTGGCGGCGTTGTCCAGCACGTTGCAGAACACCTGCTTCAGCCGCTGGGGATCCCCGGAGATGGGCTCGGTATACAGCTCCTGATCGCTGTGATAGTTCAGCTGGATGCCGTCCTGGCGGAACAGCTCCCGATAGGTATAGATGGCGTCCTCCAGCTCCGCCTGCAGGTCCATTTCCTCCACCTGCAGGGTGAAGCGGCCGTCCTGCATTTTGGAAAACTCCAGCAGCTCCTCCACCATGCCCGTCAGGCGGCGGGCCTCCTTGACGATGATGCGCAGGCCCCGGCGCAGCTGGCGGGGGTCGCCGCTTTCATCCCCCAGCAGGGTCTCGCCCCAGCCGCTGATGGCCGTCAGAGGGGTGCGCAGCTCGTGGGACATGGAGGAGATGAACTCCGTCTGCATTTTCTCGCTCTGGCTGATTTTCAGGGACATGTTGTTGATGTTGTCCACCAGCTGCCCTAGTTCGTCGGTATACTTGTTGGCGATCTGGATGCCGTAGCTGCCAGAGGAGATGCGCTTGGCAGCCTCGGACACCTCCGCCACCGGCTGCACCACGTTGTTGATGAAGATCAGGTTGGACACGAAGATCAGGAAGATCACCGCCGCGATGACGGCGGCCATCACCAGCACCGTCAGCCACAGCTGCTGATCCAGCAGCCGGGTAGAGGTGACGAACCGCATCACGGCCACCACCGTTCCGTTGTAGAACACCGGGCTGGACACCGCCAGGATGCTCTCGCCGGTCAGGGGGTCCCGGCCGGAGAAGGAGGCGGTCTTGCCGGTTTCCACGGCCCGGCCCACCTCCGGGGTGGCGGGGGTGCTGCCGGCCACGGCGCCCCGGGAGGACAGCTCCACCTGGCGCTTGCCGTTGATGAATTGCAGCTCCACGTTCTTGGCCAGGCTGTCGTTCATGCTGTAATCCGTGACGTATTGGGCGGCCCGGCGGTAATACTCGCTGTAGCTGCCCATGCTGTAGGCGCTGAAATAGTCGGAGCCGGACTTGGCCTTGGCCTCCAGAGAGGACCTGGCCCGGGCGTCCAGGCTGGAGCTGATGGTGGCGGCAGAGAGCACGCCCACCAGCACCAGAATGACGATAATGGGTCCCACGCTGCTGGCCAGCCAGCGGCGGCGCAGACCCCGCAGCTTCAGCCGCTTCCCCTGTCCCCGGGTGAACAGCCGCAGCTTGTTATCCGTGTTGGTATCCATGGCTTAAAAGCCCCACTTGTATCCGTAGCCCCACACGGTGTTGATATAGGTGGGGCTGGTGGGGCTGTCCTCGATTTTCAGCCGCAGACGCCGGACGTTGACGTCCACGATCTTCAGCTCGCCGAAATAGTCCCGGCCCCACACCAGGTCCAGGATCTCCTCCCGGGACAGGGCCTTGCCGGGATTTTCCATGAACATCCGCATGATGGAATACTCCACCTGGGTCAGCTTGATGCGCTGGCCGTTTTTCTCCAGGGTGCGGTTGCGGGTGTTCAGCAGGAAGGGTGGCTGGCTGATGGTGCCCGGCGGCAGTTCCTGGGTGCCGCCGCTGCTGCGGCGGATCAGGGCGTCCACCCGGGCAGTAAGCTCCACCGGGGAGAAGGGCTTGGTCACATAGTCGTCGGCCCCGTTCATCAGGCCCGTGACCTTGTCCATCTCCTGGGATCGGGCCGTCAGCATGATGATGCCGATGCGGGGGTTGGTGGCCCGGATGCGGCGGCACACCTCGAACCCGTCGATGCCCGGCAGCATCACGTCCAGCAGGGCCACCAGCGTGTCCGGATTCTCGTGGAGCTTGTCCAGGGCCTCCTCGCCGGTTTCGGCCTCCACCACCTCGTATCCTGCCCGGCGCAGGTTGATCACAATAAAGCTGCGGATGCTGGATTCATCCTCCAGAACCATTACCTTTCTCATGGATTCGACGTTCCTTTCCTCGGATTTTCATGCAGCCCACTCGGCCATCACCAGGTTGAAGCCCAGGCGCAGGCTCTCCTCGTCCAGGCCGCAGTAGTTGGCCCCGGCCAGCAGCTCCCCGGCGTAGGTGACGCCGTTCTGGCGCTTGAGGGCCATGCGGCTGCCCATCATGGCCTGCTTTTCCCGGTTGTCGCCGGTAAGGGCGTACAGGGCCGCCACCGGCTGTCCGTTGGACAGCAGTACCACCTGGCTCTCGTACGCGCCGTTTTCGGCGGTGGTGAAGGTGGCCTCCCCCTGCCAGGTATCCGGCAGGCGGAAATACCACCCGGCGGACAGATCGTGATAGGTCACGCAGTGGACATCCGGGCTTTCGTCGCCGCAGTAGCTGATCCAGCGGACCAGCCCCCGCACCGCCGCGGCGGTGTTGGCGGCAGCGCCGCTTCCCGCGTCGGCGGCGGCAGTCTCCGGCGCGGGGATCTCCACGCTGCCGTCGCCGTCGATGTCCTGGGGCTTGAGCTGCATATAGGGGTACACGGCGGCGGTGAGGCCGGTGGTCCGGTCCTGGGCGATGTTGGTCAGTCCGCCGCTCTCCTGCCACACCAGGATATCCGTCATGGCCATACCCTGGCTGTTGACGCCGGTGGCAAATACGGCGGGGGTGCCGTCGGAGAGCTTGCCCACCACCACGCTGCCCCGGCTCAGCTCCGCCATGGTGTAGGACAAGACGCTGCTGTAGCTGGCGGAGATCACATCGTCCTTGCGGATATACAGCCCCGCCACCGGCTGTCCGTCGTTATCCGAGCGGAACAGCAGCAGGCTCTTGACGCCGTCGCCGTCCAGGTCCGTGACGGTGAAGCGGGTATAGCCGCTTTGCAGCAGCACATAGGGGTCCGGCTGGGGCACATACACGGCCACGGTCTGCACGTCGGCGCTGATGCGCCAGCCCACGATGATCTCCAGCCGGCCGTTGCCGGTGAGGTCCTCATACTGGACACTGTCAATGGCGGTGCCGCTGCTCTCGATGACGCACAGGCGGTGATAGGTGTCGTCCTCCGGCCGGAAAACGAAGATTTTCAGGGGCTTTTCGTCGTCCTGCAGCCGCATGAATACCAGGGCCTCCGACAGGCCGTCGTTGTCCAGGTCCACCATCTGCACCGGCTGGATGTTCTGCCCGGTGCTGGGGCCCACCAGCTCATAGCCCTGCTTCTGCAGGTCGTCCAGCTCCTGGGACAGCCCCTCGTATTCCGCCGACACCCGGGGCAGGGTGAACAGATCCTCCACCGACGAGCGGAACATGCACCCGGTCAGGGTCAGCGACATAACCGCCGCCAGAAGCAGCGCCGCCACGCGCTGCGGCAAATGTTTCATTGGAACGATCCCTCCCCCGGTCCGATTTTTTCACTCATCTATCATATCACAGGTTTCGCCGGTTGTGTAGCCCTGTTTTGCTCCCGTCACAGAAAATTTATCGTCAGGCCCCGGGAAATAAAAATGTGGGGCGGGGGCCTGCGGCCCCGCCCCACCGGTTTTCACTTGTTCCCGCTGGTCTTTCTTATCGCACCCGGGGGATCAGCAGCATCCCCTCCGGGCGGTCCTCCGTCAGCTCGTTGGCGGCCCGGATGGCCTCCTCGTCTGTGCGGTACTGCCGGGCGATGTCCCACAGGGTCTCCCCTTCTGCCATGCGGCGCAGGATCAGGGAGGGCTGCGGCCCCTCCGGCGGGTCCTGCAGCTCCACCGCCGTCACCGCCGCCACCGGCCGGCGCAGACACCGCCGTGCCTCAAACCGCACCGGCACTGACAGCCGGCAGGTGCTGCCGGTGATCTGCATCTGCGGCAGGCCGCAGGCGGCCCGGACAGTCTGCGGCTCCCAGGCCGCCGGGGCCGTCACCTCCGCCGACCGCTCGGCGCACACCGGCGTCCCGCTCTCGTCCAGATACAGCACCCGCAGCCGCACCGTGCACCGCAGGGCCGGGCCGCCGCCCTCCTGCACCGTGCTGACGCCGCTGCATTCCGCCGCCGTCAGATAGGCAAAGGGTCTCCCCTGGCCGAACTCCAGCTGCTGCACCGCCTCCTGGCTGGGGATATTCCGCTGCCAGGCCACCGGCAGCGGCGTCTCCTGCCGCCGGACCTGGGCCGCATGGTGCAGGCTGTACAGGTCCTCTATGTACGATACCTGCTGCTTCCGGCGAACCAACAGCGCCGCGCACACCGTCACGGTGATGCCGAAGGCCGGGCCGTTTTCCGTCCGCAGCACCCGGATCTCGCTGCTGGCCCACTGGATGCGGGCCTCCGTTTCGGCCCCCTCCGGCAGGTCCAGGCCGTCCAGCAGCTGGGAGAAGGGCAGCGCGGTCCGATAGGCCGCCAGCTCCTGGTTGTCTCCGCGGTACAGCACGCACACCTCCGCCTGGCCCTTCAGCACCAGGCGGCTGCCCACCCGGCGGCATTCCTCCACCCGGGCGGCGGTGCGCTCCATCAGCACATCCTCCGGCGGCGGGCCGTCGGGCGCCACCTCCTGGGCGAAGGAAAATTCCCGCTCCTCCACCGCTGTCAGCAGCTCCACCTCCTGCCGCCGCACCCGCAGGGCAGGATCCTCCTCCGTGCCGCAGCACAGCCGCTGCCGCCGCCGGGCATAGCCGGACACGGTGAACTCCGGCATCACCCGCAGATACAGCTTCCGGGCGGTGACGGCCTTAGCCTCCGCCAGCAGCAGCCGCCCGGTGACGCACACGGCGTCGCAGTCCGCCAGCCGCTTATCCTCCACCTGGCAGGAAAACGGCACCTCCATCGACAGGCTCCGCAAACCCGCGCTCTCCTCCGAGGTATACAGCACCGTCAGCACCACGCTGCCGCCCATGGTCAGCTGCTGGCCCGCCGGATGCTTCTCCCGCAGCCGCAGCTGCCCCACGGTATCCACGATCCGGGCAATGTCCGGGCAATACTCCGGGATCGCCGTCTCCATGGACTCCTCCTGAGTGGTGACCAGGTCGCCTACCGGCTCGCAGCAGGCCAGCTCCGCAAATTTCAGCTCCAGTTCCATGCGTTTCCCGTCCTCTCCTTGTTTTCACTGTCCCAAGGCTATGCGGGAACACGCCGGGTTATTCCTGGATGCCGAACATCCGCCGCAGCAGCCCCCGCAGACACCGGGGCGCCTTCCAGATCACGATCTTCATGCACATTACCTCCCGTCCTTCAAGCATATGATCCCGCAGGCGATCAGCAGAAACGCCACCAGGAACATCAGCGCGCCCACCGGGAAGATGGCGGCGATCAGGATCCCCAGCCCCAGGCCCAGGGCGCACACGCCGATGACCGCGCCGCAATTTCCCCGTCTCATGGCTCTCTCCCTCCTCTGCCTCAGTATATGCCGGAAAGCTCCCTCTTGCGCCGGGAGGAAAAGTACGGTACAATAATCCCTAAAAGGAGGGACGGATATGAACCTGTTATATGCGCTGGAGAGCGTGCGCACCCCGTTCTGGGACGCGGTGTTCTCCGCCGTGACCCACCTGGGCGAGGAGACCGTTTTCATGGTGGCGGCCATTCTGATCTTCTGGTGCGTCAGCAAGCAGGAGGGGTACTATCTGCTGCTGATGGGTTTTTTCGGCACGGTGGTGAACCAGTTTCTGAAGCTGCTGTTCCGGATTCCCCGGCCCTGGGTCCGGGACCCTGACTTCACCATTGTGGAAAGCGCCCGGGCCCAGGCCACGGGCTACTCCTTCCCCAGCGGCCACACCCAGAACGCCGTGGCCACCTTCGGCGGCATTGCCCGGTCCACCCGTCGGCCCTGGGTCCGGTGGGCCTGCGTGGCGGTGCTGCTGCTGGTGTCCTTCTCCCGGCTGTACCTGGGGGTCCACACGCCCCTGGACGTGGGGGTGTCCTTTGCGGTGGCCGGGGTGATGGTGCTGACCCTGTATCCCCTGATCCGCCAGGCCGACCGCAAGCCCAGCCTGATGGCGGGCCTCATCGCCGGGATGCTGCTGGTGGGCATCGCGTATCTGGTGTTTGCGTATGTCTATCCCTTCCCGGCGGACGTGGACGCGGCCAACCTGGCCCACGGGCAGGAAAACGGCTGGAAGCTGCTGGGGGCCACCGTGGGCTTCGGCATCGCCTGGTGGCTGGACCGGCGGTATATCCACTTTGACACCCGGGCCGTCTGGTGGGTGCAGCTGCTGAAGGTGGTGCTGGGCCTTGCTTTGCTGATGGGCATCCGGGCGGGGCTGAAGGGTCCTCTGCTGGCCCTGTTCGGCAGCGCCGGGGTGGCCGGAGCCGTGCGATACGGCATCATGGTGCTGTTCGCCGGAGCCGTCTGGCCCACCGCCTTCCGCTATATGGCCCGCTGGGGCAAAAAAGACTGAAAAAACCGGCTCCCCGGCCGCAAGGTCCGGGGAGCCGGTTTTTTTCTGTTCTGTTATTCCAGCACGAACCGCATTTCCACGGGGTTGTGGTCGGAATAGGCAAAGCCCAGGTCCACCACGTCGCTGGAGGTCACCGTCACGTTTTCGGACACCAGGAACCCGTCCACCGTCAGCACATACTGCCCCTGGTGATAGGGTCCGTCGGCGTTGCGGCAGCTGGGCACAGGGTTCCCCTCATCCAGCGGCGCGATCAGGGACACGTTGAACCCGTCGAAGGTGTCCTCCGGAATGGGCTGGGCCCAGGTGTACTCCTGGTCCGCCTCGCCGAAATAGACGGCGGAATCCCCCAGCAGGTCCTTGTTGAAGTCGCCGCCGGCCACGCACCAGTTGCCTGCGGCATACTCCCGCTGCATGTCGTCCAGCAGCAGCTTCAGCTGCTCCATGGCGATGGTGCCGTCGGAGGTGTAGGCCGACAGGTGCAGGTTATACAGCACCAGCTCACCGCCGCCGGCCACCGGGATCCGGTGCACGCTGTAGCACCGGTCCAGATCCACCAGCTTCATCAGGCTGTTTTCGATGGGCAGCTCCACCCGCCGGGCGCTGTCCACCGTCATGGCCGACAGGGTCATCAGCCCCGACACCGACGCCCCGTGGGGGTGGCGCAGGGGATACATCAGGAAGGGGGAGTCGTAGTTCTGGGCCCAGGTCCCGTCATACTCTGGCAGGGCCTCCCGCAGCAGGGCGGCCTCGTCCACATGATAGCTGCGGGTGGAATCCCGGTCCACCTCCTGGATGAGATAGAAGTCCGCATGCTGCTGGGACAGGAACGACCCGATGTTTCCTATGTTGTCCGTCAGCCGCTCCCGGGACCAGGCCCAGGACTCCGTTCCGCCGTCCATAAAGAAGCCGTAATCTGGCTCATAGGCGCCGAAGCCGATGTTATAGGACAGCAGGTGATATTCCCGGCCGGTCTCGGCGGGCTGAAGCACCTGCCGGTCCACCTCCAGGTCCATGTCCCCCAGCCGGTGATAGTCGATGAGCACATAGGCCAGGTATCCCACCACCAGCAGCACCAGGGCCGCCAGCACCAGCAGGATGATTTTCAGCGGTTTGTTCACGAAACGCGCCTCCTTGTTTACAAAAGTCCATGCATCCATTATAATCGAAGTCAGAACATTTGGAAAGAGGTTTTTTCGTGAAACGATTTGCCATCCGATTCAACGCGCCGGTGGTGCTGAGCTTCGCCATCCTCAGTCTGCTGGTGCTGGTGCTGGACTCCGCCACCGGCGGGGCCTCCACGGCCCGGCTGTTCTGCGTATACCGGGCGCCCCTGACGGACCCACTGACGTATGTGCGGTTTTTTACCCACGTTCTGGGCCACTCGGGCTACAGCCACTATATGGGCAATATGCTGCTTCTGCTGCTGGTGGGGCCGGGGCTGGAGGAGAAGTACGGCAGCCGGAATCTGCTGCTGACCATCGTCATCACCGCCTTTGCCACGGGGCTGGTGCAGTTCCTGCTGTTTCCCCACTCCGCTCTGCTGGGCGCCAGCGGCGTGGTGTTCATGATGATCGTCCTGTCCTCGTTCACGGAGATGAAGAAGGGCGGCATTCCTCTGACCATGCTGCTGGTGGTGGCCCTGTACTTAGGCAGCGAGATCGCCGACGGCCTTACCAGGACGGACAACGTGTCCCATCTGACCCACATTGTGGGCGGCGTGAGCGGCATCGTGTTCGGCTTCCGGCTGGCCCGGGCGAAGAAAAGATAGCCCCCCTCCAACGAAACAGCCCCGCAGCCCGCCGGAACCGGCAGACTGCGGGGCTTGCGCTTTGCCTTATTGCAGGGCCTGCAGCGCCGCCCGGGCGGCGGCCTGCTCGGCCTCCTTCTTGCTCTTGCCGGTGCCGGTTCCGGCCGTCTGGCCGTTGAGCAGCACCGCGCAGGTGAACAGCTTGGCGTGATCCGGGCCGGTGGCCCCGATCATCTCATAGTGCAGGGTCTGGTTGCTGCGGCGCTGGACCAGCTCCTGCAGCTCCGTTTTATAGTCCCGGCGGCGCTCCTCCACGGCCTCCTCCTGCTCCTTGTCCAGCAGGACCCGGTGGATCAGCGCCCGGGCGGCCTCCATGCCGCCGTCCAGATACACCGCCGCGAACACGGACTCCGTGGCGTCGGCCAGGATGGAGGGGCGGCACCGGCCTCCCCCGGCCTCCTCGCCCTTGCCCAGCCGCAGCTCATTGCCCAGGCCCAGGCTCTGGGCCACCTCGTACAGGCTCTCCTCGCACACCAGGGCCGCCCGCATCCGGGTCAGGTCCCCCTCCGGCAAATCCGGGTGCTTGTGGTACAGATAGTCCGCCGTGACCAGGCCCAGCACGGCGTCCCCCAGAAACTCCAGCCGCTCGTTGCTGCTGACGCCGCAGCAGCGGTGCTCGTTGGCGTAGGAGCTGTGGTACAGGGCCGCTTGAAGCTGCTCCTTGCAGCGGAAGGTATAGCCTAGTTTTTTTTCCAGTACTTGCAGGGTATGCATGATATTTTTCTCCCTTCCGCAGCGGAAAAAGGAAACCCCGTTGCAACCAACGGGGCCTTCTTTTTCAGCTGCTTGATTGATTCAGTTCAGCTTATTATACAGATAGCGCACGCAGTCGCCCACGGTCTTCAGACCGGTGAGGTCCTCTTCGTCGATCTCGCCCACGTCGAATTCCTCCTCCATGGCCATGACCAGCTCCACCAGGTCCACGGAGTCGGCGCCCAGATCGTCCACAAAAGAACTATCCATGCCGATCTCGTCGGTATCAATGGCAAACTGCTCAGCGATCAGATCCTGCATGGTCTTGAAGATCTCGTCCATCGTCATGAGATGATCCCTCCTTTCGGGCTTTGTCTTGGAAAATAATACGGCAATTGGTCAGGTCTGTCAATACCCTTTTTGTGAATTATTCCGGCTGCACCTGCATCAGATGCACATTTTCCTGAATCTGTCCAATGATGCCGCTTTCGGCCACCTGCCTGGCCTGGCCGATGGCGTTGTCGATGGCCTCGGCGTTGGAGGAGCCGTGGGCCTTGATGACGGGCCTGGAGATACCGATGAAGGCGGTGCCCCCCACCTTGTTGGGGTCCAGCTGGGCCTTGAAGGCCCGCAGCCCCGGCATCACCATGGCGGCGGCCAGCTTGGTCAGCAGGTTCTTCCGGAAAATGTCCCCCAGGGCGTGACCGGCAAAGGAGCCCACGCCCTCCATGGTCTTGAGCAGGATGTTGCCGGAGAAGCCATCGGTGACGATGACGTCGCAGCCACCCTTGATGGCCTCCTTGGCCTCGATGTTGCCGATGAAGTTCAGGTGGCCCTCCTCCCCAGCCTTGCGCAGCAGGGCCAGGGTCTGGCGCTGCAGGTCCGTGCCCTTGCTGTCCTCCGCGCCGATGTTCAGCAGGCCCACCCGGGGACGCTCCAGTCCCAGCACCCGGCTGGCATAGAAGCTGCCCAGGTAGGCGAATTGCATCAGATACTCCGGGGTGCACTCGGCGTTGGCCCCGCAGTCGATGAGCACGGCCTTGCCGCCGGTGGTGGGGATCACCGGGGCCATAGCCGCCCGGCGGATGCCCCGGATGCGCTTGGTGATCAGGGTGGCCCCGGCCAGCAAAGCCCCGGTGGACCCGGCGGAAACCAGGGCGTCGGCCTTGCCGTCCCGCAGCAGGGTCAGGCCCACGCCCATGGAGGTATCCTTCTTGTGCCGGAACACCTTGGAGGGGTCGTCGCACATCTCCACGGTTTCCGTGGTGTGGACGATCTCCATCCCCCGGGGGATGGTGTCGTGGCCGCAGTCCCGCAGCGCCCGGAGAATGGCCTCGGTGTCGCCGGTCAGCAGCACCTCCACGCCCCAGTGCTCCATGCCCAGCAGGGCGCCCTTCACGATTTCCAGCGGGGCGTTGTCGCCGCCCATGGCGTCAATGATGATCTTCATAGTTCAGAACCTCCTGCTTCAGCTGCTCGATAATGGCCAGCGACCGCTGGGACAGCTCGGCGTTTTTGTTGCGCTTGCCCTTGACCCGGTGGTCCAGAGGCGGCATGATGCCGAAATTGATGTTCATGGGCTGGAACTGGGTCACGGACTCGTTGCTGACATACAGCCCCAGAGCGCCGATGGCCGTCTCCCGGGGGAAGTCCATGGGGGCCTGGCCCAGCAGCCGCCGGGCCGTCTCCACCCCCACCAGAAAGCCCGAGGCGCAGGACTCCACATACCCCTCCACGCCGGTCATCTGCCCGGCAAAGGCGATGCGGGGCCGGGCCTTCAGCCGGTAATACCGGTCCAGCAGCCGGGGAGAGTCCAGATAGGTGTTCCGGTGCATGACGCCGTAGCGCAGGAATTCCGCGTTGTGCAGAGCGGGGATCATGGAAAACACCCGCCGCTGCTCCGGGAATTTCAGATGGGTCTGGAAGCCCACCAGGTTATAGACGCTGCCCTCGGCGTTGTCCCGACGAAGCTGCACCACGGCGTAGGGCCAGCGGCCCGTCCGGGGATCGTCCAGACCCCGGGATTTCAGGGGGCCGTACAACAGCGTGTCATGGCCCCGGCGGGCCATGACCTCCACCGGCATACATCCCTCGAACACCATGCTGTCCTCAAAGCCGTGGACCTCCGCCTCCTGGGCATGGGTCAGCTCCTGCCAGAAGGCGTCGTACTCCTCCTGATTCATTGGGCAGTTTACATAATCGTCTGTGCCCTTATCGTACCGGGAGCCCATCCAGGCGTAGTTCATGTCCACGCTTTCGGCGGACACCAGCGGTGCCGCCGCATCAAAGAAGTGGAGGTCGCTGTGCTCCCCCAACAACTCTTGCAGCTTTTCCGCCAGCGCGTCGGAGGTCAGAGGGCCGGAGGCGATGATGACCTCCCCCTCCGGGATCTCCGTCACCTCGCCGGGGATCACGGTGATGTTGGGATGGCTGCGGACCTTCTCCGTCACCAGCCTGGCAAAGCCGTGGCGGTCCACCGCCAGCGCGCCGCCAGCCTCCACCCGGGTGGCATCGGCGCATTGCAAAATCAGGCTGTCCAGCCGCCGCAGTTCCTCCTTTAAAAGGCCCACGGCGTTTTCCAGCGCAGCGCCCCGCAGGGAGTTGGAGCAGCACAGCTCCGCGAAGTATTCCGTTGTGTGGGCGGGGGTCATTTTCTCCGGCTTCATCTCGCGGAGCTCCACCTGAATTCCCCGCTGGGCCAGCTGCCAGGCGCATTCGCTGCCGGCAAGGCCCGCGCCGATGACTGTTACGTTCATGCTCAAAATCCTTTATCTCCGGGCCGGAACGGGGTCATTCCTCCGTTGTTTCGGCCTTTTTCGTTGTCTTTTTAGTAGTAGTTTTTTTCGTCGTGGTCTTGGCCACCGCTTTCTTTACCGCAGCCTTTTTAGCGGCGGGTTTCTTTTCCGCGTCGCCGTCCTCCGCCTTTTTTGCGGTCTTTTTCACGGTGGTTTTCTTTGCGGCGGTCTTGGTTGCGGTCTTTTTGGCAGCGGTCTTCTTGGCGGGCTTTTCCTCAGCAGGTGCGTCGCTCTCGCCGGGGGCCTCCTCCGCGTTGGCGGATGCCTCCACCTGCTTCTTGGGATAGCCCCGCTTGTCCTCCGGCAGGAAGTTGGCGCACTCCGGATTGATGCAGTAGGGCCGCTTGTAGCCCTTGCCTGCCCGCTTGAACATGGTCTTGCCGCAGACGGGACAATCGTCCTTCACCGGCACGTCCCACGTCATGAAATCGCAGGTCGCGCCGCCGGCTACCCGGTTGTTGGTGTGCTCACAGCAGTAGTAGGTGTACTGCTTGCCGGATTTCCGGCTGGTGCCGGTGCGCTTGAACAGCCGCCCGCCGCACTTGGGGCAGCGGCCCGGCATCTCCACCACCAGAGGCATGGTGAAATTGCACTCCGGGAAGCCGGGGCAGGCCAAAAACCGCCCGAACCGGCCGGATTTCACCACCAGATTCCGCCCACAGACGGGGCAGATCTCCTCGGAGACCTCGTCAGGCACCTTGATATAGACGCCCTCCAGATCCTTCTCCGCCTTTTTGAGGTTTTCCTCAAAATCGCCGTAGAAATCCCGGAGCACGGACTTCCAGTTCACCGTGCCCTCTTCCACATCGTCCAGCTTTTTCTCCATGTTAGCGGTGAATTTCAGGTCGGCGATGTCGCTGAAGCGCTCCTCCATCAGCTGCGTGACGACCTGGCCCAAATTGGTAATGTGGAGGTACTTGCCCTCCTTCACCACATATTCACGGTCCAAAATGGTGGACACCGTGGGGGCGTAGGTAGAGGGACGGCCGATGCCCTGCTCCTCCATGGCCCGGATCTGCATGGGAGAAGTCTGGGTCCGCAGGAGGATCTTGGAATCCTCGGTGAGATAGAAGGTGTCCGTCCAGTCACGGGAAGGGTGGGACTCCGGGGCGTTGAGCTTGGTGAAGTTGTAGCTTTCCAGCTCGATCTCCGGGCCGTCCATGATCTCAAAGCCCATGTCAAGGAACACCTGCTTGATCTCATCCAGCACGGTGTACATGGGGTGCTTGTGGCCCAGAGCCACCTCCTTGCCGGGGATGGTGACGTCCAGCGTCTCGGCCTTCAGCTTGGCTTCCAGAGCGGCCTTTTCCAGAATGGCGGACTGGGCCTCCACGGCCTTTTCCACGGCGGCGCGGACCTCATTGGCCATCTGGCCCATGACGGGGCGCTCCTCAGCAGAGAGACTGCCCATCAGCTTGAGGACGGCGGTCAGTTCGCCCTTTTTGCCCAGGTACTTCACCCGCAGCGCGTCCAGTTCCGCCGCGGCCTTCGTGCCGGCGATGGCTTCCAGAGCGCCCTTGCGGATGGCTTCCAGTTGTTCTTTCATCATAAACGCAAAACTCCTTTGTATGGAATGGGATGATCGGATCGGGGCGGCGGAAAACAAAAAAGCCCTCCGTCCCACATTGGGACGAAAGGCTCACTTCCGCGGTACCACCCAAATTCGCGCCGAAGCGCACACTTGTGCCCTGATAACGGAGGGTGACCGCCATGTCTCCATGGAAGCTCCGGGGCGAACCAAACCAGGCGTCCGCAGGTCGGCTTGCAGCCGGTGACCGACCCTCTCTGCGGCGGCGTTTCAGGTTATTTTCCCGTTTCACAGCTCATAACATACCAATGTATACCATAAAAACAGGGGAAATGCAAGCGCGAAATGCACAAACCTGAGAAAAACGGCCCGGAAGCAGAATTTTATTGCACGCAAGCAGAAAATGTGATAACATACAATCAGTGAGACTGTCGATAAAGTGGTAAATTCTCCGCGACGGTAAGGAAGGGTGTGCGCG